>Ga0209211_10006235_pt1 | contig 17358 bp, 19 predicted proteins | sample RifGroA2_FD_183992 | JGI IMG/M metagenome (GOLD analysis project Ga0209211, IMG submission 183992) | Groundwater microbial communities from Rifle, Colorado, USA - Groundwater A2 (SPAdes) (version 2) | ecosystem: Environmental > Aquatic > Deep subsurface > Groundwater | place: Rifle, Colorado... | reverse complement strand
CGTAGGCATCCACCTTCCAGCCGTTCAAGGTGCCCGTACCCAGCCCGCTGCGATCCGTGATGCGCAACTGCCAATTGCCTTGCGCGTTCTCGCCATAGTCGTGGGTGGTATCCAACGCGAAGCTGAGTTGTCCCGTGCCGACGTCACCGCCGGGATTCGTGGCGCTGGTGCCGGGGTTGGCCGCCAACTTGCTGATGGTGCCGGTCGGCGAGATCAGTTCGACGGTGAGGTCGCCCCAGTAACGGAAAGCAACCACCCTATGCCCCAATGCCAAGTGGAGGATCACCGGAACCTCCGTGCCATTGAATGCCGTCCCGGTGTGGAATCCCGGACGATCCAGACATATCAACGAAAACGGAGAAGTATCGCGCCCGCAGGCTATTCGCTTGGATTTCGTGCGCAAATGTTCGCTCAGCGAAGTAGCCACCCGCCCCTCTCTCGGACGCGGGCTGCGGATCGGGGAATAGATTGTTGTCCTGCGGATCGAAGAACCAGGCGGTGAACGGTCGTGCCGCATGCGCGACGAACCGCATGATCTTCCGGGCATTGACCGGCACATCGAGCATCCGGCAGAACTCGTGGTAGTCGGACGGCTGAATCGCGCCGGCAAACATCAGCTTGTTATTGCCGCCAGTATCCGCAGCGACCTTGTATTCCAGCCTGGCGACATAGTACTTTCCGGCATGCAGGTTGATGCCTTGCGCGGACACTTCGATCAATCCATTGCCGCTTTCCTGAAAGCGCAGTTTGCTGGCTTGGGGTGACTTGCCGTTCTTCGAAATAACCGCCGTCAGCTCTTCAAACGTATCGCACTCGAAAAATGTTCCCTTGTAGTCGCCACCCTTGCGGATGGATTTCAGTGTCAGACTCTTGTTGCCTGCTGGACAGGGCATGCCACGCGGCAAAACAATGATGTCGAAATCAGCGATGGAGAATGTCTTTGATTCCCACTGAAACGAATATATCGTTTGACTCAACAGTCGCGGCGCACTGCCGTCCATCGCCACACGTGCGCTTTCGAGCATTTCCTTGGCCATTCTTTATCCTCGAATCGGGTTCTGGTATGGCATGGCGCATGCAGGTAATACGCCCCGCCGCCACGCGAACGTAACCATTCGACTATAAGGGCTTCAATGCCGTGAGACTAGCTGTCAGAACTGACAGGTTTGAACTGCGACAAGGATTAACCTATTGTCACTACCGTCACCACATTCAGGCGGAACATTCAGGCGGAACACCGGCGGAACACCGGCTTGTCGGCTCCTTCGATCTGAATTGCATCGACTCCCAATTCGATAATAGCGGCGTCCAATCCTTGGATAAATCAGTGACCTGCGCGGTTCATTGTGCAGGTCCGGTGCATTGACGTGCCCTTACTCTCCTAAAATATTCCGAATTTTTTCCAGCTTTTGCTGATTCTGCTTGTGATTGCTATAAAGGTGCCAAACAAGTCCGTCGATCTCGGCGACTATGATCTTTCTTTCGGCTTTGTTGGCGCCGACAAGAGAGTTCAGACGCTCGGTAATCATGCGTTTGATGCCTTGAGAGCTACGCCCACCGGAACCGTAGACTTCCCAGTAGACATCCAGATATTCAAGCTCTGGAAAGTCATCGGCCCAGATTTTTGAGATTTGCTTTCCCTCCTTGGCAAGGCGGCGCATTTTCTCTGAGTCGGCTTTCGGTATGGTCATGGCTGCTCCTAAGTAAGTGGTGTGTGCATAAAAACTTTGCTGACAAGTGGATCGAACAATCTGGACTGGCATGGACGCAACAAAAGGGGAAGATTCTGCCCAACAGACGGCTCCTGTGTAACTGTTAGAACTAACAGGTTTTCTGTTTCCACAGTAAATCGTGGAGGATGTCGATCTAAGCCGTATGCGTTATATTGACCAGAATTCGCACATTTTGGCAGTTTGACAGGTGCATTGTTCACCGGCTCTATGCCTTTGGATTCCAGAAATATTTACCAACCAGAACACCACGTTTTTCGACAAGTATCCGGATCTACCAATATGTTCAAGACCACCTTCGGAGCATTCGACGGAAGAAGTTGGGAATATCTGTGCCAACTGGTTTTCAAGAGAAAGCACGGTGCCGAAGGCTACCAACATATCCCGGCATCCCCTGGCGACTATGGCTTGGAAGGGTTCACTTCGATTTCCGGCCTGGGGTTTCAGTGTTACTGCCCGGAAAAACAATATTCGCGTACGGACTTGTACAACAAGCAACGCGACAAGATTACGGACGACCTGGCTAAACTCAAGAGCAACAACAAGGATCTGGTAGCCATTCTCGGCACGACCAAGATAAAGCAATGGATATTCGTGACGCCCGAATTGGCCAGTCATGCCCTCCTCCGCCATGCAAGAAAGAAGGAAAAAGAAGTCTTGGGATGGGCTCTGCCGTTTATTGATAGCGACTTCAGGATTCTCCTGAACGATGCGGAGCATTACCTGGTCGAAATCAATCAGATCCAAGCTGCCAAGGGTCAGGCGCTGAATTTCAACCTGACACCACCCGTATTGGAAGAACTGACCGAGCCAAGGGAGACTTACGAGCAGAATATCGAGAGAAAGTGTGGTGCGCGTTTGGAACCCGCAGCGGGTACACCTTCATACGACAAGCGCTTCATGATGCTCTATGAGGGCGTTATCCAGAATTTTGTTGAGGCCGATCCATACCTGCGTCGTATTGAAGAAACCGCGCCGACGCTGCATTTTCGGCTTATACGTTTGATCAACGAGTATGCGATTACGGTGAAGGAAAAATCGGCTACCTGGATGGGATCCGCCGAAGAACTCACCCAGCACGTCGCTGATGGACTAACCGCGAGGATTGTCAAAGATCTTCAACCCGAGATGGACGAGACCACAGCAAGTCAGGTTTCGCGTCATATCGTTTCCCGCTGGCTGGCAATCTGCCAACTCGATTATGCGTAGCGGGGCGACAACTCTTCGATTCGAGCGCAGGCCAGCCCCGGTGCTGCCTGAACATCGACCGCTATACAAAATTGGGCAACTCTTGCTGATTCTGCAGCTTGGATCGCGCGGCAGGAAATCATCGCTACCGCGTATCCAGCTGTTCAACTGGGCACTGAAGCGCAAAGAACGTGAGGCAATACTTCTTGATGCTGGCCAGAAGGGATATCTGAAGGTCTCCGCGTGGGGCTTCGATCCAGCCGTCGCGATTGCCATCAGCTATGCCTTAGCCGAGGAACTGATGCAAACCACATCCACGGGCTACAGCATTTCGTCTGCGGGAATAAATTTTGTAGCCGCATTCTGCAAGGACCCCGATTGCTTCTCTTCCGAAAGACTATTTCTCGAGAAGGTCGGCAAGTCAATCACCGAAACCATGGTCACCCAAGTTTCCCGAGGCTGGGAAGAACAATGAAGATCAGAGCCATCAAACTGAGAATTGCCACAGGCGAAGGCGAATTCGGGTTCAGCTTTCCGTTCAGCGACACCCTGACGATCATACGTGCAAGAAACTCATCGGGTAAAAGCACGCTGTTCAATTCCCTGCTCTATGCCCTGGGGATGGAAGAACTGGTCGGCGGACGAGATGAACGGGTATTACCATACGCCGTTCAGGAATATTTCGAATTTGAAGGCAGGCGCATCGATGTCGTGGCATCTGAAGTACTGTTGGAGATCGAGAACAGTCGAAGCGAAATCGCGACATTGCGAAGAGCCATCAAGCATGAACACCGTCAGTCGAAACTGATCGAGGTCTTCATGGCGGCATGCCTTACCGGCGATGCCCCTCTTGTTCAGTCACGACCAACCTACCTTCATGATGCGGGTGGCGCCCAACGGGAAGAAGGTTTTCACCGTTTCCTGGAAGAATTTCTCGGCCTTAATCTGCCGAAAGTCTCTACAACCTCAGGGGGACAGACCAAACTGTATCTCCAGACTATATTCGCAGCGTTGGCCGTTGAGCAAAAACGGGGATGGACGGACTATATAGCCGGCATCCCGTTTTATGGCATTCGGGAAGCCCGCACTCGAGTCGTCGAATATCTGCTGGGCCTGAATGTCTTCGAGGCCATTACCATCCGTGCGCTGCTCGATAAAGAGTCAGTAGATATCCACAGCGAGTGGGCTCGACTGGCGGAAGAAATTCAGCGTCAGGCACGCGACAAGGGCGCCGACGTCGAAAACCTCCCGGCAAAGCCCGATCCGCTGTTCGTCGCAAAAGGCGTGCAACTGATCAAATCCGGTGGTGATCGATTGGCCCCGCTGGAAGACCATATATCAACCCTTCGTCACGAGTATCAGGCCCTGGATCAACACGCCAACGGTCAGCAGAAGCTTGCTAACAACAGCTCGATTGCCGAGTTCGAAAAGGTTTCCGATCAGCTTAGAGAACTCAGTTACCTGCACGAACAGGCAGTAACCGCGCTGAATTTGCATCGAGCTTCACTGAAGGAATATGAGCTCATTCGTCAAGAAACGCAGGAGGATCTGGCACGCAACAGGACCGTACAGAAGCTTCGCGTGCTTGGCGCCGAGGCGGATATCTCCCTTGCCCTGGACCAATGCCCGACCTGTCATCAACCCATTGAAAATTCGTTGCTGAGGGAAGCCATATCAGGGCCTTTGATGAGCCTTGATGAAAACATCAGCTACCTGAAAAGCCAATGCAACATGCTGGAAAAGCAGATTGCTGGCACTCAGCAGGCGATGCGCGAAACCGAATCAAATGCAGCAAACCTCGCCCGAAAGGTATCCGAGAAGCAGCGGCACCTTGATGCCCTGCGCGGCGACATAAGCAGCGGAGCGGCGGAATCCCGTGCAATGATTCGCCGCCAGGTACAAATCGAAAGCGAGGTCGAGGATCTCCAGACCATACAACAGAAACTTTCCGAACTACTCAAGAAGTTTTCGGCCCTTGCAACGCGGATGGCGGCAAATCAGGCTGCCCGAAAGACGCTGCCGAAGGAGAAGTACTCGGAGGACGATCAGCGAAAGATCACGGTGTTTCAGAAAATGTTCAGAGCCAACGCGGGCTCATTCGGCTACGAAAGCGCTGACATTGAGGAAATTCAGATCCATCGCGATACACTGACACCAGCCTTCAAAGAGATCGAGTTGCGTGAAATCTCCAGGAAGGCTGCGGATATCGTGCATAACTCCAGTGCCAGCGACTTTGTCCGGTTGATATGGAGCTACTTGTTGGCCATCTACCAAGCATCTTCCCACAGCACCGTTCAGGGAAATCATCCTGGAATCTTGCTACTCGACGAGCCTGGACAACATTCGATGCGTGGAAAAAGCCAAAACGCCTTGTTGCGTGAATTATCGAATACCACGAATCTTCAGAGTATCGTGGCCGCCTCGTTCGACGAGAACAAGAGTGTTTTCGAGGAGGCAACCTCTGGCGTTCAATACCAGTTGATCGAGTGGGAAGATCGTCTCATCAGGCCATTAGAACGCAAAGCCTAAGCGGTGTTTGATACTGACGTAGCGGATGTGTAGCAAGATGCCGCGAAAAACTAATAGAGCAACCCCAGTCTCATCGCTAATGCCACGGCATGCGCCTTGTTCGTCGCGCCCAGCTTATCCATGGCGTTACCAATATGAAAATTGGCTGTTCGCTCGGTAACTCCCATCAAAATAGACATGTCTCCGGACGTCTTGCCTTCGGCCGCCAAGCGCATGAATTCGATCTCGCGCTCGGTTAACTGAACGACGGATTCATTTTGGTGCTTGGCCAAGAGTACGCGGAACAGTATGGAATGAGCCACATGTGCTAACCATTGCATCATCGGCAGTTTGTCTTTTAGCTCTTCCGCCGTAATGGCACCTTGGCTACGTGCCAGCGTAAACACACCGAATTTTCCGCTCGAATCCCGCAGTGGTTGCGTCCAGCCATGGTTGAAACCAACGGCCTTTACCACTTTGGACAGTTCGCTCAGGGGCTCGGTATCGAACAGGTCACTGGACCAGGTCAGTGGCAAAACAGCTTCCTTGGCATACTGGATCGTTGGATCGATCGTACAAAACCCGTGCCGGCGGTAACGCTCCTGCCAAAAGCGCGAAAAGTTGTTCATCATCACGAACTGCCAACTCTTCCCGTGTACTGGAACACCGATCAGATATCCGCAATGCTCGAAACCCAAGCCGCGAGCACCGAGCACCAAGCCGCTGAAGAAGTCTTCATGCGAACCGCCGACATAGAGCAGCCGATGAGAATTCTGGCGTGAGGTTTTCTGGATATTGCCGGTCATGGCGACAAATTATCAGGGCGGGTTCGAATATGGATCGATATAGGCACCTTGTAACGAGAAGCTATCTACCTGTCAACCCCAACACCTGTCACCCCAACACCTGTCAACCCTTACAGTTAAGGGAACGACCGATGTTGTATATCATGCCTTGGACTTTACCCATCCCCATTGGCAGGAGCATTGATGCCACCCGCAGAAGCCCGTCAAATTGTCGAAAGTCTGGCCAACGGCGTTGATCCGGAAACGGTTGAATTGCTACCCTCTGACGGCCCGCACCTCGGCTTATAGATCGACTGAATCCATGACCTCCTCCCACGCATGACTACCCCAGCACAGGAACCCGGGATAGCCGGCAGAAAGTGGTTCTACGATTTTGAGGAACTCGCATCAGTCTTTGGCGATGATCCCTGTCGCCAGGTGGGAAACCGACTTCTGCAACGCTATTCAGTGATCACGAAAACCTGGAACGCGGAGACGAATTCCGAATGGACTTGCCGGTTGTATCTGGCGGCAAAACTGATCATGAGCGCCACCCTGCATGTCAATTCCGTCTATTACGCCGAGGAACGCAATCTCCGCGTGGTGGTTCCCTATTTGCGCTACTACTCGGTCTTCTCCCTGCTGCGGGCAGTGTGCTACACACTACCCGAGCACCACTGGAATCATGGCGCCCTGATAGAGATATCTCACGAAAAGGCAATCTCGGGAGCGCTCGATCATCTGCGCAGATTCGATCCCGCGATAGCGGATACTGTCGAAGGCGAAGTTCGGGAACTCAAGGCTGAGCGAGAGCTGATCTCGTACCGGGCACCATCGGTCGGGGACGATCAGGTTTCAGAGAAGTACACCCTTATCTCACTGTGCACCCTGCTGGCCGAAATAGCCCAGTTCAATTCGGAACTGTTCGATGCCTCGCTTTCAAGGCACGGCAAGCCGGAAGCGTTTCAGCTGATTCCTGAACATCTTGCGAAACTCGCCAGCGTGGAGATTGATGGCCATTATTTTGGGGATATCGAGGACGCCTACCGTCTGGACTACCTCGCAAGAAAACACCCTCGTCCGTCGAACCTGATGCACATGATGAAAGAGGGCCATGTGGATGATTTCTTTGGCGCCTGGGTTTCCCGTCGGGAGAACACCGATGGGCTATTCGACCCGGATGCGATGAAGCAGATCATTTTCGATATCCCTTGATGCAGGCATACTTGTCTGAAACCAGGCCATTCGATATGACTCAGGACAGCAACTCTCCTACACTGACACCCAACGCCCCAGCGATTTTCTGGATATTGTCGAGTGAAATGTTCCGACGGCCCATTTCCACATGAGCAACAAACGTCCGATGCAGTTCCGCCTCAAGCGCCAAGTCTTCCTGCGACCAGCCTCTTTCGGCACGGAGGCTCTTTATGTTCAACGCTAGAATTTCTCTGGCGTCTTTCCGGGAAGGAGTAGCAATCATGGAACGTCAATGGTTCCACCATGCCGCTTTTACGTCAGCCGCGTTTGTGTCACAATCTATCCAAAAATGGAATCAGCGAGTTGATTTTGCCGTTTCAACCGGCCTCACCACATTTTCATGAGACTAAGGCCATGGTGATGGAAACCGCCAACCCTCCCTTTAAAAAATTCCTGTCGCGAATTTTCGTGACAGCGATCAGAAACGTTGAGTATTTCGATAGGCGCCGGGTCGCCCTCGGATCTATAGGGATAGTAGCCTTTCCACTTTATTACATTGTCTGGTGGTATATGTTTCCACAGGCCTACGAGAACCTTGCATTGAGGCTATTTGGAGCCGGACTGTTCGTTCCACTCGTCTTCAGCAATTACTGGACACCAGCGCAGAGGCACTACCTGCCTCATCTCTGGCACTTCGCGCTGCTCTTTTCTCTTCCATTTTTCTTCATGTTCATGTTACTGAAAAATAATGGATCGGACGTCTGGGTCGCATCTGCATTGGTTGCTGTATTTGTGATGGTTCTCTTGCTCGACTGGGCATCGTTAATCTCGCATTTCGTCATTGGCACCACATTCGCCTGGATTGCATATTTTCTGACAACGGCCACGCCCCACCTTTCGTTCGGCAGCTTGGCTCACCTGCCTATCCTTGTTTTTGCCATCGTGTTGGGCGCGGCATCGAATTACGCCTCGCTCATGGTGAGAGTTGAGCAGGAAAGAGCCATGGTATCTACTGCCGGAAGCATCGCTCATGAGTTGAGAACCCCGCTTTTGAGTATTTCGGCAGGCGCGACAGGTCTCCGTGATTACTTGCCAGGGCTGATAGAGGGATACGATCTGGCGAAGGCAAACGGACTGCCCGTACCTCGGATTCGAAGCGTACATTTCGAATCGATGAAAAATGTACTGGATAGAATTGAAACAGAAGCCGCACATTCCAATGCAATAATTGACATGCTTTTGGTCAATGCACGCCAAACCAGCCAGCAGCAACCTGAACTGACTGTTTGCTCGATACAATCTTGCATCGAAACTGCATTGCGACGCTATCCCTTTACCGAGGCAGAGCGAAAGCTCGTCAGCCTGGATATCGGCAACGACTTTTCGTTTCTCGGCAACGAGCTACTCACTGTCCACATCCTATTCAATCTCATTAAGAATGCCCTTCGCCACATTGCCATGACCGGCAAAGGAGCCATTTCTATACGTTATGAATTGTCCAGCCAATGGAATCGTCTAATCTTTCGCGATTCGGGCAGTGGTATTCCTCCAAAAGTCTTACCTCATATCTTCTCAAGGTTCTATACGTCGGCTAACGATGGCGACAGCATTCTTGGCGCTGGAATCGGCCTGGCGTTCTGTCGCGACGTTATATCCTCGTTCGGCGGCAGCATTGAATGCAGTTCAATCCCCAACGGATTTACCGAGTTCGTCCTTCAATTCCCAAAACCATGACTTCTTACGAAATTTCACCATTCTTTTTTCCGACAACCGTTGCATTCGTCGACGACAGCGCTTCATTTCTCGATAGTCTGGCTTTGCGACTTGACTCGCGCTTGGCATTTCGGCTGTTCAATTCCCCTTTCTCCGCTTTGGTTGCCCTAAACGGGACAAACTCGATGCCCCCGATGGTTGAGGATTTCTTCTCCTTATATCGACACAGGGGAGAGTGCAGCTATGCGCACCACGTCGTTGATGTGAATATCGACAAGATCCATCGGGAAGTACATAACGACCAGCGCTTCGAACAAATTTCGGTCATCGTAGTCGACTACGACATGCCAGAAATGAATGGCTTGGAATTCTGCCGCAACATCAAGAATCCAGCCGTCAAAAAAATACTGCTGACAGGCAAGGCTGATGAACAAATCGCCGTACGTGCCTTTAATGAAAAAATTATCGACCGTTTTATTCGCAAGCAAAATGCTGACGTAATGACGATACTGAATAGCGCCATCGCCGATCTGCAAACCGAGTACCTGCGGCAGATTGAAAATGCACTGTTAAAAGTTCTTGCCGTCGGTTCTCATATGTTTTTGTTCGACCCGGCTTTTGCTCACCGCTTCAATGAAATACGCAAAAAGCTCGGGATCGTCGAGCATTACTTATCGTGCATGCCTGACGGAATACTGATGCTCGATATGTCCGGGGTTTCCCATTTATTGATCATTCAAACCGAGGAATTGATACGGGGCCAATGCGAGATCGCCGACGACCAGGCTGCCCCAGACGGCCTACTAAAACAGCTCCGCAGTGGGCGCCATGTTCCATATTTCTGGAAAACAGCGGGGAACTACTCGCCCGTATACGAGGACTGGCAGTCATACCTTCACCCGTCCACTGAATTCAAGGGAAATGACTGGTATCTCTATACTATCGTCAAGAATCCCCCTGCCTTCGATTTAAAGTATGTCGTCAGCTACGCCGACTATCTTGATAGACTCGATAGCGAGACTCGGCAAGGGGTATCGAATGCTAGTCGACACCCCTCTTGCTGAATGCCTGTTATGCAACGGCTGCGCGTTTCGACAGAATTTGGGGCATCGGCGCTACGACACTTGCAGCTTCACTGTGCGGTCGGCCACGTTGCAAACGACGCGTCGATGGCCAGTTGGCCAAATCAACTTCATCACGAATATCCCGGCAAGCCCTTACGATCCGATCGAGATCCACATCCGACAAACCTGCGTTAACAGAGAAACGTATCAACGATCTGTTCTTCGGCGTGGCCGGCGCAATAAATGGTGAGCCGAATATGCCGTGGGCTTCCAACGCATCACGCAGCACAATTGTCTGTTGTTCCGGACCAGCCTCAAGGGAGATGATCTGGGAATCCGTGCCATTCAGGTTATATCCCAACTCTTCCAGAGCTGCCCGCAGGTATGCTGCATTGGCGTGCAAACGTTCCCGCCGCCAGGCATCCTGCTGAATCAATGTGAGTGTCGCGTCTAGCCCCGCCACATCGTGGGGCAGTAATGTCGAGCTGAACACCGCTGGATAGGATTCGAACTTAAAGTACTCATTGAACCGCTCCGAGCATGCAACAAACCCCGCTCTGCCGGCGAAGGCCTTAGCCAAACTTGCCGTCCTAAAGTGCACGCGTTCGGCCAGTCCTAGCGCCACCACCAGTCCTTCCCCATTCGGACCGTGAGTGCCAAGGGAGTGTGATTCATCAACAACGAAGGCGCATCCCTGTGCGTCGCATATATCAGCCATTTCCTGCAAGGGGGCAACGTTGCCGCTCGTGCTGTAGATAGCGTCCACAACGACAATGCCCGGACCGTGACGCAACACTTGACGCTCCAGGTGCTCGACGTCGTTATGGTGAAACGGAACCGCCTTGGCGCCGGCGCAACGCACACCTTCCCACAGTGACATATGAGCCATCATGTCTGCATAAACCGGTGTTTGATCATTCGCTATCGATTGAATAAGCCCTGTATTGGCGCTGTAGCCTGATTGGCAGAGCACCCCGGATTCAGCGCGCATGAAATGCGCAAGCCGCTGCTCCAACGACAACTGCGGACACGGTCCGTGCAGAAATACTCCAGACATTAATGCCCCGTTGCCATTATTCTGGATGCTTTCCGCCATTGCCTGAACAATTGACGGATGCATTGCCAGGGAAAGATAGTCATTGCTGCTCAGATGCAGAGCGTCAGGACCCGGTATTTTTCCTCGCATAATATTCCCGCCGCTCCATGTGTTTTGAACTCGCTCGCGGTAATACTTTTCCATGCGTAGCAACGCGAATTCAGGAAGCTGGGCATTACGGCAAGACTGGACGGGACGCAGATTAGTTACATTGCTCATCATGATTATTTCCCCTATGGTTGGTTGCAAAAATGAAATGGAATTACCCAGGCATTTTGGCGCAAACCATGGAGAGGGAGAGATTCGGCGGCATAGACATGATTAGTTCCTTACGCGGCACAGCCTGTCGCTGAAGAGATGGCCGCTCGATACCGATACGCCATTTGTCATTTCTGATCGGCGGTAGTGGCGCATTTGTGCAAAAAATAGCGGTAGGAAGCCGAAGACCCTTGTGCCTAAGGGCATGGTGGGGACTCGGACAGGAGCGCGCATGACTGGCTCGGCGAATTCATCCGGCGGGAAATGCAACACTCCCCGGAAATTGATGTGCCGAATAGCGATCGGACCTGCGGCAGCAATGTCGTCCAGCCGAATATCGGGACGACGATGGACAGGGAGATCGATCAGTTCTTGAATCTTGTATGTGTTCCCGCTCGCCATTGGATTCGACAACAGCGGCAGCGAGCCTGAAATGGCCCGTTTCTCATTGTGACTGCGGCCCCGCTTGGGACCGATCACATAGGGCCGGATCGCACGATGAGATGCAGCAGGCTTCGTACCTGTGGGTTTATCTCGTCTAACTTTGGGCGAGTGCGGTCGGCGCGCGACTGTTTGGCGATGGCATCCTCTTCCCCGATTAGTCCAGTAACTGGGCGCCGAGAAATTCCAGGATACGCCAATAAATGACATCCGTGGAAATCAGTACGCAGCCGCTCATTCGCAGGAAACCGATATGTAAACCCAATCCGATCTGCATCTCGTTTCCGCAGCGGGTCTTGACCATAGCGATCTCGGAAGGGCTGAAACGAAAGAACCGCTCTACTTCGAATTCGTTCAGCCATGGTGGAATCGTCTCGATTCACAGGAACCCCAGCCGCCGTGGCGTTACGGCCCAAACTGACTTGGGCTTCGATCCACGCCCGGTGCGGTTCGCAGGCCGAGCGTACGTGCGCCGCCACCTCGGCAGCCAACATCTTCCGCGCCAGCTTTCGGATCGTCTTGCAATCTATCCCGGTCTTGCGGTGGATCTCGTGCTGCGAGACCTTGTTCTTCAGTAGCGTGACTACGGTGCCTCGTTGGCCTGGCGTCAAGACATTCGCTCCCAATCCCCTCGTCAATTCGAGGGGCGATGATGTCCTGTCGCCGCTACCGCAGCTAATGCCAATTTATTACATCGGCTTGGCCTCTACTGGGAGATTTTGAAGTGGCCATCATTGGGGGGGGAGAGATTTGGGTGGCCGCCGGGGTCAATAGGCACGGATAGGATTATGCTTCCAGATTGAGGTGGGCTGGGCATACAAGATGCTGAAGATGAGTGGGATGCGATTTCTAAAGGAAATCATATTGGTGTGCATTCGATGGTATGTGGCGTATCCGCTTAGTTACCGCAACCTGGAGGAGATGAGGCAAGAGCGCGGCGTGTCGGTTGATCATTCGACGGTCAACCGCTGGGCGATCCGGTTTCTTCCCGTGCTTGAAAAGATACTCCGTAAGCACAAACGTTCCGTCGGCATCAGTTGGCGGATGGATGAAACCTACATAAAGTTTCATCGGCAGTGGAAGTACCTCTATCGGGCGGTAGACAAGGAAGGGGATACCATCGATTTTCTACTGAGGCCAAGAGAGATAAGACCGCCGCGCTCAGGTTCTTCGAGAAGGCGATGCGCGCGAATGGATATCTGGAGAAGGTCACGGTCGACAAGAGCGGCTCCAACAAAGCGGCCATGGACGAGATCAACCTGGATCGCGAAGCTTCTATCCTGGACCGTCAGAACAAGTATCTGAACAACATCATTGAGCAAGACCAGCGCCACCGGGCGGTGAAACGAATCACGAAGCCCATGATGAACTTCAAATCCTTCTACGCCGCTCGTAATGTTCTGGCCGGAATTGAGTTGATGCACATGATCCGCAAAGGTCAAATGATCGCCACGAAAGGAGTGCATCTTTCCTTCGCCGATCAGTTTTATGCGCTTGCGGCCTAATTGCGGAGCGAGGGCGCGTACCTCACCAACAAACCACTTTTGTCATTATTGACGGCTAATGCGACAGAACCATCGTGTGCGCCCTGTTGTTGATGAACCGCCCGGTGCGGACCCGCATGCCGGGTGTGGGGTGGGGGCGGTTAGAAACCGGCCCTTACCCGATTGGGCCTAGACACGGATTACGATCTTCTCGGTCTCTGATACTTGTTCTTCAAATGAATCGTACTCAATATCGCAATACTCAATCCCGGTATCCTTGAGAGATTTCTGTATAGGATCTGTAGCCCCTCTAAAACAGAACCACACAACGCGCTTTACGTCACACTGATATTCGAGGAGGTATTTGTCCTTCTGTATTTGCTTTCTGGTGAAAGCCGTCGACCGAGCATATCCAGACTTGACTTCTATAGCCACCTTGTCACTTGGAATATAGATATCAATCTTTCTGTCACCATAAGGTGTCGAGAGCACCTTCTGCCTGTCGCATCCCTGGAGGGTGAATACCTTTCCAATTATCACCTCGGCCATGAGTTCAAAAAGCGGACCTCTGGTTCGGTTTTGGATTAACGCGATCTCTTGAAATAGCCCCTTGTCTAGCTCAGCACGGCGAATACCAGTCTTCGCAAAAGATGACTGAATGATTTCGGTCGCCTTGAAATCGCGATTTCTTCTCAGGCCGTCCAAATACTTTTTCATGGCAGTTCCAGACTATAGGCCCAACGAGGGTGTAGAAACACATTTTCCATCCGTGCATTCTGCTGTGAACCAAATGGAATAACAAGATTCCAAGAGTAAGTTCTTCCTGAAAGTCTGCCATGGACGTTGGCGGCGGTGACGCTGGCACTATGGACCAGGCCGGTCTGACTGTCCGCCCCAATGTGCAGCTTCATGCCGAAGTGCCACTCATTGCCTTTCTTGGTCTGGTGCATCTCCGGGTCGCGGCTCTTCTCCTGATTCTTGACGGAAGGAGGTGCGGCGATCAGCGTGGCATCGACAATCGTGCCGCCCGACAGCTTCATGCCGTTGGCCAGCAGCAATTCGCCGACCTTGGCGAACAGAGCCGCGCCCAGATTATGCTTCTCCAGAAGATGTCGAGAGTGGAGCAGGGTCATGGCGTCCGGCACCCGCTCCCGGCCAAGGTCGATCCGGCATAACTCCCGAAACACCGGCACATCGTAGAGCGCGTCTTCGCAGGCTTCGTCGGCGAGGTTGAACCAGTTCGCCACGCAGTACATCCGCAGCATCCGCTCCAGACCCACCAGTGGTCGGCCATTCCCGGCCTTCGGGTAGTGCGGCTCGATCAAGGCACAGAACTCGGCCCACGGCATCAAGCCTTCCATGCGCGCCAGAAACTCCGCCTTGCACGTCGCCCGGTTGTGTTTCTCGAATCCTCTGGTCGCTGCCAGCGTCATTTGCTTCATCGTCTTGTCCCTTGTGATCGCATCTCTTTGTCTGACTCCATGACAAAGAAATCGTTCACAGCGTTTGATACTTATTCAGTGTTTCCCTAACATTTGACATAGCCGGCGCTGCACGGCTTCATCGCGCAGCATCCACGTTGATGAATGGGTTGTAGAGCGTATTGGATGTGCTCATTTGATGCGCTGAAGCACCCCGATTTCCGTGCGGACTGTATTGGGGCCTGTGACGGTGTAGCGCATTGCCATGCCTTTAGCCATGCCGTCTTGGTAAGTGACAATAACGTCATTGCCTTTTATCTCGTAAGAGACTTTCTCGATGATGCCGAGAGCCTCAGTTTCGCCATGCCTGAACTTAACGGTCATCGGCATTAAACCACCCATTTTCCAAGTTCCCGACAAGGGCCCGGGGTCACCGCCAGAACAACCAGCGATAGACAACAGACATGCAACGGTTAGTAGGAGGCGATATAGATTGGTCATGGTGAGGCGAACCAGAAAATGAATATGCTTACGAAGGGCGTATGCAATCGCTGGACGCAAAGCGATCACTCATGCTGTAACGTGCGGGATCACTCATCCTGCTGTCCAATTCCTGAGGCCGGCTCTCTTACGATAACGGCACCCGACAGGATATGCCGGGCGTAATCCCTGTCGATGCCGAGAATATGCTTCGTAAGCCACACGCGGAGAAACTCGAGCATTTCCAATTCCATGGAATTCCGGATCGAGTGGCTCTCTATTTCTCTGATCTTGACGAAAAAATACTCGTGCTCACTGCTATGTTCCTTGGTTTTCGGGTAACCAAACAGCCGCATCAAGGATTCCTCGAAGGAAAAGTGCATACGCGCCAAGTGTTGCAGCTCAACGATGCTGTAATGGATACTGGCCCACTCCCGACCTGGGTTTAGGTTGATGGCGTCTTCTATCACCGAGAAGCTATGAAGAAGCTGTTTGTGCTGGTTGTCAATTTCCTGGATTCCCAGCGAATACTCATTCTTCCACTTCATTTGCCACCTTTCACCGCTCCCGCGCCGCCTCATGCCAGGCCTTCTGCACCGGCGAAAGCAGATATTCGGCGACGCTGCGGGTACCGAGCAGAATCTCGGCATTGGTCTGCATGCCAGCGGCGAGATTGAATCTCTCGCCGGCCATCTCAAGAGTCATCGACTTCAAGGTCACCAGCGCCTTGTAGCCCAACGGCATTGGCTTGCCCGTCTTGTCGGTGGCCGGCGCAGCATTGTTGGTGGCGCCGTCCGCCGCATCGGCGCTGACGTGCTCGACGACGCCGTCGGCCATGCCGTACTTCTGGAAAGAGAAGGCCGCAAACTTAAGCTTTACCTTCTGGCCCGCATGGACGAAGCCGATGTCGTCGTTGGACACCCAGACCTCGGCGCGCAAGGTTTCATCCCGCGGCACCAGGGTCAGCATGACTGTGCCCGGCTGCACCACGGTGCCAGTCGTGTGCGTCGCCAAGTCCTTCACCACGCCGCCCTCCGACGCTTTGAGTTCAAGCAGGTCCTTGCGGTGCGCCTGCTTGGCGATCTCCTGGCCCAGCTTGTCGACCGCCGCCTGCGTTTCATTGCGTTCGGCATGCAACTGGCGCCGGTAATCAGCCTCGATCTGCGCCAGTTTCTTCTCCGACTGGACCGTGCTGGCCCGCGCCGATTCGATGACATGGAGTTGGGTCTTGAGCTCCTGCTCCTTCTCGATCCGTTCGCGACGCTTGTCCGAGCCCATGATGTGCCCGGCAAAGCCATCCTTGACCAGTTTTTCGTAAGCCTTGTCCTGTTGGCGGTAGTGGGGCAAGGTTTCGGTCAGTTTGTCGCGTACCGCCTCGGCGGCCGATAGATCCTGCTTCGCCTTCAACAGCCGCGAGCGCTCCTCGGCCAAGGCCGCTTCCAGCGAGGCGCGATTAGCGCGATGCTGCGCCTCGATCTCACGGGCCAAGTCGGAAAGGTCGTTCGTCTCGGTACGAAACGGCTTGCCGGACAACTCGGCATCGATCCGGCGCAGGGCCATGCGCTTCCTCGCCGATTCGGTGGCGAGCGCAGTCGCGTCGGCCTCGGTAATCAAGGCATCCATGCGCATCAGCACCTGGCCGGCCTTCACCGTCTGGCCTTCCCTGACCAGTATTTCCTTGACGATGCCGGCTTCCGACGGCTGCACGATCTTGACGTAGCTGTGCGGCACCAGCTTGCCCTCGGCCACGGCGACGATGTCGAGTTGGCCGACAAGCGCCCATACGATCAGGCCGCCGACCAGGATCAGGATCGCCCACAGCACCTTGCGGCCCAGCGGATTGGGCGCCGACTCCTGCAAACGCAACAGCGGCGGAGCAAACTCAAGGTGATCTGGCTCGGTTTTGGAGAGAAACTTGTTCAGCAGATTCATTTCACGGCGCTTCCATTCATTTGCAAACATCCCCTGGCCGATGATCCGACCAGGGGTCGTG
>Ga0209211_10006234_pt1 | contig 17362 bp, 11 predicted proteins | sample RifGroA2_FD_183992 | JGI IMG/M metagenome (GOLD analysis project Ga0209211, IMG submission 183992) | Groundwater microbial communities from Rifle, Colorado, USA - Groundwater A2 (SPAdes) (version 2) | ecosystem: Environmental > Aquatic > Deep subsurface > Groundwater | place: Rifle, Colorado... | reverse complement strand
CGCCGACGCCGATGCAGACGCCGATGCCGATGCCGATGCCGATGCAGACGCCGATGCGGATGCTGATGCTGACGCAGATGCCGACGCGGACGCGGACGCTGATGCTGATGCCGACGCCGATGCCGACGCGGACGCTGATGCTGACGCCGACGCTGATGCTGATGCGGACGCTGATGCCGATGCCGATGCCGATGCCGATGCCGATGCCGATGCCGATGCCGATGCCGATGCCGATGCCGATGCCGATGCCGATGCGGATGCTGACGCCGACGCTGATGCGGATGCTGATGCCGACGCGGATACAGACGCGGATACAGACGCCGATGCAGACGCCGATGCAGACGCCGATGCTGATGCTGATGCTGATGCTGACGCGGATGCGGATGCGGATGCGGATGCCGACGCGGATGCCGACGCCGATGCGGATGCTGATTCCGATGCGGACTCCGACGCAGACTCCGACGCGGATGCTGATTCCGACGCCGATGCTGATTCGGATGCCGATGCTGACTCCGACGCGGACGCCGACTCGGATGCAGACGCTGATTCGGATGCGGACGCGGATTCCGACGCGGATGCTGACTCCGACTCCGACTCCGACTCCGACTCCGACTCCGACTCCGACTCCGACTCCGACTCCGACGCCGATGCCGATGCTGATTCGGATGCGGACGCCGACTCCGATGCGGATGCGGACGCTGATTCCGATGCGGACACCGACTCCGATGCAGACGCTGACTCCGATGCCGATGCTGACTCCGATGCGGATGCTGATTCGGATGCCGATGCCGACTCGGATGCGGATGCTGATTCGGATGCCGATGCCGACTCGGATGCGGATGCTGATTCCGACGCAGATGCCGATTCCGACGCGGATGCTGACTCGGATGCCGATGCGGACTCTGACGCAGACGCTGACTCCGATGCGGACGCCGACTCCGACGCGGATGCTGATTCCGACGCCGACTCCGATGCGGATGCGGACGCTGATTCCGATGCGGACACCGACTCCGACGCAGATGCTGACTCGGATGCCGATGCCGATTCGGATGCCGATGCTGACTCCGACGCGGATGCGGACGCTGATTCCGATGCGGACGCTGATTCCGATGCAGACGCTGACTCCGACGCAGATGCCGATGCCGATTGCGATGGGGACGCGGATGCCGATTCAGATACCGACGGCGAGGGCGATGGCGGCGCCAGCGCCGTTCTGCCGAGCGGGATATCTCACGTGCTGTACGTCATGGAAGTCGACGGCAACACCATCGGCGTGAAGGTCGACGAGTACGGCGGAGACATCAAGGATCCGAGCCATCCCGAGGGATACGTCTCGGCAATCGAAGATCAGTTCGGCGGCACGGTCACGGATTACTACATCAAGGCCGGCGACGCGATGTACGATGCCGACGGCCAGCAGATCGACCCGGTGGCGGAAGGCTTATCGGAGTATCTGTCGCGGTCCGGCGGCGCTTTCGGCGGCAGTAACGTCGAATCCGTCGATGAATCGTCGCTCGACTGGACGACCGCTACGTCGTCCGACGAATCCGCTGGTACCACCACGCCGACGACGGACACCGAGAGTGCGGCGACTGGCGGCGATACCGAAGTCAACGCGAATGCGGATGCCGACTCCGACTCCGACTCCGACTCCGACTCCGACTCCGACTCCGATGCCGATGCCGATGCCGACTCCGATGCGGATGCCGACTCCGATGCCGACTCCGATGCCGACTCCGATGCCGACTCCGACTCCGACTCCGATGCCGATGCCGATGCCGATGCCGACAGCGATTCAGACAGCGATGAAGATCACGACAAACCCAAGGGCAACAACGGTCACGGCAACGGCGACCAGGACGCTCCGGGCAATTCCGATCACCACAACAATGCCGAGAACAGCGAGCACTCCGGTGCCGGCAATTCCGGCGGCAATCAAACGGCTGCACCTGTTGCCGGGGTTACGCTGGATGGCAGCAACAAGGCCGACGACCTGCACGGCTCCGCGGGTGACGATGTCATCCATGGTGGCAAGGGCAACGACACCATCCACGGCTCGGGTGGCGACGACATGCTCTATGGCGATGCCGGCAATGACCTGTTCGTGTTTGGCGATATATCCGGTCACAGCCAGGTCGATGGCGGCGCAAACGGCAACTGGACCGATGTGATCGAGGTTGACTTCATTTACGGTCCGGGAACCTCGACGGCCGGTGGTGGCTGGACGCTGGAAATCGACGGCCAGCAGATAACCGATGGCGGCGGGCACGGCTCGGTCACGCTTGACGACGGCCAACACGCCACCATCGCGACCAAGGACGGCACCGTCGATCTGGACCATATCGACAAGATCGAGTGGTAGCCCACTAGCCCAAGCGAAAGCACAGGCGGGAACCCTCGCGGGAGCCCGCCTGTGCTTCAGGCATCCATAGCCGATTCCGGCGCCCGTTGTCGCCGGAAAGCGATACAGTACGAGGCCTCGTGGCTGGATTCCTGCGATGAAACCGCTGTTATTGACCTTACGCGAGATGGAACGCATCACCGGAGGCCGGTGGCGCGGCCTTCCGGAACACGGCCTGGAAATCTCCGGCATCAATTTCTATCTGCCCTACGTCAGCCCAGGAGACTTGTTCGTCCGTCGCCAACTGGACGGGGCGACCGATAATGCTGCTGAAGTCGCCGTCGACAGGGCGTTCCGACGCGGCGCGGTCGCGGCATTGGTGCGCAAGGGCAGCGTCCGTGGTGATGGCCGCCCGCTGCTGGAAGTCGCCGATCCGGACAAGGCCTTGCAGGACATGGCCGCCGGCGCCAGCCTCAAGTTCGACGGTACCCGTGTGCTGGTGACCGGCTCGCACGGCAAGACCGGATTCAAGAACCAGCTCTTCCACCTGATCCGCAAACAGATAGACACGCATGCCTACCTGGGCAGTGCCAACAAGGAGATCCCGATACTGCGGGCGCTCGCCTCCTTGCCACGGGGCGTTGATGTCACCATCATCGAGGTCGCGGTTCCCGCCAGGAATATCGGGCAGGATCGTGCCTTCTATATACGCCCCGACTACTGCGTCATTACGGGCATCGCCCCCGAGCACCTCCGATCCCACAAGACCATGGAAGATCTGATCCGCAACAAAGCCGGGGTCGTCGCCGGCCTGCGTCCCGGCGGCCGGTGCCTGCTCAACGGCGACGACTCTCATTTTCCGCAGTTGCGGGAGGCCGTGCGCGATTTATCGACTTATCCGATCCTGATCTACGGCTCGGCATCCACTTGCGACGGGCGACTCATCGACGCGGTGTTCGAAACTTCCGCTGGCGCGTGCGCGCCGAGATTCTCGGCGAACGGATCGAGTACGACCTGCCGCTGCTGGAGCGCTACGCGCCGCTGGCCTCGGTCGGCGTGCTGCTGCAGGCGAAGCTGCTGGGTGCTGAAGTCGCGGCATGCGTCGGCGAGTATGCCGACTACCGCAATTTCGAGAGCAGCGGCAATCTTTATCGCGTTCCCGTTGGTCGCGGTGCTGTCCTGGTCTATGACCAAACCCAACGCGGCGAACTCAAGGGATTCGAGTCCACGTTCGAGCTCATGTCGCGCCTGCACCCGCAACAGGGCGGGCGAAAGATTGCGGTGTTGAGCGAATTCATCAATCTCGAGGACAACCCCGGCTTTCAGATCGATATCGAAAAGATGCGGGCTTTGATGGCGAGCGCCGGAATTGACCTGCTGTTTACCGTCAACGAATTCGAGCGCTACGCGGAGGCCGTTCCCGCCGGCGTCGACTGGCGTAAACACGGCAAGAGCCATGAGGACATACGCGAATCCCTGCTGGCATGCGTGCAGGCCAAGGACATGGTTTTCTTGCGCGGCGTGCTCGCATCGCAACTCGGAAAATTGACCAAGGCCCTACTCGACATGGGCAGCGCTGCCGCAAAAAAGCTCTATTGACGCTATTGACATGGATACGACGCCAACCATGGCCGAAACTCACGTCTGCGCACCGGGACTGGATATCCGGCACACCGATGCGCGGCACTATGCCAGTCCCGAGAAACAGGTGCCGGATTTTGTGCCGCAAGCCGCCGACAATGATTTGCTGCGCGCGCTGAAGGCAGCGATCCGCAGCGGTGTGGCCGACAAGGCCGAGATCGAGCGGCTGTTCGGCATGACCGGTTTCCCGCAGCGATTCGGGCGACTGATCCTGGTGCTCTACGCGCCCGGCTGCAAGCGCATCCTGGCCAGCCGTGCCGGCAAGCAGCTTGGATTTACGGAAGCACTGGAGCCCTTGCTGGCTCATCCGCGACTGTCCGAATTGGCGGCGCAGCCGTTCCGTCTGCAGATGGATTTCCTCGTCGAGCCACCCAGGCCGATGAATTTCCATACCGTCGGCAGTGCGCAAACCGGTGAGCGCCACTTCGAGATCGGGCTCGACGGCCTGATGTTCCGCGATCAGGCGGGCAAGCTCCATATCTTTCCGCCCGGCGATGCCTATGTCCGCTCGCTGATGACCATGGGTCAGTTGCGTTCTTACCTCAACGGCATCCATGGCGAGGAAACGCTGCGGAAAGCCAGGTTCGAACGCTTCCGTTCGGCGAGCTTCATCTCGGCAAACGACACGTGGCGCAGGCTGTATCGCGGCCATCCGGTGGTGGGAAGGCTTACCCGGAAGAAAGTGGAGCAGGCCCTCGATCTGGCCGTCGATCATATCCGGCGCACCCAGGATGAGGATGGCCGCTTCCTCTACTACTACGATGCCACACGGGATTCGCGCTGGGATCATGAGCACCCCAAGCGCCATCCCGAACGGAATCCGTTTTACAACATCCTGCGGCATAGCGGAGGCGGCCTGACCTGCGCCTATTTCGAGAAATACAGCCAGCGCGGCACCACCCTCGAAAACATGCGCCGGGCCATCGACTTCCTGCTGGCCCAGACCCGCACGCAGGATTACGCTGGCCGCGAGGGCGCATTCATCTACCACGAGAAAAAGGCCAAACTCGGCGGCTCCGGCATCGCGCTGTACCTGCTGGCCGAATACCAACTGCTGACGGGGGACGACCGCTACCGGACGTGGGCCGACAAGATTGCCTGGCACCTTGCCAACCAGATCACCGCCAGCGGTGAGTTCATCTACTACAACATCTACCTCGACCAACCCGTGGCGGAAGCTGAAAACGGCAAGCACTTTTCCTTCTACTACCCCGGCGAGGCGGTGTGCGGTTTGGCGAAGTACCTCCACCTCGCCGATGCCGACAGCCGCGTGGAAATTTGCGCAAAACTGCGCAAGGCGTTGGAGTTTCTCATCAGCGTCCGGCCGGGGCTGCACGCCGCCCAATACACGGTAGTACCGTCCGATTCGTGGCTGATGATGGGCATCAAGGAACTGTGGGACTTCCCGGAAATGCGCAATCCGCTCTATGCGGATTTCGTCTTTGCCGACGCCAGCCGGATGATCGACCACCTCTACAAGGTGACCGACGCACCCTGCCCCGACTATGCCGGCGCATTCCACTACTCGTTCGGCGACTTCCCCTATGCCGACGGCGCCCGCTGCGAAGGCCTGCTCGGCGCCTTTGAGCTGGCGCTCAAGCTTGGCGACGCGGAAAAGGCGCGCCTGATCTGGCAGGCCCTGCGGCTGTCGGCATGGGCGGTAATGCACCTGGTGAATAGCGAGGACTCGATCTACTTCGCCCCGAACCCGCATCTTGCCCTCGGCGGCATCCGCTTCAAATACACGCGCCAATGGTTCCGCATCGACACCATCCAACACGTGGCCTCGTTTTTCGCCAAGATGCTGCCGCACTGGGACGCGGCGGAAACATGATCCGCCGGCTGGGCGACTGGGCCTATCGCGTCGAAGACCGGCTCGGCGGCGGCGGCTATGCCCAAGCCTATCGCTGCCGGAACTCGTCCGCCCCGGCGCCGGACGCGGCCATCAAGGTGTTCGACGATCCCTACTATGCCAATACCTTCGAAAAGGAAGTCGCCGCGCTGGAAATCATGGCGGGCTGCCCCGGCACCCCGCAACTCATCGACCATGGCCGCAATGCCGATGGGATGCTGTGCATCGTCACCACGCTGATCCCCGGCCTGCGGCTGGACCGGCTCATCAAGAAGCAAGGTCCGCTAACGGGCGGGCAAACCCGCAGCCTGGTCCGGCAACTGCTGTCGGTACTCGAGTTCGCGCATGGCTTGGGACTGCTGCACAAGGACATCAAGGCCTCGAACATCCTCGTCGATGGCGAGCGCTTTACCCTGCTCGACTGGGGCGTCGCCGAGGCAGTGGGCGACGGACGCTCGGAAATCATCCGCGCCAAGCAGGACTTCGTCGCGCCCGAATGCTACCGCGGTCGCCATGGCCAGGCGACCGATTTCTATTCGCTGGGCTGGCTCATTGTCCATGCGACGACGGGAGCGCTGCCCTACCATTTCGACAGCAACCGCGAACGCGATTACCGCGTTGCCGCCCACTGCCTAGAACGCCCTGAACTGCCATCGGCGCTTGCGGCAGACTGGCAGCCACTGGTCAGCAACTGGATCGGCAAGACACCCGAACATCGCCTGTCCGGTTACGACCTCGACGCGCTGATGGCGCGTGCACTGGCGCCTGGCGAGTTGCCGCCAAGCGCCGACGAGCACGATTTCCGCACGCTTGGACGCGATTGCGGCTTTCTGCGCCAGGCCGCGGAGGCCGGCATACCCTATGCACAGCATGAACTTGGCATGCGCCTGCTGAAGAAAGGCCGGCGCGACGAAGCGCTGTTCTGGCTCGGAAGGGCCGCTGCCGACGGCTATGCGCGCTCGGCCTACCGCTTGGCGATGGCATTGATGACAACGGCGGATGCCGCGCACGGCCGCGAGTGGCTGCTCGCGGCCGTGCGGGCCAACCATCCGGAAGCCTGCTACCAACTGGCGAAACAGTTGCTCGACAGCGTGCCGGCCGAGGCGGCATTGCCCTGGTTGCGGCGCGCCGCTGCGGGCGGCCTCAGCAACGCCCATTATCGCTACGCCAAGTGGCTCGATGGTGACGCGCGACAAGCCGATGCTGCGCTGGCCCACTATCGGGCGGCGGCCGAACGCGGTCATGTCCAGGCCAGGCTGCGGATCGAGGAAATCGCCGCCGCATCGACGCCGTCGCCCGCATGACCAACGCTCATTCAGCGTCTTCTGCACCCTGAGGATGAAACACGCGGAAGGCGAATTAAAGGCCCGCCCCTCCCATCCTCCCCTCACGGGGAGGCTTCTGGTCAGCTCGCTTCGCTCGACTATCACCTGTCGCTCCGAACGAGTTGTTTCATACGTTAACCGGGCGCCGCGGCGGATCTTGTGCCTCTGCCTGCTGGCGCAGGCGCTGGCCCTATCGCTGCCCGCCCCGGCCGCCGCCGGCGCGGAATGGAAAGCGCCGCGCGAAGCGCTCGACCAGCGCCACGTCGTGGGCGTGTTCCGTATCCATTACACGGCGACGGGCAGCAATGCGGTTCGCGGCGGAGCGCCAGCCGCCGCCAAGCTGGCGCTGCGGCTCGGCGATCAACTGGAGCGCGCCGATCGCTTTTACTCCGAAGCCATGGGATTGACGCCACCGCTGGCCAACCCGCGGTATTCGCAGGTCCGCGCCATCGACGTTCATGTCATCGAGCTCGATGGCAAGAAAGGATCCACCGGCGACGAACCCGTCGTCTACCGCTATCGCCGCTTCGCCGACTTCGCCCCGGCGCTCACTATCAGTATTTCCAGTCGCTGGACGCCGGGAAACCTCACGCCCGAGCACGAGGTCTTCCATGCCTATCAATACGGCTACACCTTCTTCAAGAACGCCTGGTTCCTAGAGGGCATGGCGAACGGCATGGAAGCCGCGTTCCGCGAACGGGCTTCCGGCAATACACAATTGCCCCAGGATAAAGCGGCCCTGCGGCGACTGCTCGATCAATCCTATGGCGCCGGACCGTTCTGGAACCGCCTCATGCGACTGTGCGAGCCCGATTGCCGGCAATTACCGCGAGAAACTGCGGATCGTGCCCTTCCCCCAGTTTGCGGGGGGCGTTTCGTCAAGCGCTTTCTGGAGGAGTTGCAGACCGTCGACAAGCTCGCTGCACGCGCCCGCGGTATCGATCACCGCAACTGGCCCGAGGCAGAACAACGTTCGGGGCATAACCATGTATGGCTGCTGGACGGTCTCGGGCGCACGATTGAAACCCATTGCCGCGTCGACGGCAACGCCGAGCTAACCACGTTTCTTGGCGCCTTGCAGTCAGTGCGCGGCGATCTTCGTTAACAGCTGCCGCACGGGATGCGCAGGCGGGCCGCAAGTCATGAACACGGGCGTTGACATACCAAGGATGCGAAATTCGACTATGCTTGAGGAAAGTCATTCGTACTGAGACTCCGCATGCGGGCCAATGGCATCGATCCGACCACCGGCTTTCTTGATCGTGGCAGCTGTCTTGAACTGGTAGGCAGACTGGCCGCCGGCACGAACGCCAGTGGCCAGCGGCTGGCCGCGCTGTGGATCGACCTGAGCCGCCTGAAGCAGGTCAATGAGTCCTTCGGCCACCTCGGCGGCGACCTGGTGATCACCCAGATCGCCCAGCGCTTGCGCGAAAAGTCCGCCGGACGTGGCGAATGGTGCCGCATGGGCGGCGACGAGTTCGTTTGCCTGATACCCAACTGCGATGCCGACCACGCCCGGCAGCTGGCACAGGATTTATTGCAGACCATCGAAGCGCCGCTGCGTTTCGGCGAACTGTTCCTCCATCCCTCGGCCAGCATCGGCATCGCCATTCTCGAAGCGAACGAGGATCCCTTTGCCTTTCTCGAACGCGCCGACCGCGCCATGAGTACCGCCAAGCGCCAGGGCGGCGGGCGCGCCGTGGCCTCGGGCGAGGAGCCGATGCCGGGGCGGCTGGGCATCCTGCTTGCCCGCGAAGAACTGGCCATCGAGAACAAGCTGCACCTGGCGCTCGAAAACGGCGGACTGAGCCTGCACTATCAGCCTATCGTCGGCTTCGACGGCCGCATCGAGGCCGTCGAGGCACTGATGCGCTGCACCGCCGACGGCGAACTGATTTCCCCGGTCAAGTTCATCCCCGTGGCCGAAAAAACCGGGCTGATCATCCGCCTCGGCGAATGGAGCCTGCTCGCCGGCGCGCGCTATGCGAGCGAGCTCGACAGCGCCGGCTACCGCACCAAGGTGGCGGTCAACATCTCCCGCGCGCAACTGGCCTCGCCCGCCTTTCCCCAGGCGCTGCATGCCGCATTGCTGTGCGCCAACGTCAGCCCGGAGCTGATCGAACTGGAACTGACCGAGTCGCTGTTCATGGACATTTCCGAAACCGTGCAGACCAATCTGCATGCCGCGCGCGCGGCCGGCGTCGGGCTCGCGATCGACGATTTCGGCACCGGCTATTCCTGCCTCGCCAACCTGAAGGACATCCCCGCCACCAAGCTCAAGCTCGACCGCGCCTTCGTTGTCGTGCTGCCCCATGACCGGCGCGCCTTTGCCGTGGTCAAGGCCATGACGCAACTCGGCCGCGAACTGGGCATGACCGTGGTGGCGGAGGGCGTCGAGGAACAGGCGCAGCTCGATGCCCTGCGGGAAGCCGGCGTCGACGCCATCCAGGGCTATATCCATGCCCGCCCCATGCCCGAAGAAGCGCTTTTGAACTGGTTCCAGCAAAGGAGTTCATCATGACCAGCACCGCCGAGACGCCACCGCCCCTCTCTCCGGTCGCCACCCTGCTGGAGAGTTCGCTCAAGGACATCGGCATCCCGCCGCGGCCGACCATCCTCGACCGCATCTCCCGCGAAATGGCCAAGGAGGACCCCGACTACAAGCGCCTGGGCAATGTCATCGGCGCCGACGTCAGCCTTTCCGCCAGCCTGATCAAGACCGCCAACTCGCCCTTCTTCGGCTTCCGCAACCGGGTGCGCACCATCCACGAGGCGCTGATGATGCTGGGGCTCGACGTGGCGAGCCAGGCCATCGCCGGCATCATCCTGCGCAAGGTATTCCCCAATTCGCTCCACCTCGAACGCTTCTGGGACGCCTCGGCGCGCGTCGCGCGCCTGTCCGGCTGGCTGGCGCAGCATGTCGGCAACAACCGGCTGCGGCCGGACGACGCCTATACCTTCGGCCTGTTTCGCGACTGCGGCATTCCGGTGCTGCTGAAGCGATTTCCCGGCTACGAAAAAATACTGGCCCAGGCCAATGCGGAAGAGCAGCGCAGCTTCACCGCCGTCGAGGAAACGCAGCTGCCGACCAACCACGCCATGGTCGGCTGCCTGCTGGCGCAAAGCTGGTGGCTGCCGGAGGAAGTCTGCCTGGCCATCCGTCATCACCACGACGCGGCGATCCTCGAAACGCCCGCCATCAGCCCGCCGCCCGCCAGCCGCTATCGCATTGCCGTCACGCAGTTCGCCGAGCATCTGGTACAGCGCCATTCCGGGCTCAGCCATACCTGCGAATGGCCCAAGCTCGGCACCGCCTGCCTGCGCCTGCTGGATGTCACCGAAGCCGAAGTCGACGCGATCCTGGCCGAGGCGGTTACGGTGATGACGACCGAAGAGTGATCGACCGCCACGCGAAGGACGTTTGTGCTTGCGGCCGCTAGGCTCCAATTTATAGGATAATTCGCCCTGGTCGTCGGGAGAGAGTGACACGTTTCCCACCGTCACCGCCGAAGGCGCAACCCCCAGGAACCGCTCAGGCAAAAGGGCCGATGACGCACTACAAATCTGGAGAGCGGCAGTTCATTGCAACATCGTGAAGCCTGCCCGCCGACGGAGTAAATCTCTCAGGCGCCAAGGACAGATGGGGACGTGACGGAATCCCGTCGCGCCCCCTATTTTTTTGTCCGAGGACCGCCATGCCGCTGCGCACTCCGCTGTTCGACTCCCACCTCGCCGCTGGCGCCAAGATGGTCGATTTCTCCGGTTGGGAGATGCCGATCCATTACGGCTCGCAGATCGAGGAACACCACGCCGTGCGCCGCGACGCCGGCATGTTCGACGTCTCCCACATGTGCGCGCTGGATCTGGTCGGTTCCGACGCCACGCGCTGGCTGCGCCATCTGCTGGCCAACGACGTGGCCAAGCTGACGACGCCGGGCAAGGCGCTGTATTCCTGCCTGCTGAATGAAGATGGCGGCGTGATCGACGACCTGATCGTGTATTTCTTTACGCCGGAACACTTCCGCATCGTGGTGAACGCGGGCACCGCCGACAAGGACATTGCCTGGATGCAAACGCAACTGGCGGGCTTCAAGGCCGAACTCACCCAGCGCCGCAGCGGCGACCATGCCCTGGCGATGATCGCGGTGCAAGGACCCAACGCGCGCGAGCGCTTCTGGACCGCCTTCCCCACGGCCCGCGCCGCGACCGTGATGCTCGGCGTGTTTCAGGCCACCGAATGGGACGGCTGGCTGGTCGCCCGCACCGGCTACACCGGCGAAGACGGTTTCGAGATCGCGCTACCGGCCGCCGACGCCGGGCAGGTCTGGCAGAAGCTGCTGGCCGCCGGCATCAAGCCCTGCGGCTTGGGCAGCCGAGATACGCTGCGCCTCGAAGCCGGCATGAACCTCTACGGCCAGGACATGGACGAGGGCATCTCGCCCTACGAGGCCGGACTGCGCTGGACGGTCGACCTGAAAGACCCCGCGCGCGACTTCATCGGCAAGTCGGCGCTGGCGACACGGCAAATCAGGAACCAGTTCGCCGGCCTGCTGTTGCTCGATCGTGGCGTGTTGCGCGCCCACCAGAAAGTCGTCACCCCGCAAGGCAGCGGCGAAACCACCAGCGGCACGTTCTCGCCGAGCCTGAACCAGTCCATCGCCCTCGCCCGCCTGCCGGTCGCTGTCGCCCTCGGCGCCGAAGTCGAGGTCGAGATCCGCGACAAGCGCCTCAAGGCGCGCGTCGTCAAACCGAATTTCGTCCGCAACGGCCAGTCGCTACTCTGAATCCCCTTATCATCCGCTAGGCTGCTTCGGGAAAGCAGTGCGATCGAATATCGAGGGACGACCACGCAATGATCACGAAATTTCGCATCAGCAATTTCAAGCGACTGGAAGGTGCCGAACTGGATCTCGGCAGCGCCGCCGTCTTCATTGGCCCCAACAATTCGGGCAAGACGACGGCATTGCAAGCGATGGCCCTGTGGGACATCGGCTGGAAACGATGGGCGGAAAAGCGCGACAAGAGTTCGCCCGCTGAGCGTGTCGGTGTCACCATCAATCGCCGCGATCTGTACGCGATTCCGGTGCCGAGCGCGAAGCTGCTGTGGCGCGACCTGCATACAATGCAGGTGGACAGAACCAGCAGCGCGCCCAAGGCGGGCAAGGTGTTCATTACGCTGACTGCCGAAGGCGTTCACGATGACACGCCGTGGATTTGTACGCTGGAGTTTTACTATGCCAACGAAGAGTCGTTTTATTGCCGTCTGAAGGATAGCGAGGATGGCCTGATCCCCGATGCGGTCCGGCGTCACAACGTGGTTTTTCTGCCACCCATGTCGGGCCTGGCCGAACGCGAGCATCGCAAGGAGGCGGGCGAAATCAGTGTGCTGATCGGCGAAGGTCAGACGGCGCAAGTATTGCGCAACCTCTGCTGGCAGCTTTTTTCGCGCGACGACAAACAAGCCTGGTCTGAACTGGTCGCTCGTATCGACAGCCTGTTTCACATTACGCTGCAAGAGCCGACCTATATCAAGGAGCGGGCAGAACTGTCGCTGACCTACAAAGAAAGATCGGGAGTGGAACTCGACCTCTCCTCCTCCGGGCGCGGTTGCCAGCAAGTCCTCCTGCTGTTGAGCTACATGCTGGCTAATCCCAATGCCGTGTTGCTGCTCGACGAACCCGATGCCCACCTGGAAATTCTCCGCCAGCGCGATGTCTATAACCTGCTGACCGAAATTGCCGCCGCCAACGGTTCGCAAATCGTTGCCGCCAGTCATTCGGAAATCATATTGCAGGAAGCTGCGGAGCGCGATGTCGTCATGGCCTTCGTCGGCAAGCCGCACCGAATCGACACCCGTTCTCGAAGTCAGGTCAAGAAGGCATTGGAAAGCATCCGCATGGCCGACTATTACCTCGCGGAACAGAAGGGCTGGATGATCTACCTTGAAGGGTCGACCGATCTTGCCATCCTGCGCCGACTGGCCGAAAGATTGAATCATCCGGCTAAGGCCGTGCTGCAAGATTCGGTCCCCGTCATCTATCTGGGCAGCAACAAACCGCAGGAAGCACGCGACCATTTTCAGGGCTTGCGCGAGGCCAAACCGGATCTGGTCGGCATGGCCTTGTTCGACCATCTGGACAGGGAACTGCACACCGGATCGCAGCTGACCGAACGCATGTGGTCGCGGCGCGAAATCGAGAACTATCTGGTCACACCGGAGAGCCTGCGCACCTACGTCTGCCAGGATCTTCTGCGGGAAGGTGATCTGCTCGAGCAGGAAGAACGGCGGACACGCCTGGACACACTGGAGGCCTGCCTCGCCGAAATCGTCAATGCCTTGCGTATCACCAACAAGCCCGATCCGTGGGGACCGGACATCAAGGTGACCGACGATTTTCTCGATCCTCTTTTTAAACTCTATTACGAACGTCTGGGCATACCCCAACAGATATTCAAGCGCGACTATCACGGCCTTGCCGATGCTATGCCTCTGCAAGCAATTGACCCGGAGGTCAACGCAGTACTCGACGCCATTTTGACGATAGCCGCAATGGCAGTTCCCACCGCCTAATTTTCCGCTTTAAATCGCACATACCAGGAGCCTTCAAATGAACACCCCAGCCAACCTGAAATACTCCGCCTCCCACGAATGGGCCAAAGCCGAAGCCGACGGCAGCGTCACCGTCGGCATCACCGATCATGCCCAGGAAGCCCTGGGCGACATCGTCTTCCTCGAACTGCCGGCCGTCGGCCGCGTGGTCAAGGCCGGCGAGGAATGCGCGGTGGTCGAATCGGTGAAGGCCGCCTCCGACATCTACTCGCCGGTTTCCGGCGAGGTGGTCGCGATCAACCAGGCCGCCGCCGACGCGCCGGAATCGGTCAATGCCGACGCCTATGCCGCCTGGCTGTTCCGCATCAAACCGGCCGACGCCGCCGCCTGCGCCACCGAACTCGACGGCCTGCTCGACGCCGCCGCCTACGCCGCCACGCTGTAAGTCAAAATCCTCACCACAGAGACACAGAGGCACAGAGAAAAGCCCAGCGAGAAAACCGGATTCTTGCATTTGCAATGCTCTTTGTTTCCCCTGTGCCCCTGTGTCTCTGTGGTTCAACCGCTTTTTTTGGTCCCTAGCCATGCATGCCGAAAGTCTCTCGACACCGCTGACCCAGCTCGAACACCGCGACGAATTCGTCGCTCGCCACATCGGCCCCAATGAACACGTCATCGCCGGCATGCTCGCCGCGGTCGGCACCGCATCGCTGACCACGCTGGTCAGCGAAACCGTGCCGGCGACCATCCGCCTGCAGCGCCCGCTCGACCTGCCGCCACCGCTGACGGAACATGCGGCGCTGGCCCGGCTTGCAGCCATCGCGGCGAAGAACGTGGTGAAGAAATCGCTGATCGGCCAGGGCTACTACGGCACCCACACGCCGCCGGTGGTCCTGCGCAACGTGTTCGAGAATCCCGGCTGGTATACCGCCTACACGCCCTACCAGGCGGAAATCGCCCAGGGTCGGCTGGAGGCACTGCTCAACTACCAGCAGATGGTGATCGACCTCACCGGACTGGAAATCGCCAACGCTTCGCTGCTCGACGAGGCCACTGCGGCCGCCGAGGCGATGACCATGGCGCGGCGCATCTCGAAGAGCAAGAGTAATGTCTTTTTCGTCGATGAAGCCGCGTTTCCGCAGACCATCGACGTGATCAGGACACGCGCTGCGTATTTCGGTTTCGAACTGGTCTTCGGCCGCCCCGAAGAGGCCGCGAGTTTGTCAAGTGAGCACGAACCGTTCGGCGCCCTGCTGCAATATCCAAACGCACGCGGCGAGATTGCCGATCTGACCACGGCCATCGCCACCATCAAGGGCAAGGGCGGCGTGGTCGCCGTGGCCTCCGACCTGATGGCGCTGGTGCTGCTGAAATCCCCCGGCGACATGGGGGCCGACATCGCGCTCGGCTCCTCGCAGCGCTTCGGCGTGCCGATGGGCTTCGGCGGCCCGCACGCGGCCTTCTTCGCCACGCGCGAGGCGCATGTGCGCTCGATGCCGGGCCGCATCATCGGCGTCTCGAAGGATGCGCGCGGCAAGACCGCCTACCGCATGGCGCTGCAAACCCGCGAGCAGCACATCCGGCGCGAGAAGGCCAACTCCAACATCTGCACCTCGCAGGTGCTGCTCGCCAACATGGCCGGCATGTACGCGGTGTGGCACGGACCCGAAGGCCTGCGCACCATTGCCGCCCGCATCCATCGCCTGACGGCGCTGCTGGCTGGCGGCCTGGGCGTCGCCGGGAAGGATTTCTTCGACAGCTTCGAGCTGACAGTCGGCGCCGGCGAGACGGCGAAATTCATGAAGGCGGCGGTTGACGCCGGCTATAACCTGCGCCGCGTCGATGAGCAGACCATTGGCATCAGCCTCGACGAGACCACCACGCGCGAGGACGTCGCCGCGCTGCTGAAGATATTCGGCAAGACCACGGCGGTGGAGGCGCTCGACGCCGCCCGCCCCTGCGCGATCCCCGCCTCGCTGCTGCGCCGCGAGCCTATCCTCACGCATCCGGTATTCAACACCCACCACACCGAGCACGGCATGCTGCGCTACCTCAAGCGCCTGCAGAACCGCGACCTGGCGCTGGATCACGCGATGATCCCGCTCGGCTCCTGCACCATGAAGCTCAATGCCGCCGCCGAAATGATTCCCGTGTCCTGGCCCGAGTTCGCCCAGATGCACCCCTTCGCCCCGCTGGATCAGGCGCAGGGCTACCTGGAACTGATCACGGGGCTGGAGAACCAGCTCAAGGCGATCACCGGCTTCGATGCCGTCTGCATGCAGCCGAACTCCGGCGCGCAGGGCGAATACACCGGGCTGGTGGCGATCCGCCGCTACCAGGCGGCTAACGGCCAGAGCCAGCGCAACGTCTGTCTGATCCCGAAATCGGCCCACGGCACCAATCCGGCGACGGCACAGATGTGCGGCCTCGACGTGGTCGCCGTGGCCTGCGACGACAGCGGCAACGTCGATGTCGCCGATCTGCAGGCCAAGGCGGAACAGCACGCAGCCAAGCTGTCCTGCCTGATGATCACCTACCCATCGACGCACGGCGTGTTCGAAGAGGCGATCAAGGACATCTGCGCCATCGTGCACGCCCACGGCGGACAGGTTTACATGGACGGCGCCAACCTCAACGCCCAGGTCGGCCTCTGCCGCCCGGCCGACATCGGTGCCGACGTGTCGCACATCAACCTGCACAAGACCTTCGCCATCCCGCACGGCGGCGGCGGGCCGGGCATGGGGCCGATCGGCCTCAAGGCCCATCTGGCGCCCTATATGGCCAACCATGCGGTGCAGGGCATCGCCGGCCCCCATCTGCAAAAATCGGGCGGGCAGCACGCGGTCTCCGCGGCACCCTGGGGCTCGGCCTCGATCCTGCCGATTTCCTGGATGTACATCACGATGATGGGCGGCACCGGGCTCACCCGCGCCACCGAGATCGCCATCCTCAACGCCAACTACGTCGCGGCGAAGCTCAAGGACCACTACCCGGTGCTCTACACCGGCAGCCAGGGCCGCGTCGCCCACGAATGCATCCTCGATGTGCGCGCCATCAAGGCGCAGACCGGCGTCGCCGAAACCGACATCGCCAAGCGCCTGATGGACTACGGCTTCCATGCGCCGACGGTGAGCTTCCCGGTCGGCGGCACGCTGATGGTGGAACCGACCGAATCCGAGGACAGGGCCGAGCTCGACCGCTTCTGCGCCGCGATGATTTCGATCCGCGACGAAATCCGCCGCATCGAGCACGGCGAATGGCCGCTCGACGCCAGCCCGCTCAAGCACGCCCCGCACACCGAGGCCGATCTGATCGGCGACTGGACGCGACCCTATTCGCGCGAGCAGGCGGTGTTCCCGCTGCCCTGGGTGGCGGCCAACAAGTTCTGGCCCTATGTAAATCGCATCGACGATGTATGGGGCGACCGCAACCTGCATTGCGGCTGCGTGCCGATGTCCGACCTGGAACAGCTCGCCGGCATTGCCAGTGGCGCCAATACCGAAAGCTATCGCGACCGGCAGGACCGTTTCTGATGCGAGCCATCGATGCGGCAAGGGAACGCCGATACTAGCAGCCTGTCGGACTTGAGTTCGTCGGACGGCCCGATTTCACGATCCGGGATGAATTCGTGCGTTGCTGGCTGAAATCAGTCC
>Ga0209211_10006233_pt1 | contig 17372 bp, 19 predicted proteins | sample RifGroA2_FD_183992 | JGI IMG/M metagenome (GOLD analysis project Ga0209211, IMG submission 183992) | Groundwater microbial communities from Rifle, Colorado, USA - Groundwater A2 (SPAdes) (version 2) | ecosystem: Environmental > Aquatic > Deep subsurface > Groundwater | place: Rifle, Colorado... | reverse complement strand
GCGGCCGAACCGACGGCTGCGATGTGGAGGACTGGTTGGAGGCGGAGAGGCTGGTTTTGGCTCAACTCGAAGAGCAGCGCCGTTCGAGGATAAAGACGCGTCAACAGAGGTCGAACGGGTCAAGGAAGAATAAAGTCGCTGAGACATGATAGGGCGCAAACGGGAGAAGGCGGTTTGTGGGATATTACTGCGTTAGACCATCCAGTGTTTCTTCGCTGGGAATTTCGATGACAGGGAGGGTGAAATGAATACGCTTAAAACTACATTTTTGATGGCGCTCCTGACGGTTATCTTGGTTACGGCCGGCGGCGCCTTAGGAGGAGAAAGCGGCATGGTGACGGCTTTTCTCTTTGCTCTGGTCATGAACGGGGTCAGTTACTGGTTCAGTGACAAGATTGTTCTCCGCATGTACGGGGCGAAAGAAATTAGCCTGGAGGAGGCCCCGAAGCTCCATCGCATCGTTCAAGACTTGACGTTGCGCGCTCATATGCCCATGCCGAAAGTCTACGTGATTCCTCAGGAGAGTCCGAACGCCTTTGCCACAGGCAGAGATGAGAAACATGCTGCCGTCGCTGTTACGGAAGGCATTTTGGACATTCTCAGCGAGTCCGAACTTCGAGGGGTGCTGGCCCATGAGCTTTCCCATGTCAAGAATCGCGACATCCTCATCGGTACCATCGCCGCGACGATGGCTGGCGCTATTTCAATGCTCGCCTACATAGCCCAATGGGGACTGATTTTCGGAGGAAGGGGTAATGATCGCCGGGAGGGAGGCAATCCGATCGTTGCCCTAGCCATGATCATCCTGGCGCCGCTGGCGGCGATGCTGGTCCAATTAGCCATCTCTCGCAGTCGCGAGTTTGGGGCCGATGCGACAGGGGCAGCGATCTCTGGCGACCCGTTGAGCTTGGCAGGTGCGCTCAAGAAACTTCAACGTGGCGCGGAGAGGATTCCTATGGACGCCAACCCTGCAACGGCCCACATGTTCATTGTAAGTCCCTTAACGGGTGGAGGTCTGATGACTCTCTTCAGCACACATCCGCCGCTGGAGGAGCGGATTAGGCGGCTTGAGGAAATGACAATGGGGAAACTGAAAACTCACTGAGCGTAAGATTGCAGGATAGGAAATGGAAAAAAGAACAGATCAGCTGGAAGTTCGATTCCTCGGCGCTGCCGGTACGGTTACGGGATCGAAATTTCTCGTCACGTATAGGGGAAATCAAGTTCTGTTGGATTGTGGTTTATTTCAGGGATTAAAAGAGCTTCGACTGCGTAACTGGGCTTCCCCGCCGTTGGATATCAGCACTCTTCGCGCCGTCGTTCTTACACATGCTCATATTGACCACTCTGGATACCTCCCCAAGCTCGTGAAGATGGGATTTCGAGGGGAGGTTTTTGCCACGGCAGGGAGCTGCGATTTACTCAGACTGCTTCTCCCGGATTCAGCTCATCTCCAAGAGGAAGAGGCAAGGTTTGCTAATCGACGCGGCTATTCCAAGCATAAGCCAGCTTTGCCCCTTTATACCGTTGACGATGCCAATCGGGCTCTTGGGCTGCTTCGTCCGATAAATTACGGCCACGAGGTTGAGATCGGAACCGGACTTTCTTTCCGTTTTTTTCGAGCGGGTCATATTCTCGGCGCCGCGGCGATCCGAATTTCCTTCGAAGCTGATGGAGCGATGAGGGTTCTAGTCGATTCGGGAGACCTGGGCCGATATGGAAGACCGATACTCAGGGACCCTGAATCGATAGAACGTGCGGATTGGCTTCTCGTGGAATCGACTTATGGAAATCGAACGCATCCTGAGAATCCCGAGGACGAGCTGGCAAGAGCGATACAAGAAATGGCTGATGAGAAGGGATGTTTAATTCTCCCCTCGTTTGCCGTCGGAAGAACCCAGGAGATCATCTACACCGTCAGGAAGCTGGAGGATCAAGGCAAGATACCCGCCATTCCCGTTCATATCGATAGCCCGATGGCCATTGACGCTACGGACATCTACTGCGCGTATCCTGAAGAGCACGATCTTGATATGAAGCTTTTAATGGATAAAAAGCTTTGCCCGCTCTGCTGCAAGAAGTTTTACATCCACAGGACACCGGAAGAGTCGAAAGCTATCAACGACATGCCTGGACCCCTGATCATCATTTCCGCAAGCGGAATGGCGACAGGGGGGCGTGTCCTGCACCACCTGAAGCTTCGGCTCCCCGATCCGAAAACCACAGTGCTATTTGTCGGCTTTCAGGCTGCGGGAACGCGTGGCAGGGCCCTTCAGGATGGAAAAAAAGAAATCAAAATGTTGGGGGAGACAGTTCCTGTCAAAGCCAAGGTCAAGACCGTGGACGGTTTTTCCGCTCACGCTGATCAGCAAGAAATCTTGCGCTGGCTTGGGAATTTTAAGATCGCGCCGAGAAGAACATTTGTGGTCCATGGAGAGCCTCCGGCGAGTGAGGCATTAGCCAAGCTGATCAAGGAGAAATTAGGCTGGAACACGGAGATCCCATCGTATGGGAAAAAGATTGGTTTGCTGTAGTGCCGGCTCGGAAAAGTACGAGATTGGCAAAGAAAGGGGTGGGTGCCATGGGCGAGTTCTTACAGAATAACTGGTTTTGGATTGTTCTAATTATTTTCTTCATCTGGATGCATGGCTCCGGGGCGGGCTGTGGTGGGCATGGTGGCGGCAACGACAAGAAAAAGCGTGAAGAAGGTGATGGTCATCGGTATTGAATGCTTGGCCCAATGGCATGAGTGTTTCGAAGAGAAAGATCGACATTGTTGGGGCCGGACCGGTTGGATGAAAACCCTAAAAAGGAGAGAATGAAATGAACCAGCTTAATATCCGCGTTCTCACCTGGTCTCTGGCGACGTTCACGACTTTTACCTATCTTGTGTGCGTTGCGTACGGCTTAATTGTTCCGGAGACTCTTCACATGGTCCAGTTCCTTGAGATTGTCCTGCCCGGTTTCAAGTGGTTGACCGTGGGAAGTTTCTTCATCGGATTGGTGGAAAGCTTTCTTTACGGCGTATATGTGGGTCTGGTTTTCACCCCGATTTACAATTTTTGCCATAGGAAATGGGGATAACCGTGACAAGGGAGATCGATCAAAACTTTCTAAATAAAGGAGGATAGCGTTATGAAGAAAACAGTCTTAGCCTTGGTGTTGTCCGTGGTGCTTGGTTCGCTCATGGTCCTAGCCCAGGAAAAAAAGGGAATGCCCATGAAAGATGGGATGCCGATGAAGGAAGGCATGCCTATGAAGGGTGAAGGGATGAAAGGTGGAAGGATGATGATGGACAAGATGAAAGATATGCAGGGGCATATGAGCGAGATGCGTAAAGGAATGGGGGGGATGATGAAGGGTGAGGAGACTAAGGAAATGGGAAAAGGGATGGGTGAGATGTCCGGAATGATGGGCGACATGGGGCAGATGATGGGAGGCGGAAAAATGACGCCTGAAGAGATGGGTCAAATGTCAAAGATGATGGGCGATATGTCCGGTATGATGAAGCAGATGTCGGAGCGGATGAGGCAAGGGATGAAAAGGCCTCAGTAACACGAGCAGAAGGGACACAATGGGACGCATAAAGTGGTGGCTAATGGTCGTAATGGCAAGCTGGTGGCCAGGCCCAGTGTGGTCGCAAGAACGGTTGTACGAGTGGAGCGGGCACCCGATGTGGTGGATGTGGGGTGCGTGGGGCATCGGCATGATGCTGATCATGCTGCTGTTTTGGGGCCTGGTGATCGTAGGGCTAGTTTTGGGTATACGCTGGTTGGCCGGCCAGAATAAAGAAACCAGGTCAGATTCAGCACTGGAAATTCTACGCGAGCGGTACGCCCGGGGAGAGATCAATAAGGATGAGTTCGAAGCAAAGAAAAAAGACCTTGTTTCGTGAGCATGTTTCAGAATCAGCACAAATCGAACCGGGAGAGGATAGGATGAAGCTCACTATCGGTGTCATGGGTTCTAGCGGCGGGGACTTCAGCGATGAAGTTCGGAGAAAGGCGTATCAAGTAGGCGAGGCCATCGCTGAGCAGGATGCAATCCTAATAACAGGAGGCTGTCCGGGGCTTCCCTACGAAGCGGTCAAAGGTGCGAAGACGAAGGGTGGGTTCGTTGTCGGGATTTCGCCTGGACTTTCCATTGACGAACACCAAGGCAAGTACCGCTCACCGGTCGAAGGCTTTGACCTGCTGATTTACACCGGCAGTGGTCTCATGGGGCGGGAGATCACGAATATCCGCTCCTGTGACATCATTGTCTTTGTAGGTGGCCGTAGTGGTACCCTCGGCGAATTGGCCATCGCCTATGATGAAGGGAGACTGCTTGGTGTGCTCACGGGAACCGGCGGGATAACTGAGATCGTAGAAACAATCATCCGCGTAAGCCAGAAAGACACAGGGGCCTGTGTTCTCTACGACGATGACCCAAAGAGGCTCATAGAGCGGCTCATCGAGTACTATCGAACTCGGCACTTTCGGAAGCCCTCATGCTTCTGTGATGGGAAGGTTGAGGGGTAACGAACATCGAATTCGTGTGCTCCTATTCAGTGGCCTGTGAGAAGCGAAATTACAGAAGAAGGAGGTAATGGCAATGGCAAAGGATCCGGTTTGCGGGATGGATGTGGATGAAAAGAAGGCGGCAGGTACTGCCGTGTACAAGGGCAAGACTTACTACTTCTGCTCGAATCCCTGCAAAGTTCGGTTCGAGAAAGAGCCGGAGAAGTACGCTAAGACCTGAGCCGAAAGAGGCTGCCGACAGGCGCCAGGAATCTTCGACCCAGTTAAAACGCGGTGCGCAGAGGATCGATACCGTATGGCTGATCGACCATGAAAGCTGCTAAAGCATGCGTCCTAGCGATCAATGGCGGCTCGTCCAGCATCAAGTTCGCGCTGTACGCGGCGGCTGAATCGCCGGTGCATCTTCTTTCCGGCAAGATCGAGCGCATCGGGTTGCCGGACGCCGTCTTGACCGTCAATGAAAGCGAGAAGAAACCGGACACTCAATCCATTGAAGCTTCGAATCATGGTACGGCGGGGACGGGCCTAATGAATTGGCTTGAGCAGCATCTCGGCCTTACTTCGGTCAGGGCGGTCGGGCACCGGGTCGTTCATGGCGGCCAAACCTACCACCAGCCCGAACGAGTCACCTCTCAATTGCTGGAGGAACTGCGTTGCCTCAGCCCGTATGATCCGGAGCATCTACCGTCGGAAATCCAATTGATCGAAGTATTCCGTCAGCGTTACCCCGATCTGCCGCAGGTGGCATGCTTCGATACGGCCTTTCACCGTGATATCCCGCGTGTTGCGAAGATCCTGCCAATTCCACGTCGCTTCGAGGCAAAGGGAGTTCAGCGGTACGGGTTTCACGGCTTGTCTTACAGCTACCTCGTGGAAGAGCTGGCTCGCGTGGCCGGTACCGACGCGGCGCAAGGCCGGGTGATTTTGGCCCACCTCGGCAATGGCGCGAGTCTCACCGCGGTGCGCGGCGGCGAAAGCATCGACACGAGCATGGGCTTCACGCCGACCGCCGGATTGGTCATGAGCACTCGCTCAGGCGATTTGGACCCGGGGCTGGTCTGGTATCTGGCGCGAAGCGAGCAGATGACCGCAGAGCAGTTTCACCAGATGGTCAATCACCAATCTGGGCTGCTCGGAGTGTCGGAGATCAGCCCGGATATGCGCGACCTGCTGGCGCGTGAAGCCGATGATGTTCGGGCTGCGGAAGCCGTCGCGCTGTTCTGCTATCAAGCGAAAAAGTGGATCGGCGCTTTCGCTGCCGCCCTCAGTGGAGTGGACACGCTCGTCTTCGCCGGCGGCATCGGGGAAAACGCGCCCGTGATTCGGCAGCGCATTTGCGACGGTCTCGGCTTCCTCGGCATCCGATTGGATGAGACCAGAAACAAAACCAACGCGCCCGTGATTTCAGTCGATGGGAGTTCTGCCACGGCGCGAGTCATCCGGACGAACGAAGAGGTCATGATCGCCAAAGCTGCATGCCGTGTGCTCGGGCTTTCTACCGAGGAAATATGAAACCAGGTAACGAGGCTATGGATAAGACACTCTCCGACGAACTGTTGCGCAAGATGGACGCGTACTGGCGCGCCGCCAATTACCTGTCGGTCGGCCAGATCTATCTGCTTGACAACCCGCTGCTCAAGGAGGGGCTGACGCTTAGGCATATCAAACCGAGGCTGCTTGGCCACTGGGGTACCACGCCGGGGTTGAACTTTATCTATGTTCATCTCAATCGAATCATCAAGCAGTATGACCTGAACATGATCTATGTCTGCGGGCCGGGACACGGAGGCCCCGGCATGGTGGCCAATACCTATTTGGAGGGGACGTACAGCGAGCTTTATCCGAACATTTCCCAAGATGAAGAAGGCCTGAAACGACTGTTCACCCAGTTTTCTTTTCCCGGCGGGATACCCAGTCACGCGGCCCCGGAAACGCCCGGCTCCATCAACGAAGGCGGCGAGCTCGGCTATTCGCTGGCCCACGCATACGGCGCGGCCTTCGACAACCCTGACCTCATTGCAGCTTGCGTTGTGGGAGACGGCGAGGCTGAGACGGGTCCGCTCGCGACAGCCTGGCATTCGAACAAGTTCCTGAGTCCTAAAAACGACGGGGCCGTATTGCCCATACTTCATTTAAACGGTTACAAGATTGCCAACCCGACTCTGCTGGCTCGAATCAGCCGCAACGAGCTTGAGAGCCTGTTTGTCGGTTACGGTTACCGGCCCTATTTCGTCGAGGGATCGGATCCTGAAAAAATGCATCGACTGATGGCGGAGACTCTCGATGCGGTGATTCAGGAGATCAAAATCATTCAACAAGAGGCGCGAGCAAATCAATCCTCAAAGCGCCCGCGATGGCCGATGATCGTGCTCAGGACGCCGAAAGGCTGGACGGGTCCCAAAGAAGTAGATGGCAAAAAAACCGAAGGTTCCTGGCGCTCGCATCAGGTGCCTTTTGCCGAGATGGCCGTGAAAAAAGAGCACATCAAGCTGCTCGAAGGCTGGATGAAGAGCTACGAACTGGAGGTGCTTTTTGGCGCGAAAGGAGAATTCAAGCCGGAGCTGGCGGAACTTGCGCCCAGGGGAAGTCGCCGTATGGGAGCCAATCCTCACGCGAACGGCGGCGTTTTGCTCAAAGATCTCCGGATGCCGGATTTTCGGGGGTATGCCGTGGATGTTCCCAATCCGGGGATCACGTCGGCGGAGGCGACTCGGGTGCTGGGTCACTTTCTGCGCGATGTGATGAAGCTAAACAACGAACAACGGAACTTCCGCGTGTTTGGTCCGGACGAGACGGCGTCGAACCGATTGAGCGCGCTCTTCGAAGTGACGGATCGCGCGTGGGCAGCCGAGACGCTCCCCGAAGACGAGAATCTGTCGCCCAACGGACGCGTCATGGAAATCCTGAGCGAGCACACCTGTCAGGGCTGGCTGGAAGGCTATCTCCTGACAGGGCGGCACGGTCTGTTCTCTTGTTACGAAGCGTTTATCCACATAGTAGACTCGATGTTCAACCAGCACGCGAAATGGCTCAAGGTAACGCGCGAAATTCCCTGGCGACGCCCCATCGCCTCGCTGAACTACCTACTCACGTCGCACGTATGGCGGCAGGATCACAACGGGTTCTCCCACCAGGACCCCGGCTTCATCGATCACGTGGTGAACAAAAAAGCCGAAGTGGTCCGTGTGTATCTGCCGCCGGACGCTAACACCCTGCTGTCCGTGGCCGACCACTGCTTGCGGAGCCGCAACTATGTGAACGTAATCGTCGCCGGCAAGCAACCGGGCCTGCAATACTTGGATATGGATGCTGCGATCAAGCATTGCACGGCGGGGATCGGGATCTGGGAATGGGCGAGCAACGACAAAGGGAGCGAGCCGAACGTGGTCATGGCCTGCTGCGGAGACATTCCGACGCTCGAGACACTGGCGGCGGTCGATCTCCTTCGCTCCCATGTTCCCGATCTCAAAGTTCGGGTGGTAAACGTGGTCAACCTCATGAAGCTCCAGTCCCAGAGCGAGCATCCGCACGGTTTGTCGGACAAGGAGTTCGACGCGCTATTCACCATCGACAAGCCCATCATCTTCGCCTTCCACGGTTATCCCTGGCTGATTCACCGGCTTACCTATCGGCGGACGAACCACAAAAACCTTCACGTTCGGGGCTATAAAGAGGAAGGCACGACTACGACGCCGTTCGACATGGTGGTGATGAATGACCTGGACCGATTCGGATTGATGAGAGATGTTGCACACCGCGTACCGAAACTCGGACCGCGCGCGGGTTCAATAAAAGAGTTCGTTCACGACAAGCGCATCGAGCACAAGGAGTACATCGGTAAATTTGGCGAGGACATGCCCGAAGTGCGTGACTGGAAATGGCATTATGAATGAATGGCTCGAAGGCCTTCGAAACTTCTTGGCAACACGGCCGCGTGTGAGCAAGCTGGCAACTTCAGAGTTTGAGGGATTGTAACTATCATTGACATGGACAATGTAAATTCCAGATTTCGTTGGACGGTCGGTCTCGGGCTTATTGCCGTCCTGTTGGCTTTCGTAGGCGCTTTTCGTGGTCTGGCTGATCCTGTTTGCCGTTCGACAAGACATCCGCCGTGAGATGGTCTGGGTGAGCTTAGGAACTATGGTCCTGGGCCTGGCGGAACCTCTGTTCGTTCCGGAGTATTGGGATCCGCCTACCGTATGGGATCTTGCTCGGGAACCGGGTTCGATGTGGAAAGTTTGATTTTTTCCTTCGTCGTCGGTGGGATCTTTTTTGCCCTTTATCATGTCATCTTCGGGGCGGCTCCCGACCAGAGGATCGCACATGAAAAGCGGTATCCGGAGTTTTGGTCTGGGGCGTGCCTCTGGAAGAGTTGATGTTTGCTTTCACGTTTGGGCTCTATTGGTCGAGTGTCTACGAGCACCTCACATGGCGCAGTGCCAATAAGCGTGGACGAGTCCTGCAAAAGAATTTTGCAGACGGTCCGGCATAGGGGTTACACGATGGGCAATTATATCCTTACGTTTATGATCTTCTTTCCCTTAGCGGGAATGGTGGTTGTGTGTTTTCTTCCGTCAACTCGCCCAAATGTCATACGCTGGACCGCCGTGTTCTTTACGTTTCTTTCTTTTTTTCTGGCCAGCTGGCTTGTTGTGTTCTTCGACCGGAATAATCCCGGCGTCCAGTTCGCCGAAAAGATTTCCTGGGTCCCGTCCTGGAATATTGAATATTTTGTCGGGATCGACGGCCTTAGTGTCACGATGGTTTTTCTTACCGCTCTCCTGTCCTTTCTGTGTATTTTCGCTTCTTGGGGAATCGAGAAGGGCATCAAGGGCTATTTCTCTCTTTTTTTGATGCTCGAGACCGGCATGCTCGGCGTCTTCGCTGCCCTCGACTTCTTTCTTTTTTACGTTTTCTGGGAAGTGGCCCTCATGCCCATGTACTTTCTTATCGGGATCTGGGGAGGGCCGCGGCGGGAGTATGCCGCCATCAAATTTTTCCTCTTCACGCTCGCCGGGAGCGCGCTGATGTTGCTGGCGATGATCGCACTTTACTATTCCAGCGATCCCCCTACATTCGACATCATCAAGCTCATTGCCAATAGTAGGTCGTACAGCGCCACCCCGCTTTCAGCCTGGCCGTTCAATGTCTGGCCTTTGAGCGAGCTTCGTTGGGGATTTCAGCACCTTGTGTGGATCGCGCTTTTTTTCGGCTTCGCTATAAAGATTCCCGCCTTTCCCTTTCATACCTGGCTCCCGGATGCCCACGTGGAGGCCCCTACGCCCATCTCGGTTATCCTGGCAGGCGTCCTGCTGAAGATGGGGACCTATGGAATCTTACGGATCAACTACCCGATGCTGCCCGCGGCGACGGCCGATATGGCCTATATTCTTCTTGCGGTTCTCGGGACGTGGAACATCATCTATGGGGCGTTCTGCGCCATGGCGCAAACGGACATGAAGAAGATGGTTGCGTATTCGTCAATCAGCCACATGGGTTACGTGATGCTGGGCATGGCGACATTTACTTCACGCGGGATCACCGGGGCCGTCTTGCAGATGTTCAATCACGGGACGATCACTGCCATGATGTTTCTTTTGGTGGGGGTGATCTACGACCGGGCGCACCACCGGGATATTGGCGGGTTCGGCGGGCTCGCGACTCTGATGCCGGTGTATTCGGGAATATCGGCGCTAGGGTTTTTTGCCGCGATGGGTCTGCCGGGCCTCTCCTCATTCATATCCGAGGTCCTTGTCCTTCTGGGCGCATGGCAAATATATCCGGAATTAGCGATCGTAGGGGCTTTAGTAATCGTCCTAACGGCAGGCTACATGCTTTGGATGATCCAGCGCATGTACTTGGGGACTATCAACGCGAGATACGCGGGGATCGCAGAGATCAGCGGGAGGGAGCTTTTCACCCTTGTGCCGCTGGGCATAATCGTCATCGCTGTTGGCGTTTACCCTCAGCCGGTTTTGGAGTTGTTGGGTGGCACGCTAACTCAGATCAACGCTATTGTTCTTCCCTATAGGTGAGGAGGAACGCGCGGTCTCACGAGTTTGGTCGGAAAGATGGATAGGGAAGGAGGGCGCAGTGGATCCAGGTGCTGACGTCGGTTTTTGGGAACTTTCTATCATCATGGTTGTGATCGCTTCGTGGATTCTTTATCGGTACGTTGCTCCCAAGGGATGGAGAGAATGGAGCCGGGCCGGCCTGGTTCAGGCATTCATCATCGCTCTATATGCGGAAATGTACGGATTTCCGCTAACGATCTACCTGTTGACCGGGTGGCTGGGGATAGAAATTCCGTGGGCACATGACAGCGGCCACCTTTGGGCGTATCTCTTCGGTTGGGGATCGCTGGGCGCCATGATCGAAATGGTCGCGGGATACACCTTCGTTTTTGCCGGTGTCTCCGTACTCGTCAAGGGCTGGAGAGAGATCTACATCGCATCCAAGGAGGGGCGGCTGGCTACCGACAAGCTCTATGGCGTGGTGCGGCATCCTCAATACACGGGCATTTTTCTGGCCGTCTTTGGCCAACTGATTCACTGGCCGACGATTCCAACGGTGGCTCTCTTCCCTGTCATTGTATGGGCCTATTACCGACTCGCAGGCAAAGAAGAGGAGCACATGATTAGAAAGTTCGGTGACGCCTATCAGACTTACCGGCAAAATGTGCCTATGTTCTTTCCGAGAAAGGGTGAGTGGAAAAAGTTGATGTCGCCTGGTGAATTTAGGGAAGACGAGCCGCGAATGTAGGAACTGAGTTTTCAGATACGCTCTGCTTTTAAAGAAGGTGGCCTCATGAAAGATCCAGTCTGCGGGATGGAGATCGACCAAGAAACTGCAAAGGCTTCAAAAAGGTATGACGGGCAGACGATTTGGTTCTGTTCGGACACCTGTGCGGAGAAATTCGCGAAGGTGCCGGGAAAGTTCGTCACGGGCGCATTCCTTTCGCCTGCCGAAGGAAAGACCGCTGTCGGGCTGGAAGTCCTGGAGCTTCCCGTCGGAGGCATGAAGTGCCGTAAGTGCGCTTCGAATCTTGAGGCCAGCTTGAGGGAATTGGGGGGAGTCAAAAAAGCCCAGGTCAATTTCGCTTCCGGCAAGGCGAAGATCACCTATGACTCAAAGGCAACCGGGCGCGGCGAGATATTTGCGTTTATCCGGCGCCAGGGATTCGAGGTAGGAGCGGCTTCCGCAGAGATAAAGATCAAGGGGATGCACTGCGCATCCTGTGTTTGTGCGATCGAAGAGGCGCTGGAGAAAACGCCGGGAGTGCTGGATGCCGGCGTGAACCTGGCGACCCAAAGCGCTCGGGTAAGCTACCTCCCGGCGCGGACCGACCTTACAGAAATCGAGCAGGCGGTTCGGTCCACCGGGTACGAAATTGCAAAAGAGGAGAAGAAAGAGACCGAGGGTGTGGACGCGGAGACAGCCGCGCGGGCGAGGGAATATAGCACGCTGATGAAAAAGTTTTGGTTCAGCACGATCATCTCCGTTCCGGTCATTGTTTTCAGCTATCCGCAGCTCTTTTTTATTTCCGGCCTGTTGCCGAAGGGAAGCGGTGCGCTTCGCATCACGTGGATCATTCTGGGAGTTCTCGCCTTCCCGGTTCTGGTCTGGGCCGGCAGCCAGTTTTTTGCCGGCGGCTGGTCGGCCTTTAAGCATCGCTCGGCCGATATGCACACGTTGATCGCGGTGGGCATCACGGCGGCTTATCTTTATTCCGTCGTGGCAGTCGCCTTTCCGCAGATCTTTCCCTCGGTGGATCTGGCCGAGGTGTTCTGGGATGTGACTACAGTTGTCGTTGCCCTGGTTGTTTTAGGCATGGCGCTGGAGCTGAAAGCCCGCGGGCGGACCAGCGAGGCGATCAAAAAACTCATCGGTCTTCAAGCCAAGACCGCAAGAGTTGTTCGGGAGGGGAAAGAGATGGACATCCTCGTGGAGGAGGTGCTCGTGGGTGATGTCGTGGTGGTCCGGCCGGGAGAGAAAATCCCTGTGGACGGGGAGGTTGCCGAAGGGAGCTCCTCGGTGGATGAATCTATGGTTACGGGGGAGTCTATTCCGGTGGAAAAAACCGTTGGGAGTAAGGTCATTGGCGCGACTATTAATAAGGTAGGAAGCTTCAAGTTTAAGGCGACCAAGGTAGGTAAAGACACGATGCTCTCGCAGATCATCCGCATGGTCCAGGACGCTCAGGCCTCCAAGGCGCCGATCCAAAGGACCGTCGATGCGGTCTCGGGATATTTCGTCCCTTCGGTCATTATCCTTGCGATTTTGGCCTTCGTCGCATGGTATGATTTCGGCCCTAAGCCGGCCGCTATTTATGCGACCATCGTCTTTGTCACCACTCTGATTATCGCCTGTCCTTGCGCCCTGGGACTTGCGACGCCGACCAGCCTGATGGTCGGGGTGGGCAAAGGCGCGGAAAACGGGATTTTGATAAAAAACGGAACCGCTCTGGAAACAGCGCAGCGCTTAAATACCATCGTGTTGGATAAGACGGGCACGATCACCATGGGAAAGCCTTCTTTAACGGATGTAATAAGCACGGAGAGCTTCAAGGCGGATGAGGTCCTGAAACTTGCAGCAGCGGTGGAGAAGGGGTCCGAGCATCCGTTGGGGGAGGCGATCACGGAAGGCGCCAAAGGGCAACAGATTGAAATTCCTGACCCCGCCGATTTCAAGGCCATTCCGGGGCACGGGGTGGAGGCGAAAGTCGACGGGCGGGTCGTTCTGCTTGGGAATCTCAAGCTAATGAAGGACCGCAAGATTGCATTGGGTGATTTGGAGTCCCAGTCGGTAGACCTGGCGGAGAAGGGGAAAACGCCGATGTATGTCGCCGTGGATGGCAAGGCAGCTGGAATCATCGCCGTTGCCGACACCATCAAAGAGGACTCTCCTAAGGCAATCGCAGCACTCCGAGATTTGGGAATTGAAGTCGTGATGCTGACCGGCGATAACGAGCGCACGGCCAAGGCCATTGCCAAGCAGGTTGGGATTGAGCGGGTGATGGCGGAAGTTCTCCCCGAAGATAAAGCCCATCAGGTTCAGATGCTTCAGACCGAGGGCAGGACGGTGGGCATGGTGGGAGACGGGGTCAATGACGCGCCGGCTCTCGCTCAAGCCGATGTTGGGATCGCCATGGGAACCGGCACGGATGTCGCCATGGAGGCTTCGGATATCACTCTGGTTAAGGGAAGCCTTAAAGGGGTGGCGATAGCGATGGAGCTTTCCAAGGCGACAATGAGAAACATCAAGCAGAACCTTTTTGGCGCGTTCGTTTATAACGGCCTAGGTCTTCCGATCGCGGCCGGGATCTTTTATCCCCTCTTTGGGCTGCTTCTGTCCCCGCTTATTGCGGCGGCGGCCATGGCCTTTAGCTCCGTCACGGTGGTCTCCAATGCCAACCGTCTGCGCTATTTCACCCCGAAGGGAGTTTAAAGATGATTATCGATAAGGTACTGGTTACGGTTTTTGGCCTTGCACTTAGCTTCCTAGTTGCCTGGTATTTTTGGTTTTCAAAAAAGAAGATAGCCAAGGCCGCCTTGACGAGCGCGGGTGTTCAGGAGGCCCTTATCGTGGTCAAGGGCGGCTACACTCCGGATCTTTTGGTGGTTCAAGCGGGAAAGCCCGTGCGGCTTAAGTTCAATCGGCAGGAATCGGCTGCGTGCTCGGAGATGCTCATCCTGCCGGCCTTCAATAAGAGCGCGAAGCTTCCGGAGGGAGAGACCGTGCCGATTGAATTCGTTCCCACCGAGCCAGGCGAGTACGAGTTCAGTTGCCAGATGGGGATGTTCAGAGGGAAGTTGATCGTTGAGTAATGCATCCCTGGTTTGATGCCGTTTGAGGTGGAAGTGGCACCGAAACGGAGGAACGCTATGGTGAAGCAGGAAACTGGAATGGGCGCAGACAAGACCGTTACAGAGGGTATCTCTCCCGCTCGCAGGCGATTCATAACCGCGGCATTAGCAGCAATCGCCGCAGCCATCACAGGGATTCTGGGAGTCCCACTTGCGGGCTTTTTTGCCCTCCCGGCCTTGAGACGGTTAGAACGCCGCTGGTTGGAGGTGGGGCCGGTTGCGAACTTCCCGGAGGGAGAGATCAAGAAGGCGCTGGCAAAGCCGTTGGTCGCTCAGGTGTGGCCTTACCAGGCTCCACCGGTGCCCATTTTCGTATTGAACCGGGGCCGTGGGAACTTTGCTCTCTACGACATCCACTGCACGCATGTGGGATGCCCCGTGCGGTGGAACCCTCAGGCGAGCCGTTTCTTCAGTCCCTGCCACGGCGGTGTTTTCGATAAGGACGGTCGAGTCTTGGCAGGCCCACCTCCTCGCCCTTTGGACCGCTACGAGTACAAAACTGAAAAAGGGATTATCTATGCGGGGCAGATCTACGAGGTGAATGAGAAGCTGGAGTTCGTAAGATGGTATCACGTATGAGAAGGCTCTTGGATTGGCTCGAGGAGCGCCTCGGCACCCGAGAGCAATTGACCAAATTTTTCTACCGTCGCATCCCGGTAGGGACCACGTGGTTGCACACCTTGGGGAGCGCCGCTCTCTTTTTAATCCTGGTTCAGACCGTCACTGGCTTTTTTCTCGCTTTTTATTATGTTCCTTCCCCTGAGCACGCCTATGACAGCGTGGCCTACATCCAGAAGGAGATCCCCTTCGGGGCCTTCATCCGAGGCCTGCACTACTGGGGCGCAAGTCTCATCGTAGTAGTGGTCTTCGCCCATCTGCTTAGGGTCTTTTTCATGGGAGCTTACAAGTACCCTAGGGAGCTTTCCTGGGTGCTTGGCGTAATCCTGCTTTTTCTGGTCATGCTTTTTGGGTTCACAGGCTATCTGCTGCCCTGGGACCAGAAGGCATACTGGGCCACTGTGGTCGGGACTCACATTGCTGGCACCGCCCCCTTGGTCGGTGACTATCTCTGGAGGATTTTGCAGGGCGGAGAAGAGGTTGGAGTCCGAACGCTCGGGCGCTTCTATACCGCACACGTCCTGATTCTTCCTGCTTTCCTTTACGCCTTTATCCTCGTTCATATCTCGATGGTGATCTATCAGGGAATCGCCCCGATGCCAAAGAGGGACTTAGCATTCGTCAGGAAAGAGGACTACGGGAGGCTCTACGAGGCGTCCAAGCAGAGGGGAGAGACCTTCCTAGAGCATCTCCTTCGGGACAGCACCGTCTCATTCTTCCTGCTTTTGCTCTTGGTCTGGATGGCCGCAACCTGGAAAGTTCCGATGGAAGAGGTGGCAGATCCGACAAGCACGGAATACGTTCCCAGACCCGAGTGGTACTTCTACTTTCTTTTTGAGATGTTGTGGCTCTTCTGGGGGAAATGGGTACCCATAGCAACCTTTTATATTCCCCTCGCGCTGGTCCTCCTTCTCCTCCTTCTTCCCTTCTACGACCGCACGCCGGGGCGGAGCCCTTTGAAGCGACCTATTGCCTCTGGGTTCGCGGTGGTAACCCTTGTGATTATGGCTGCCTTGACATACCAGGGAGCCACCGCTCCTCTTCCTCCCCGGAGCATCATACCGCAAGAGGCGAAGGCCCTTCCGGTCGAGTTGGTTAAAGGGAGGGAGGTCTATGAGGCGCAGGGGTGCTCGGCCTGTCATGTGGTGAAGGGAAGAGGTACCGCAGCCGGGCCAGACCTGACGAGAATTGGAGCCGGCAGGGATATTGAATGGTTGAAGCGGTTTCTGAGGAATCCGACAGCCGTGAAGCCCGGCTCGCCGATGCCTCCCTACCGAGATTTACCCGAGGAGGATATGGATGCCCTAGTAAGTTATCTGGCCTCCTTAAAGTAGGGGCATCAAAAAGGAGGGAGAATGAGGAAAGTATTACGGGGAATAGGTTTCTTCCTAGGTTTTTGTGGCATGTCCATTTCGCCGCTAAAAGCGGCGGAGGAACAGTACGTTCTCTGGGGGGACGCACGGAATGGGAGCCGGCTCTTTGCGGAAAAGGGATGCGGAAGCTGCCACGCAATTCGTGGAGTAGGGCCGAATCTCGGGCCCGACCTTGGAAAAATTGCTCAGCGCCTGACCATGACGCAGCTAGCGGGTACTATGTGGAACCATGCTCCGGTCATGAGGAAACTGGCGAAGGGAAAAGGGATTGACTGGAAACCATTCGGCGGATCGGAGATGCGAGATTTAATTTCGTACCTGTACTCGATCGGCCTTCTCGATCAGCCTGGGGAGCCCAAACGCGGGGGAAGGCTCTTCGTCGAGCGCGGATGCGCCACCTGCCACAGCATCGACGGAGGAGGGAGCAAGATTGGGCCGGATTTGAAACAATGGAAGCAGTACGGCTCTCCAATCCTGTGGGCCGAGCTCATGTGGAGCCATGCCCTGAAAATGGACGAGAAAATGCGTGAGTTTGGCGTGCGCTGGCCCAGGTTCGAGGGGAACGAAATGCTCGACCTCATCTCCTTCATCCAGAAAGAGCTCGGTAACAGTGGCTCGCGGTAATCAAGATATGACTTACAAGGTGAGGGTAGGTACCACGGTTACGCGATCCAAATTTCTCCGACGTGGTGCTGCATGCCATCTGGCCGTCGTGCCGAATGTTAGGGAGCTCCTTGCTGCCACTAACGTGCTGTCCGCAGGGCAACAGGCTGCGTGCGGTATTAGCAGTAAGGTTGGCATCGACTTATTAAAGAGGTTGGAGGTCTTCTAGCAAGCGCGACAACGGAACCGCACGCACCCGCCTCTCCATTAGAAAGGTCTCCTCTCCCGCGTGGATAACGTCTAGACGTTGAAGCTTCAGATCGGATAACGCGTTCCGCATGGACGGCGTAAGTCGAGGAGAGCTGGTCCGTTTGATCTCGAAACCGAGCCTG
>Ga0209211_10006229_pt1 | contig 17378 bp, 14 predicted proteins | sample RifGroA2_FD_183992 | JGI IMG/M metagenome (GOLD analysis project Ga0209211, IMG submission 183992) | Groundwater microbial communities from Rifle, Colorado, USA - Groundwater A2 (SPAdes) (version 2) | ecosystem: Environmental > Aquatic > Deep subsurface > Groundwater | place: Rifle, Colorado... | reverse complement strand
CTGTTTGGCTGTTTTCATTGTTTTCATATATGCATTATAACACTACATACCAACATACTCCAGTATGTAAGGATGATGTTTAAGGATGAGAAAAAGTGTAATGATGAAGTTAATGTGGAATGTGTTTAGAGAGAAGGCTATCAATTTTCTCTAAAAGGTACCTGTTTGCCCTCTCCGAAGGCGGGCAGGTGCCTCTGGAGAGGTTTCTTTTTCTATTACTTACTTTGCTTCTCATAATATTCCAATAATTTCTCTGCCGGGGAAATGCCGCCAAGGACTTTGTGTGGAAAGTAGTTCCAGGCATCGGTTACCAGTTCGAGCACATTGCTCAATTCTGAAGCGTCTCTGCCGCGGTCAAACATAGCCACCACTTTCATCATGTCGTCGTTGTCATCCTCGTTATAAATGGCATCCCGGACATGATCCAAAGTAAAATCACTCTCCGTTTCTTTGAACATATCCACAAGTTCCTGCTCAATCTCTTTCCGCCGTTCCAGAATTTGTTCTTTTGTTTCAACCCACAACTGATCATCAGCCACATCATTACAGTAGTCATCCAGAACACTTAGAATCTGTTGAACTGATTTATAGGTTCCGCTTGGGAGATGATCTATATATTTATATTTTTTATATGAATCTTTCCACGAACTCGCAGCCAAATTGTTGAGATTGGTACGCAACCCGGAAAGAATTTGATCTGATTTTTCCGGAGAGAGCTGATGAAAATCAAATTTTCTACCCGGAAATCTTATGTAATATGTCAACAGCCCGAGTTCATGTTGAATCATGCGCACCGCCGCCTGACGGATATTCCCATTTTCGTGTTGGAGTAATTGAAAAAGCCAGGGAAAGAGAAAATCCGGTTCATTTTCTCTGTCGTGCAAATAGTAAATAACTGAAACGGCCACCGTGAAATTTTCCCGCCGCCAGTCTTCGGATATTTTTGCGTATGCGTTTGGTGCGCCGTTGATGATGTTTTTTATCTGCTTATATTCATTTTTGCCGCCGGTTCGCGAGCTATACAAAAATTTCCGCACCTTTCGCGCCGCTTCCCGACTCTGATCTTTATTGCTTGTCAAAATGGTTTTGAATAACTCGGCAAAGGTCATATTGGGTTGTGAATTGTCATACCAACATACTCCAGTATGTAAGGATGATGTTTAAGGATGTTGTTATTGTGGAATATGTTTGGAGAGAAGGCTGTCAATTTTCTCTGAAAAGGTACCTAGCTCATTTTTATTTTCAGGAGGAACCCCTTTTCCCCTTAAAAAAATTTTATTTTCTATTTTGCCTGTATTATTCGAATTTTGGAATCTCTAAGAAACCTAGTCAATGTTCTTTTTTCTACACTGCTATTACTTCCCGAGTATCTTTGTTGCCCGATTCGTTTATTGCAATAGCTGATAAACAATTTATGCCTTGCTCTTGTCATGGAAACATAAAGTAATCTTCTTTGATCACCCTCTTTGTCTCCGATATCTCGTCCGGGAATATATTCATCTTCCGCACCAACTATAAAACACACATCAAAAGATAATCCTTTTGCTTGGTGCATAGTGAGTATATTAACAGCATTTTCTTTTGTTTCTTGTTCAATATAGTCTGATGAAGTACTCACTATTTTAATTAAACTTTCAAGATCAGGCTTTTCTTGACTCTCTAAAATTTCAAGAAAGTATTTTTTCACTTGTTCTTTAATCTCCCTTTCAAACATAAATTTATCAACCGTTACATTTATAACCTCAATCGGACTTTCAATGGCTTTGAGTTCTACGATTGCCACATTTATTTCGGAAACGAAATTCGCTATTTTTTGGCCAAATTTTTGTAATTCGCTTGGGGATTCGGTTATTTTTTGTAGAGCTACACTAAATCGTATTCCTTTACTCTGTGCATAACTCCATATATTTTTTATACACTCATCACCCAAGCCATTTGTTTTGTTTATTTGTAATAGTGTTCGCCAAGCTAAACAATCATTTTGATCAACCAACAAACGAATTACTGATAAAACTGTTCGATACTCGTTGTTATTTTCTAACTCTGAGTCAGTCGTCAAAGAAACATCCACACTATACTTTTTCAAGGCTTCAATAATTGGCTTAGATAATGCGCCGTGTCGGTCGCTTCTTAGTAAAATTGTGATTTCATCTGGTTTGGTATCTGCTTCAATCAAGCTTTTTATTTTCTTGGCTATAATTGTAGCTTCATGGTTTTGATCCTTAAAGCTAATTATTAAAACTACGCCATCTTCGGCTTGATCTTTCGGTCTGGTTGGCTTTGGTAAGCGTGTAGGATCAAGACTCGCTACAAATTCTGCTGAATGTAATATGTTTTTATCACAGCGAAAGCATACTTCCAAAGCCAATTTTTTGGAATCTTTATATATCTGTTCAAAGTTTTTTATACCTGCGGGAGTTGCAAAACGGAAGCCGTAAATACTTTGGTCATCATCTCCTGCAACAAATAATTCTGCACCTCGTTCTGCTAATTCATTAACTATTGCAAGGTCGCAAGCATTCAAGTCTTGATACTCGTCTATCAAAATATGCTTGTATTCTTTGTCTAGTTGAAAATCCCTACTTTGGTTTAACTGTCTTTTTAGCTGATAAACAAGTTCCGCTCTTAGCGTTTCGCCATATTGGTCTTTGTGACTTCGCCACGCACCAAGAAAAGCCGGGTCTGGAAATTGTTGTTCCCAACCAATCTCATCAATTCTTAAAGTTTCCCAGTCCGTTGAAAGTTGATTGATCAATTTTTGAACATCACTAATTTCTTTGAGGTTTAAAACTTTTTTCAAATCTTCTTGAATGATATGTCGTTCTTCCCAGTCGTCGGCTATTCTAATTGGTCTTGGTAATGTGTCAATTCTGCTCGAATTATAAAGAATTTGTCTTAATGCAAAGGAGTGAAGCGTTGATACCTGTGGAATTATTTTACCTGAAGGTTCTAACACCTTTTTGATTTCATCTTTCAGTTGAGCGGCAGCTAAACGAGTGAATGTAAGCAAAAGAATTGATTCAGGGTCGATATTATGCTGGAGGATCAAAGAAAGTACACGTCGAGTAAGCGTTTTTGTTTTCCCTGTTCCAGGTCCGGCAAGCAATCTCGCATGACTGCCGATATGGTCAATTGCTTCAATCTGATCGCTTGTGGCGTCTCCGTGAATCATTGCTTTTATATCGTCCATACTATTTCAAAACCCGATAAATTTCCGCCAATAAAACATCTAAATCATTTGAAAAATCCACTTGATTTGAATTTGGTAAAACTTCTTTTTTTCTAATCTGCGTATGCAAATGCGAATCAGATATTTTACGTGATGAATTATCCAAATTTTTCATTGAATCCTTAAAACTTTTGCTCCCATGATTATTAGCAACTTCTGTGAAAGTATTTTTTTCAAAAATAGGTGGAATATGATCGGCTATTGCACGGACTAGCATTGCCGTTGACAAATAACACTCACAAGAAAAATCTATATTTAGTTCTTCACAAAACCGAACAAGTTTTGAAGTGTCAAAATCTGTATTCTTGAGTGTTTTTATTTCCTTAATTCTTGCTGGATTAACAAAGTTATATGTACCTGATTTTGCAATCAGCTTTTTTGGTTTGATATTTTTGTAAAGTTTGATGATATAGGATCGACGGTCGGCATAAGTTTTCATACCCCTCTTTTTCCAAAAATTGTAGAATTCCCAAAGATCAGAGAAATCATTGGGATTTTTTATATTATTGGCAACAAAAAGGTCATCAAGTTCTTGGGATAGTTTCTTGTACTCGTCATTTTTATCCTGAATACTCGCCGTGCCAGTGGCAATATCAGTCATGATCATTTTGATTTTATCAATTAGCTCATTCATATTTATAGTTTCAAAACTTTCCACTCGTTCCAATCACCAAGCTCACATTTCTCCCAGTCATAAGTAGCTTCGCTGTTTATATACCAGGCTTTATTGCGTTCAATGACAATGCCTCCAAAAAGTTTTTTGCTTTTCTGATCGGCAATGTATTTTTGCAAAGCTTCCGCTTTAGCTTTGGTATATGTTTTCCCGTCTCGATCACCGGCGTCTTTGACTTCTAGTATTCCAATACGACTGTCAGCTAGCTTTACGACGTAATCTGGATAGAATGTATAAATACTATTTTGATATTCATATTTGACACCAAAATAATCCTGTTTGCTTTCACCGTTTTTCCACCACCAGGCAATCTTGGGGGCATTATCATTCAAGAAAGTTTCAAACTCTCTCTCTGGCTGGGAACGATCCACGTTGAGATAGCACGGCTCGTAAGCATACTTTTTAGTTTTTATGATTTCGTCTGTGTATTCGTTATAAAATTGTTCCGGACGAAGCTCGAAAGGATATCTCTGTTCGCTCTCCTCAATACGCTCTCTGACCTCCTGCTCTTTGACCGCCATATAGCGGCTAATCGCGGTAGCAAGAATATGCTCGAAATGGGCACGATTTTTGTCATGCAGAAAAATCTTTTGTGCCATAAGCAAATCATCATTGCCCCAGCTCTCCGAACGAAGCACTTCTCGGAACCAGATATAGATTGCAGTCTTTACAGTTGGTACTGAACGCTTTACATTTTTGAACGGCCCAAGATTATTTTTAATCACTTGCTCGAAAAAAACCATAAGCTCATCGGCCGCCACTTGAAGTTTGGCAAAACCTTCAGCTCCAAGCTTACCCTCAAGCTCATCAAAACTCTTTACGTCTAAGTGTGTGTCAGCAATAAGTTCCTGCTGGTATTTTTTAATATTAAGATCGACACCCTTTGCCTCCACCTTTTTGGCGTTCTCTGTGGCCGTATTTCTGCGGGAAGTATTGAAATATTGATCGGCTACTTTCTCAAATACATTATGAAAGCTCGATGTAACATCACCATAGTCTGCCCGGGCTTTGTAGTATGACTCAATCCTAATCGGCTTGTATCCAGCCACACGACTAGCTCGTAAATGTTTAATGATATTCGGATTGTATTCTTCTTTCTTAACCTCAATAGACTTGAGATTAGTATAGATATAACCACGATTAAGTATTTCATTGTTATAATGTCGCTGTTCCGGCATACGTAAAATACGACCGACGGTCTGAATTTCAAAAACGATGTTGTGTGTTTCCCGAAACTTTACGAGGATATGCGCTCGAGGGCAGTCCCAGCCAGTATCAATGGCTTGTTTGAAAATAAGAAACTGAATCTCATTATCCGGCTCGGCAATCCAATCAATCAACTCGGACTTCTGTTCTGCCAGCCAAATAGCCAACTTGCCGTTACCGTGGCCACCTTTGTGCTCGTTGATACCCTTAGCGTTAAGAAATTTTTTAACTGCTTCAATTTTTTGGTTACCAGCTTCGGCAGTAGGAATCTGCACCAGAACTAGAGGATTAATGCTTGACCCTTCTTTTTCGAATGCCTTTTTAAGTTCTAGCCGTTTTCGATAAGCGGCTTCAAGTACCGCTGATTGAGAATCTTCTTCAGAAGCGGCAATCCTTTCAATATCTTCGTTGATGATAATTTCTTTCTTAATCATGCCTTCGTCGATCACATCTTTCGAATCAACAATGACATAACCGGCTCCGCCTCGAGCGAGATCTTGAGTAAAAAGGAGTTCTTGTTGCGGTCTTCGAGGAGTGGCACTCATCTCAATCACAACATCGGCACCAATAAGGTCGCGAAGTTCATTAGCCCTTGCCGTATCCGCACTGACGTGACTTTCATCGATGATGAGGATGATTTTGCGTTGCTCCTTGGTCTTTTCAAGTACATCCCGAAAATTGAGTTTTTCACCATCTTTCATCACCAAGTTTTTCCAATCGCCAGACTCTCGTTCCTTGCTTCGCAGTTTCTCCCAATTGGCAACCACAACTTCGTTCTGTACAATCCGTTCTCGGCCACCGCTGAAGGCATCTTCAACCGATGTAACTCGAGGGAAACCAGCGAATATTTTCTCGAGCGAGTGTTTGCTTTGTAAATGGAGTTCGCCTTTGCCAATACTCATCCAGATAAAACAAAAGTCATCTTTTGGAAGCTCCTTGATAAGACCTTCGATATACTTGGCGGTCATAACGGTTTTACCAGATCCAGTGGGAGCTTGAAATACACAAACCTCACCCGGGCCGTCATATCCCAAAAGCTTGACCGTCGTCTCGATCAACTGATTGACTGCTTTTTCTTGGTAAGGTTTAAGTTCAATACTCATAGATTTGTTTATAGACATCTAATATCTTTTGTGGAATGGGCTCAAGCGTAACATCGTGCCAGCCCGTAAATTCACTTTTGGAGAGTCCGACTGGATCAAGAGTGAAGCAGTAAAGTGTTTTTTCGCCACCAATTTTCTCAAACTCTTTTTTGAGAGCTGGCAGACTAGTACGAGCAAGAGGATAATAGACTGCGAGGGTTTTATTGCCTTGTTGGAATATACGATAATGATCAGTCTTTTTTATTTCATCAAAAACACCCTCGCGCAAACACAGCATCTCTGTACATTCGTTAGTGATACGCATTTTGAAATCATCGCCGTTGGAGTGTTTCTTTACGAATTTAGTTTTGAAATATTTGAGCGAACCGCCTATAGCTTCATAAGACGAATGGCCTTTGATGACATTTTTAATTCTCGGATAGCAGATTTCTTCGCATATACCATTTTCGTTGTTGGTACAGACAATAAAGCTACGGTTTCCACCATCTTCTTTATTCAATTTGAGAACAGCATGACCAGTAGAACCCGATCCAGCAAAAAAATCTAAGATTACACTATTTTTGTTTTGATGGATATTAACTAACTGTTTGATCAGTCTTGTTGGTTTTTTACCAGTCCGAAAATCAACCCCGCCTTCATGACGAATATTTCCAAAGTCTCCACTAAAATCATAAAAATTAACAATAGGTCTTTCTTTAAATGATTGTCCGCCATCCTTAAGTTCTTCTCGACGGCTCAATGGGACTCCAGAATAGAATAACCCTTTAGTTGTAGTTGCTTTTTTTGGTCCGGTAAAATATCGATATCCAATACCATCATCTCCAATACCATAAACCTTATACAAGAAACCAATGCCATCTGTTTTTTTTCTTCCTTCCAAATAATCGTGGAAAAATTTGCCAGACGTATTGCCTTTTAAAACACTCCCGCTTGCCCAAGTTCCTTTTAATAAATCAATCGATCCTTTTTCTTCCTCCACCAGTTCATAATCACCGAGTTTGAATACAATAACTTTTTTATTTCCTAACTTAATTTCTTTCCCTCTCTTTTTTTCTACAACTTTGTATCTAAATTTTTCTATATCATATTCAGATTTTGGTTTATTGGGGACAAAATATCTTTTATTTTTTGCATATACTAGCACTTGTTCTATAAGTTTTTGAAAATGATCCTTTTCGTTCAAAGATTTATCAGCATACCTAACCTGAACGTAAAAAGTGTCAAGTAAGTTATCTTCTCCAAAAATTTCATTGCAAAGAAGTTTTAGCTGTGCAGATTCATTATCGTCGATCGATATAAAGATGATCCCATCATCCTTTAAAAGAGTGTTCGCCAGTCTCAGTCTTTTACTCATGAACGAGAGCCATTTGCTATGGCGATAAACATCATCTACCTGAATCCATTCATCATTGTATTTAAAATCATTTTGTCCGGTGTTATACGGTGGATCAATATAAATTACGTCGATCTTGCCTTGATGCGTGAAGTTCAAAACTGAGAGGGCATGATAGTTGTCGCCTTCAATGAGAATATTTACCGGCTTCGATGTATCCTTATCAATAATTTCTTTACTGCTAATTTCTTTCAACACCGGCAAAGCATTTTCGGCATCTTTCTCAAATTGCTCTTTAACTTTTTCTTCATCCCAAATAAGACCATACTTCTTTCGGGATTCCAGTTTTTCAATGACTTTAAGTAAGTCATCTTTCCCTAATTTTGAATAATCTTTTTTCGGCATATTTTTATTTACTCCGATAATCACGAACCGTAAACCCCATCCTACATCCCCTCCTTCGCGCACCTCCTTCGCGCAAGGCTACGGAAGGTCGAAGAAGGCTACGGAATGGCATGCTATAATCATCATACTTCCTCTTCAATTTTTTCGCTATCTTCTGTAATGTCTTGCCTTACTTATTCTTCCCACTAATAAGCCACTTTTCGTCTTTTCCCTTGCCAAGTTTACTAATGTTTAGTATACTCTAATTAAGCATAAGTCCTCGGGAGATTGTTCTAGATGTTCCCATCCATCGGTTGGCTAGAGTCTAGACACTACAAGTTTTTCAGGCGGCTTCCCCGTAAGGGGATTTTTTGTTTTTAGAGGAATTGCTCATCAAATCGCACTTTCTCTTTCGCAAAGACATCATACCATTTCGTATTTTGACGCTCATACTTTTGGAATATCCCCCAACAAAACAAATCCGCTACCTGCAGACCGGAGTTTTTATGCGAAAGCCAATGGTAGATATCCAACGGCACATTTGGCGAGAGTCGTCCCTCAAGCTGTCTCCTGATATAGGAATTAAATTCCTCGATTTCCGGTTTTGCCATCGACCTATCGATGATAAGCTCTACTCGATCACCATTGTTTTTTTCGAATGGAATCTGGTCAAGTACCTGGCGGGCGATATAGTTATAGACTCGCGATTTATCTTTCGCCAGACGCTCAAAAACACGTTTCTTATTGAGCGTAATGGAATAAATACCGAATCGCACATCCTTGTTGTTATGTAACTTGTTACGTAATTCTACTTTACTCCGCATACCCCTTTCCGTAAAGCAAAAACACGCCTCATTTTCCCTGGGAACGAAGATACATCTCCGCTTCCGTAAGGACGCGCTTGGCGTTATCGAATGTCACCTTGGCCAGCGCTTCTTCATAGGGAAGCCAGACCGAACCGATGTGCTCATGAGAAATGCGGATATCTCGCATCTCTGTTTGGGCCGGATAAAAATGTACTTGTTTGAAAATCCAGATGGCCTTATTGTCTTTCAACCGTTTCTCGCGTTCATTTCCCTTGGCAACATAGAAATAACGGATGTTCGTTCGCTTGGGAAACACTTTCAAATCACCGATACCGGCTTCTTCTTCCGTTTCGCGCATGAGGGTCATCGTCTCTGTTTCTCCGGGTTCGATATGCCCCTTGGCAAAGTCGAAATGCCCGCTCGGATAGTGGAGAAGGAGATACTGGCGTTTGTCATCTTCCATGCGGAACACGACCGCACCGACGGAAATTTCCCAGACGACAGGAAATCCCAATATCTTCAGCAGAAAATACAGCGGTTTGAAAACAGGGATAGACAGCATAACCAAAAACAGTAAGTATATGTACCCTCCTTGTGTAGAGTACACCAAAAAAGAGGGGGCGCAAAATTTCTAAGTACTAAACACCACACCAATCAAAAGAATTTTTTGGCTCTTGTTTCACACTGACTGAAGAAGGGCTCTCGGCTCAAAAAAAGGAGCTTCTCCGCCGTCGATGGGGGGCTGCTTTTTTTGTCAGCCGAGAGCTCCTGATGAGAGGTGAAATTAAGACAAAAAATTCTTTTGATTGGCGATACAACAAATATTATTCTCTCCGCAGGGCTTCCATCGGGGATAGCGAAGCTGCCTTCATGGCCGGAGCGACGCCAAAGAGAAGTCCTACTGCCATGGAAAAACCGGCGCCTAAGAAAAGCGACTGTGCGGTAAAAATAAGTTTCAGATTGAAGCCCAGCGCGGCAAAAAGGAACGTCAGTCCGGATACCACCAGCACTCCGAAAAGAATGCCTATCAATCCGCCCAGTCCCGTGATAATGATTGCTTCCGCCAAAAATTGCTGTAAAATAATCCGCGATGTGGCGCCCACCGCTTTGCGCAGGCCGATTTCGTTTGTCCGTTCGGATACCGAAACATACATCACATTCATAATCCCCACGCCGCCCACAACGAGTGAGATAGAAGTCAGTGCCAGAAGCAAAATAGTGATGGATCCCAACACGCTCTCCAGAGTCTTTTGTGCTTCTTTCGTGGATGTCACGGAAAAATCATCTTTGTCAGGATCCGCGATATCATGGCGCTTGCGGAGAAGTGCCACGATATCCGCGACGGTTTCTACCTCACGGCTCGGATCGGCCAGCTTGACCGAAACAAATTGGACGTAATCGACACCCAGGATCTTCTTCTGAAGCGTCTGGACAGGAACGTATGTAAAAGTATCCAGATTGATAAAACCCGCTGTTCCGCGCGGCATAAGTACTCCGATGACGCGATATTTCTCTCCCTTGAGCGTAATGAGTTCCCCTACTGCCTCGCTCTCCCCGAAAAAAGTCTCTTTGGTTTCCGAACCCAAAACTACGACCCGCGCCAAATTGGCGTCTTCTTCCGCGGTAAAGAAGCGGCCGCTCGCGATCTTGGAATTTTCGTCTACTCGCATCACATCTGCTCCGGTGCCGAACAGCATAATGCGCTTTCCGACAGAACCATAGGTCGCCCGCTCTTGACCGATGGTGCCAGCATACACGGCCTCTACATTAGATACTTTGCTTATGGCGAAACTATCTTTGATAGTGAGCGTTGTGATTTGCGTCCCCATCGCACGCGAAGTGGCATTTTCGCTCGACATCGTGCCAGCACTGGGGATTTTCACTTCTACCTGGATCAGATCGGTGCCGAAACTTTCTACTTGGCCCAAGATGAATCCTTTCACGCCTTCGCCGAGCGCAGTCACCACCACCACCGCGAAGACGCCGATCACTACGCCCAAGAGAGCCAAAAACGTACGCACCTTGTGCGTCCGGATGGTCTTTACCGCGAACGAGAGCGGGATAAACAATTTTTTCATTTGGCTATTCATAACGCAGGGCTTCCATCGGACTGACCCGGGAAGCTTTGACGGCCGGATACAAACCGAAAACGATGCCGATGATAAAAGAAACCGTAAAACCGATGATAACGGACGACAAGGGAACAAGAAACTGCCACTCATAGCCGAGCCGCTGGATGATAACAGCCGCCAGAGATGTGGCCGCGATGCCAAACAAGATGCCGATGATGCCTCCGATAACCGTAATGAATGAAGCCTCGATGAGAAACTGGGTAATGATGTGTACCGGGCGCGCCCCGACCGCCTTGCGCAGGCCGATTTCCCGTACCCGCTGTGATACGGAAATGAGCATGGAATTCATGATGCCGATACCCCCGACCAAAAGCGATACCGAGGCGATCATAATGAGAAAATATTTAAGAACATTGGTGACCGTCGTCAGTATCTCGAGCGCCGCGGCCGTACTGCGGACAGAAAAATCCGCTTCTTCATTTTCTTCGATATCGTGACGTTCACGAAGCAGGATACCCACATCAGCGATACTGCGCTCGATATTCAGCGGGCTATCCACCTTGCCGCGCGCGAAATTAAGATAGTCGATACCCAAAAGGAGCTTCTGCGCTGTTCCGAGCGGCACATAGATCATCGTATCCGAATTGGAGAATACCGTAGAACCCCGCTCTTCCAAGACACCCACGACCTTGAAAGGAATCTCCTTGAGCGTCACAGTTTCACCGATCGGATCGCGATCAGAAAAAAGTTCCTTGGCTCGCGTCACCCCCAGCACCATCACGCGCGACAAGTCGTTCTCTTCCTCAGCAAAAAAGAACCTCCCGGAAGCGATATTCATATTTTCTATCTCCAGCACATCCGGCGAAACACCCTGAAAATTCGCCTCGAGAGATGCTTCCTGCGATTCGGCCGTACCCGACCCCGTCACGTATCCCGACACAGCTACCAGGTGCGGCACATTGCGGCGTTCACGGAGCGCTTTCAGATCATCATTTGTAAATGTTGTCGTAATGATACCGAAAGCTGAAGCCGGTGGACCCTTTTCCTCAGAAGCCCCCGGCAAGATACCAATCAAATTAGATCCCACTTTCTCCACTTGCGACAAGACCAGCTTCTGAGCGCTGGCTCCGATAGCCATCACCATAATCACTGCCGCTACCCCGATCACCACGCCGAGCACCGTCAAAAAAAACCGCAGTTTCGAGGCCGTGAGCGTCCGATACGAAATTTTCAGAGGATCAGACAATTTCATGTGATGAAATTAAATTACTCATTTCTAAGTAAAAGAAAAAATAAGAGAACACTCACACAGAGTGCAGAAAAAAAATATGAAAATGGCAAATACCTCAAAGGAGCAATCCGTATCCAGCGTTTATGCCACCAAATACTTCCCTGCGGCCCTTTCAATAATTCCCTCAGTGAAGGAAAGTATGGATTCAAAGCAAACCAAGAAAAATCCTCAACAGCCAAGATCGCAATATATACCGCAAAAAGAAAGAGTATCTGGGGAATGTAAAAAAAATATTCTAATACCAGAACCACAGGGATAAGTAAAAAATACATAAAAACAGCATAGCCAAAAAAATAAGGCACGCCGATAATGTGTGCCAAATTCCTCATAAATAAATTTTCTTTCCCTATGATAGCGCCATACCATTTGTCTTTCGGAAGTCCCGATCCCCAACCCTTATCTTTTTCCATCCATATCTCAAACAAAGCTACCGGAATGGAAATTGCAAACACATTCAACAGAAAAAGTAACATAGGTCCAATACAAAAATAGAGTTTTTGGCTACTTCAAAAAGTTTTCTCCTTCCGCCGTGCGGCGTTTGGAGACCGGCTGATCGCCGACGATCCGCCCGTCCTTCATGAGAAGAACGCGTTTGGCATGCTCGGCGGTGTATGTCTCGTGCGTCACCAAGACAATCGTGTGCCCGGCATGGTTCAGTTTCTGCAAAATGGCCATTACTTGCAGTCCGGACTTGGAATCCAGATTGCCTGTCGGTTCATCGGCGAAAATGATTTCCGGATCATTCACGAGAGCGCGTGCGATCGCCACGCGCTGTTTCTCGCCGCCGGAAAGCTGACTCGACAGATACTGCGTCCGATGCGTCATACCCACCGCCTCGAGAGCGGCTTTGACCTTCCCTTCATTGTTCTCGACCGGGTGCTCATCGTAGAGAAGCGGCAACTCCACATTCTCGAAGACGGATGTTTTCGGCAGAAGATTGAACGCCTGAAAGACGAAACCGATCTTCTTATTGCGCAGAAGCGCCAGCTCATCATCAGAAAATTGCGTCACGTCTTTGCCATCGAGGAAATACGTCCCATCCGTCGCACGATCCAAGAGACCAAGAATCTGCATGAGGGTCGACTTCCCTGATCCCGACGGCCCCATAATAGAGATAAATTCCCCTCTTTCTATGGCAAAAGTGGCATTGCTGAGCGCGACAGTCTTGACGCCTTCATTATCGTAGATTTTCTCCAAATTTTGGACAGCGATTAATTTCATTTCTTTTGCGTAGTGCCAAGAGTGACTGCGTCACCGCTTTTCAGTCCGGATTTGATCTCAATCGTGCCGTCGTCTCCTTCGAGACCAGTCATCACTTCCGTTTTGAGGAATGTCCCATCGCCCTGCTTCACTTCCGCGTACATCTTTCCTCCCTCTTTCGTCAGCGCGCGGAACGGCACGGTGAGCACCCGCTCTTGCTTGGCCGTCTCGATATCGATATTGGCTGTCATCCCTTCTTTCAAACGGCTGTCCGTATTCCCCAGACGGAATTTCACGGTGTAAGAAACCACATCTTGCACTACCGTCGAAGCGGGGTCGATCTCAACTACCTCGGCATCAAAAACCTCATCGGAACGAAAAGCGTCGAACGTGACCTTCGATCGCATACCGATCATCACTTTGGCGATATCTGATTCCGGCACCCGCGCCTCAATGACAAAATCTCCGGGCTTGGCTATGCGACCGACAATTTTTCCGAGAGTGGCGGTTTCGCCGATACGCAGATCAAGCTTTGTCACTTGCCCATCGAACGGAGCATAGATCGCATTCTCTTTCATCTGCGCCTCGAGGGTGCGCACGCTTTCTCTGGCCTGCTCTGTCTCCAATTTTATCGTCGCGCGTTCTTCGGGCCTGAGACTGTTCCAGCCTTTATCTTGCGTGTTGCGTCGCGAGCGCGCCTCTAGCTCGCTCTGCTCGACAATCGAGAGCGCGATGCGGGATTCTTTCCATTGCGACCCCAAGACCGACTGATCAAGGGAAGCGATCCTGTCGCCTAGAACCACCGTATCTCCTTCTTTCACAGCTACCTGGTCCACCACTCCCACGCCCTGAAAAGCAAGGTCGGCATATTCCGTCGGCACCAATTCCCCCGTCACGCTCACCGTTTCCACTACATCGCCAAGCTTGACGGTTTCCGTCTGTATTACCTCTCCCGTACTGCGACCAAAGTAGTAGTACAGTCCGCTCACTGCTGCGATGAAGATAAGACCGATAATAATTTTTTTCTTGGTAAACATAAATTTATTAAAACACAATTCTCAAAACACAGAAACCAGACAAAGCCTAAAACACAAACCACAGACAAAAACATGAAACGATAAATTTAATTTGTGTTTTGAAAATTGTGTTTTGTTTGGCATTTTGTATACTGGGTTCTGTACTTCTCTAGAACATCTGATCTTGTTTTTTGTGATTGTCCAGCGCCCTGTTGACACAGGCGTCCGCCACCGTATTCAACTCCCGCCGCACGTGGACGAATTTCACCGCTCCAAAATCCAACATCAAGTTCCAGACTTCCAGAAAGAGCGGCTGGAGCTTCTCGTTCTCTATCTTATATTCATGATTGAGATGTTTGCAAGCGAGCTCGCTATCCATCCGGCATTCCACGGCCGTTTTCTTCGCTTTGGCCTTGCCGACAAGCACCTTGATCTTCCTCAGACCGAAGATGATAGCCGCGTATTCCGCCTCATTGTTCGTCTTTTCTCCCAGGTACTCGCCATAGCTCTTATGGAGCGTCTCGATAAAGACGCCCAAAGCCGCCGGACCCGGATTGCCCCGCGACCCCCCATCGCTATACATGATGATCTTTTCCATAACAGCGATATCATATCGAAGAGGTGATTTAAATTAATCTCTCTTTTGTCTCTATTATAAGCCTTTATATCACGAAAACTTTAGCCGCTTGTCATTCCCGCGCAGGCGGGAATCCAGCTTAATGCTTATGGCTCATCTACTGGATTCCGGGTCAAGCCCGGAATGACAGAACAGGATTAATGTTAAATGAGTTCGAACTCTTTTCAAAGATACCACATTTCCTGATTTTTATACAAAAAACGGCTGGCAGACAACACGCTTACAGCCGTTTACCAAAAGGATTTTTTCCCATCAAGTGAAAGCGTCTTGCCTTCCGTCAGAGCCCGGCGAAAACGATCGAATATCGCCGGACAAAGATCCGTAACCGGCACCAGGATGGTTGTTGAGCTTTTCCTCAGTTCCACTCGTGTTTGAGCGTCCAAATAATTGAGTATGAACGTTTCGCGGGTCGAATCGAGCCGCAAAGGATCATGGCAAGCCCACTGTGCTTCCGCTTGACGCAGACGGAATGACTCCGGAATCTCGTAAGGCTGCACCTCAACCAGCTGTCCCTCGTTGTTCTTTCTGGCTGGAATGGAAATAACTTTCCCAAGATTCCAATACTGTTTCCAAGATTCCTTTTTTTCCGGCAATTGGAAACACACAATCTGCCCCACCCGAAACGTCGGCTGGTTTTCGCGTCGTATGTTCACATTCATCGCCCACCTCCGTTAGTAAAAGAACTGCTCATCAAAGGTTCTTGCGCCGGATATCAACGAGTTTCAGCTGAATGGCGGTCGAACCGTTCCAGGTATTCTCGCTCAATTGGAAGACCACGTCAAGGAGCTCGCCTTTTTTCAAATCAACTAGTGCTTCCCCCAAAGAAAAACCGATAGCATCGAAACTTTTTGTACTGGCGTCTTCCGGCACCAGCCTAAGCTTCAGATGTTTGCTCCCGTTGCCCACCAGGCGGACATCAACGACCTGCATATTCTCGAGGAGAAACACCGGCTCCGGATTGCCCTCGCCAAAGGGAGAGAAAAGCATAATATCGCGACAGAGTTTCGCCGTGATATGTTCCGGCTTGAGACGCACATCGATCCACAGTTCCGGCTCAGTGACGATACTGGCCAATTGTTTTTCCACCAGCGCATTGAATTTTTCATAGAATTTTTCCAAATTTTCATTTTTGATGGTCATCCCCGCCGCCTGGGCGTGTCCGCCGAATTTCATAAGTAATTTACTGCACTGCTCGATAGTCTCGATAATATTCAATTCCGGAATGCTGCGGAATGACCCCTGGCTCGTTTCCTTACCCCGCGTCAGGACACAGGTGGGTTTGTGAAATTCGTTCGCGATCCTCCCCGCCACCAAGCCGACGATACCGAACGGAAAATGCTCCTCCACGGCGAAAATGAACTTCTTATCATGATACTTCGCCAGAGCGATAGTCCGAACCTCATCAGTCGTCACGGCACTCACTTTCTGCCTTGCCACGTTGTGAGCATCCAGCTCGAGCGCCAGCACCCGCGCATGCGCCTGATCCTTTTCCATGAGAAGTTCATGAGCCAGCATCGCGTGGGCCATGCGGGAAGCCGCATTGATACGCGGCGCGATGCGGAATCCGATAGTGCGGGCGTCCGGTTTGGTCTCTTCGCCCAACTTGATGCCGCCCACAGAGAACATCTCTTGAAAGCCCACCCGGCGCGTCTTGGCCAAGACGATGAGGCCGTATTTCACAATGACGCGATTCTCGCCGACAAGCGGCATCACATCCGCCACCGTCCCGACCGCCACGACATCCAAAAGCCATTTCAGCTGGTCGATCTCTTCCGGCAGATAGCGGAGATACAGAGCCTGTGCCACCTTGAAGCTCGTTCCCGCGCCGCACAATTCTCGGAAAGGATACTTTTCGCTCGGCAATTTCGGATTGATGATAGCGAAGGCTTCCGGCAAAACCTTCGGCACATGATGATGATCGATCACGATGATATCAATCCCGCGGCGTTTGGCCTCCGTGATCTCGGCATGATTCGTCATGCCGCAGTCAAGCGTCAGGACGAGTTGGATGCCCTCTTGCTCGAAAAAATCGACGGCCTGCATATTCAGTCCGTGCCCTTCGCTCAGTTTTTCCGGAATATACACGGAGACGGAAAGGCCGAGCGCCGTGAGCGCCTCGCGGATAACGATGGAAGAAGTCACGCCATCGGCATCATAATCCCCGAATATACCAATACGCTCATTCTTCTGCTTAGCAATACCGATACGCTCTACGACACGCTCCATTTCTCTAAACAAAAAAGGATCGTGGATATCACGATCAAAGTTCGGAAAAAGAAAGCGCTCAGAGGCCTCTTCATCCGCATAGCCGCGCAAAGCAAGAAGTACCTGAACCACCGGATGATATTTCTTATCCATCGCCTCTCCCGAAAGAGTCTCCGCCCTAAACTTCCATACTGCCATAATAGGAAAATATGAAACGAATGAA
>Ga0209211_10006228_pt1 | contig 17379 bp, 20 predicted proteins | sample RifGroA2_FD_183992 | JGI IMG/M metagenome (GOLD analysis project Ga0209211, IMG submission 183992) | Groundwater microbial communities from Rifle, Colorado, USA - Groundwater A2 (SPAdes) (version 2) | ecosystem: Environmental > Aquatic > Deep subsurface > Groundwater | place: Rifle, Colorado... | reverse complement strand
GGATAATCATCTTATGGTCATCAAATTAGTGAATAAAGGATTAACGGGCAAAGGCAAGGAAGTGCAGATAGCCTTGGACAATGCAGGAATAACTGTAAACAAGAATTCAATACCTTACGAGCCTGCAAGCCCATTTAATCCAAGCGGCATAAGATTGGGAACGCCAGCAGTAACAACAAGGGGATTTAAGGAATCAGAGATGAGGGTTGTTGGAGAGAGCATAGCAAAAGTGATTGATAATTTAAATGATGCCACTATTATTGGGAAGGTAAGGCAAGATATTTTGGAGTTATGCAAAAGGTTTCCTTTGTATCCTAATTTTGATGTGCTGAAATAGAAATGCTAATAATCTTCCTCGCTATCTGGAAAAAATTCTTTATTGAAGCAACCATCACACATTCCGTTATGCCAATCTTTGTTGTGAGCAGATATTTTTGTTTTGCATTTTGAGCAGTTGAAATTCATTTCCTCATCATGCTTCATGTGAAAAGTCCTCATTTTGCCTTTGTCATTTGGATTAACTGATTGGGCAAAAAAGCCATCTGACCAGATGCTTGGCTCTTCTGCATTCTTTCCATCAAGTGTTTTTTGCGGCATTCTTCCAGCACCTATTTGGCGTTTTCCAATCTTAGCCATTAAGGCATCTCAAAATCATAATAATGTTTCCAACAACATAATAACCTATTATAAGTGAGCCAATATAACTAAAAGCTATTATCAAATATCTAAAAACTTTTTGAATCGGTTCCTCAGATTTTATCTTTTTTAAACAAATAAATATTATATAAGCAATTAAACTTCCTGCAACAATCTTGATTAAATAAGCCAACCATCCTGTTTTTTGTATTAGCCAAGTTGTACCATGAACTATTTCAGGATATCTACAAAATTCGACAGAAATTATTGTAGTAAACGTATCAAGAATATTTGCAATGCCAAAAATCCAAGGGGCAAAATAGGCTACCTTTTGGATATTCTTATTTTTCCTTAATTTCATTTTAAACTCTCATCAATAATCTTCTTTTCTTCTTCAGTAGCCCAATATAGTCTGTACATCACATCATCAATTTCTTCCTAAAACTTCTCTTAACTGGTTTTCCAGCTCTTTTTTATCTGGAAGATATAACTGATACTTTGAAACAAATAACTTGTTAGAGACTCCTCCCAAAGCATACTGAATTTCAACATAATCTTTTTCAGCTGCAAGAACAATTCCAATGGGGGGGTTGTCCCCTTCAGAACATTCTTCGCTTTTGAAGTAGTTAAGATAAGTGTTCATCTGCCCTATATCCGCATGATTCACTTCATTTATCTTTAAATCTATTAAAACAAAGCATTTTAGAATTCTATGGTAAAAAACAAGGTCAACATAATAATGCCTGTTGCCTAAAGTAATCCTATACTGCCTGCCAACAAAAGTAAACCCTTTTCCAAGCTCAAGCAGGAACATCTGCAAATTGTCAATAATCTTCTGTTCAAGCTCTTTTTCAGAGTAGCTATAATCTTCAGGCATTTTTAGAAATTCCAGCACATATGGGTCTTTTATCAAATCTTCAGCAGTTTCTATAATTTGGCCCTTTTTTGACAGCTCTATTGTCCCTTTCTTGTCTTTGCTTAATGCTAAACGCTTGAACAAAGCTGAATTTTTCTGCCTTTTCAGCTCCCTATTGCTCCATTTTTCATGAATGCATTGCTTTTCATAAAATGACCTCTCTAAATCATCTTCTATCTTTAGAAGCTCAAAATAATGGCTCCATGACAATTGGTGAGACACTGTCTCACTTTTTTGATATTTAAGATAAAACAGCCTCATGTATATCAGATTGCTTTTGCTAAATCCTTTTCCATACTCCAATTTCAAGTCTTTAGAGAGGTTTTCTAAAAGCGCAGAGCCATATTCTGCTTTTTCTTTTCCATGCTGCTCAAATTCCACAATCCTTTTTCCTATTTCCCAATAGGTTTTTACAAGTATTGCATTTACTGCTTGGTAAGATTGCTTTCTGCCTTGCTCGAGTAAAGATCCTATATCTGTTATTAATGAAGAATATTCTTTTTTTGGATTTGTTAGTTTTTTCATTTCAGGCTTTCTCCAATAATCTTCTTTTCTCCTTCATTAATACCGTACAATTTGAAAACTAAATCATCTATTTCTTTATCTGTTTTCTTTATTTCGTCTTCTAATTTAGCAGTTTGGGCTGTTTTCTTGTCGCCAATCTCTTGGAGTTGTTTGCTTAAAGAAAGCATACAATCGACGAACTTGATGAGGGGTTGTTGTTGAAGTTCTGGGATTATTTTAATAGGTATAGAACCAATGAAATTTGAAGAATATTCAAAACATTTTCCCATTTTTTTTGCATTTTTCCTAGAATAAGATTCTATCATCTTTGAATTAAGAATTCCTAACAAATATTTTAGATGTATTTTACTGTCTTTTTTTAAAGTGATTACAAATGTTGTTGTTAGGGTAACAAACCTGCTATCACTATAAGCAAACTTATTATGGGTTGACCTATAATAAGCATAAATTTGCTCTTTTATTTCTTGCCCAAATAAATCATCATTATATCTTACTATCTCAAACCAATTTAATCCTTCTTTTTGTACAGCATACCTACTTTTAAGTTCATTTTTTTTGCTTTCTAAATAATTTTTTATGTTGGGATATTTTAAGAGTTCTGTTCCTATTTTTGTTCGAATAAATTATTGGAGACCTTAAACCGATATCTTTCGATTGAAGAGTCATCAACAACAGGATCTAATAGTTCTTTTTCTAATTTTAATGATTTAACAAAATCTTTGTTAACTACAAAAATTTCATCATTACCCGTCGCAGCACCTTTTCCTAGATTGCATATTTGGGAAAGTAAAGTTATATTTGAAAATTCACTCTTTCCAAACTTCCACGGGGAGTGATCTTTATTGGATTGAGAATCCAAAACGATTTTATAACTATCATTACTAATAATTCTAGTTCTATTTACCTCATTAAGAAAAGGTATTATTTCTTTATCATTTAGCAACAATCCATACGTTAACTTATTATTTTTAGTTTTAGACTTTTTTAATATAATTATACATGTATCTACGTTAGCATCTGAGAATACTTTGATGCTACCAAAATCAACTATCCTAATGATAGTATAATTTTTTGAAATAAATTCTCGTAGTTTATCGGCGTAATGAGATCTTAAAAAATAGTTTGCTACAATTAAACCTAAATAGCCGCCTTCTTTTAACACTTTATTTGCTTTTTCAATAAATAAATATAATATATCAGCTTTTCCCCTGTAAGAAGAATAATTTTTTTCAAAAAAGGAACTTTGTTTTTCATCTCTTAAAGTTTGAAGATTAAAGTATGGCGGATTCCCAATTACAACATCAAACGTTCCTTCTTGAAACTCGCCAACCCACTTAAAAGCATGCTCTGATATAGTATCATCTTCAATTAAGCTATTTCCCCAGCAAATATGGTTGTCTAGCTCTTTGGGCAGTTTTCTAAATTTTTCTGCTGCTTTTAATAATAAATTCAGTTTTGTAATCTCTACGGCTTTATTGTCTAAATCCACGCCAAATATATTATTCTTTAGAATTTCAGTCTTTATAGAATAAGAGCCTTGGCTGTCCAGCCTATGCTGTTTGGCTGTTTCACCATTAGATAAATGCTTGTGTATATAGTCAAACGCTTTAATCAGAAAAGAGCCAGAGCCGCAGGCAGGATCTAAAATCTTAATCTTATTGGCATCTACTTTCTTGTCTTTTAATAACTCACAAACAGTATTCTTCACAATATAATCTACAATATAAGTAGGGGTATAGTAAATTCCCTGCTCTTTACGGTGAGCCTGCCCCTCTTTGAGCTTCGCTTTCCCTGATTTAGTCTGGGCTAAAATCTTGCCTAAATATTGCTCATAGACCTGTCCTAGTACATCTGCATCTATCCATTCAAAATTATAAATATATTCTTTATCATGGGATTCATATAAATAGTAGACTAACTTTTTAATAATTTCTCCATCAATTGTAATCTTATCACAATCATTATCTTTATTTGGTGTGAATAGCCCACTATTATATTTGTCATCATAATTGGAAAAAATATGTTTTAATCTGGGATAAGCCTTATCTCCGGGAAGATGCTTAATTTCTTCTAATAGTAAATTATCTGGGTTTATTCCTACATCTTCACTTCTTCGTATAAAAATTAAGCGGTCAATAATTCTCTGAATAATCTCATCTTTTTCATTAATATTGTATTTTATAGGGTAATTCTTTTCAATATCATTCGCGATTAAACTACGAATACGCATGAAATCTTCTAAGAGGGGCTTATCAATACTAATTCTTCGCTTAAGTCTTCCTTCATCTTCCACTTTTTTTAGAAGCAAACCTTGCTCAAAGCTTTCTTTGGACAGAAACCATAAATCTGAAAAATTATTAACATAATCTTCTGGTGTCTTGAAAGTTCTAAAAACGTTTTTAATGGCATTTTCCTGTTCTACGCAGAAAATATTCATTTGCTCAAAATTAGTTGATATTGCTAATGGAACTTTTCTTGATAAAGCATAAGAAATAACTTGCTTATCTGCTTCTTTTTCAAGAGGAATACCTATTTTTTTTGCTTCCAAAAAGAAAACAATTCTATCGCCTATATAGAACGCATAATCAGCACGCCCGATTTTTTCTCCTCTGTGTACTTTCTCTTGTTTAATAAAATCTTTTTTTTCCCATCCTAAAATATTGATAAATAGTTCTTCTACTAGTTTTGTTTCTACATCTGGTTCAGCGAGCTTTTTATAATTTTGATAATTATTTCTAAAGTCATCAACCAGCTTCTTAACTTCCTCTTTCGCTTGCTCCTTAGTTAATTGTCTTAAAACCATCTGATTATTAAAAGTGAGATTTGATATATAAATGTTCTTCCTTTCCATAAGTTTAGCGAACTATATTGATTTCTGACATATTTTTTGAGTAAGTCATTTTCCAACTTCGAAACCTTATTAAACAATTTTTTCTCCCAACTGCCTATGGGCGCTGCTAAAAAAGAGCTGGACTATCTTAATGTCTTAAAGGCATTGAATGAAATCCCGTTTAATGTAGGAAAAAAGCTGCTGATAGATTTCCTGCAGGGCAGCTATGAGCATGAGTCAATCAAAAGAAACTGCCTTGACAAATTAGGGGCATTTGGCTCTATGGCTTATGACAAGGGCGAGCTTAATGATATTATAGAAAGCCTGCTCATGAACGGCATGATTCAATATGCTCTTGTTAAAGAAAATAAGTTCTGGAAAGTCCTTGCAGCAACCCAAAAGGGAATTGAAGAGATAAAAAATCCGTCATTATATAAGAAGAAGCTCGGATTCAGCTTCAAGGTCCATGAAACGAAGATAAGCGAAGAAGACAAAAAAATCTTCAGCGCTTTCGGGACTTTTCTTGAGAGTTACAATGAAAATCAAAAAAAAGCCATAGTCTCAAATAATGAGAAAATATTATGCGTTGCAGGAGCAGGCTCAGGAAAAACATCAGTATTAACAAAAAGGGTTGAATTTCTCGTAAAATTCAAATCTGTTGATCCTGAAAAGATACTTGCAATAACTTTTACAAGGAAAGCGAGGGCTGAGATGAAATCCAGGATTGCAAATTCCCCTTATTGCGAGGGCGTATGCATTGAGACCTTTAATTCGTTCTGCGAGAAGCTCCTGAATAAATACAATAATCTTGCGTACGGCAGGCCTGTCAGAGTCATTGGTTACGGAGACAAGATAAGGATGGTAAGGCTGGCTTTATTCAGCATTAATATCGGCATGGAAAATGCTGTTGAACGATATTTTACATCCAGGCAAAGAAATGAAAAAACAAGGGAAGAGCTGGCTAATATATTGATGAATGACTGTTTTTTTATCCTGGATTATTGCAAAAGCAAGAATATAGGGATTCAGGATTTCTCGTCAAATGCTGCAAGCGATGAAGAAGTTAAAAGCGCAAAAATGGTTTACCAGATATGCAAGTTCATAGATTCCCAAATGAAAATTATGGGCCTAAGAGATTATTCAGACCAGCTAATTGATACAATAAGGATATTCAATGAGCATAAAGAAACCATTCCTTATTTTGAGCATGCGCTTATAGATGAATACCAGGATGTAAATTCCACCCAGCAGCAGATTATTGAGCTGCTAAATCCTAAAAATATATTCTGCGTTGGCGACCCAAGGCAGTCAATTTTTGGGTGGAGGGGCTCGAATGTCAAATATATCATTAATTTTGAGGAAAAATACCCTGAATGCGAGATAATCACATTAACAAAAAACTACCGCTCTTCCACGCATATTGTTGATCTGATAAACAAGTCGATTAAGAATATGAATCTTCCTGACCTTGAACCGGGATTTATTAAAGCAGAAAAAGACATAAAGCTGCTGAAATTTGAAAATGAAGATGATGAGCATGAGTTTGTGATCCAAAGAGTCCTGGCTTCTGACATTCCAAAAAATGAGGTATTTGTCCTTGCGCGCACAAACAGGCAGCTCTCGGAGCTTTCAAACAGGATGAAAGTTATCGGGATAAAGCACATAGTGAAGAGCGATGAAATGCATGCATCGCATATTGCTTCAGATGATGAGATAACTTTGGCGACAATACATTCAATCAAAGGCATGGAGGCAAAAATGGTTTTTGTGATTGGATGCACAAGCAATAATTTTCCATGCAGGGCAAGCGAGCATCCGGTGATAGACCTTGTCAAGATGGACGATTATGACAAGGAAGAGGAAGAAAGAAGGCTTTTTTATGTTGCACTGAGCAGGGCAAAAGAAAAACTGTATTTAAGCTATCATGGAAAAGGCGTAACTGCTTTCATTAATTCTGATATGAGGCAAATCATTGACGAGCAAAAAGTTGAATTAAAGCCTTTGAAAACATCGCCTTTCAATATAAGCAATAATGCATCCGGGGGCATTTTGAAAGCTCTTAGGGATTGGAGAAGAGATATATGCCAGAGCTCAAATATACCTCCTTACATGGTGATGCATGACAGGACACTTTTAGAGATAGCGCAGAAAAAGCCCGGAAGCGTTGAGGAGCTTCAGGAGATATATGGGTTAGGCCCTGTAAAGAGGATGAAATACGGGAAGGATATAATAAGAATGGTTAATGGGTGATAATTAATTTGCCCCGAGATACAATATAGCCTGCTTCCATAAAATTAATAACAAAACAAAAACTTTAAATATTACTTAAGTACATAAGTACCTATGACACTAAAATTTGAATTGGAAGAAGACTTAGAAAATAAATTTAGAGAGGCTGCTATGAAAAAATTTGGCTATTCTAAAGGCTCATTGCAGAAGGCATCTAAGGAAGCTTTGGGAAACTGGGTTATGACACAATCCAATAAGCTGCCAAAAGCCGAGGACCCGTTTAAATTGGTAGAGGGAATTCTGGGGCATTTAAGGGGCAAAAAAACTTCAGTGCAATTGCAGCATGAGGCTAGAGACTTGTGGAAATAATTTTTATAGATGCCAATATTTTCCTAGAGATATTCTTAAAGGATAGCAAGGCGGAAGATTGCAAAAAGTTTTTACTTTCTTCCCGGGCTGAGGATATACCTCTTATTACCACTGATTTTATAATTTATACATGCTTCATACAGGTGGAAAATAATATTAAAGGCCCAAAAATGATTAGAGAAACTATCTTATTTTTCAACAGCCTTAGCAACCTTAATATCCTGAGGCCTACGATAGATGATATGCACGCTGCAACAGAGATTATGGATGATTACAATCTTGACTTTGATGACGGCCTCGTTGTATCCTGCATGAAAAACAATAAAATAGGGAAACTTGCATCTCTGGACAAACATTTTGATAAAGTTAAAATTATACAAAGAGTAAGCTTTAAATAAAAATTATTCAACAGTGGGCTAAGCCTCCCCATGTAGCGTGGGGATAGATGAATGCCCACAATTTGCGTAGCAAATCAAAACTTGCTTGAATTTTCTCTTATATACTTTGCAACAACCTCTCCACTTACATGCCCTGCAGTTCCGCAATAATAGCCTGACGCCAAGAAATCGTCAGCGTATCTGGTATGCATTATAATTGAATATTTCTCCCTCAAATCCCTCGAAGACCATGCTTATATGCCATTCAACGAGTAGTTAAGGTAACAGTCTCCTGAAATAGCAATATTTATATTATACTTCTGTAGTGTATAAGCATGGACTGGAGAAATGAAGGGTTTAATTATTTAATTGATGCTATGATTTTACTTTTTATAATAGCCCTGGGTTGGCTGTTTTTTAGAAATTTTTAATGAGCAAAAATGCCTGCAAAAATAATTGATGGGAAGAAAGTAGCGGATAGGTTTCTTGCAGATATAAGGAAAAAAATATCTAAATTAAAAGAAAAGCCGGGATTGGCGATTGTAAAGGTTGGAAATAATCCTGCTTCTGAGATTTATGTCAGCAGAAAGCTAAAGAAAGCCGAGGAATTGGGCTTTTATGTTGAAAGGCATGATTTGGAAGAAGATGCTTCCCAAGACGAATTATTAAGATTAGTTGATAGCCTAAACCAAAACAGGAAGATACATGGATTTATTGTTCAATTGCCGCTGCCAAAGCAGATTAATGAAAAGCTTATTGTTGATGGTATATTGCCGCACAAGGATGTTGACGGATTTACTCCATTAAGCCTGGGAAACTTAATCAATGATGATAATAGGATGCTGCCGGCAACTGCCCGCGCTTGTTTAGAGCTTATAAAATCCACAGGAGAAAAAATAGAAGGGAAAAATGCAGTTGTTATCGGCAGAAGCACGATTGTCGGAAAGCCAGTTGCCTTGCTTCTTTTGCAGGAAAATGCTACAGTTACGATATGCCATTCAAAAACAAAAAATTTATCAGAGCATACTAAAGATGCTGATATTTTGGTTGTTGCTGTCGGAAAGCCAAAATTAATCAAAAAAGATATGGTAAAGAAAGGCGCTATTGTGATTGATGTTGGGATTAACAGGGCTTCTTCAGGAATTGAGGGAGATGTTGATTTTGAAAATGTAAAAGAGGTTGCTGGATATATAACTCCTGTACCTGGGGGAGTTGGGCCTATGACAATCGCTATGCTTCTGGATAATACTTTAAAGGCGATGGAAATGGGGAAAAGATTTTAGTATTTAATTTTAAAATCTCTAAGAAACATTTATAAATTATATTACGCTCCCATTCAAAAATAAAAGCTTAATATTTTATTTGTTGGGGATTATAATGGCATTTCAAACATATATCGCAGGAGACTTAAATGGTATAAAAGATGCATTTTCCTCAAGGCAAGGCGATGGACTAGTTTGTGTGCTTCTGGGAGTGGATGGCAGGGTTTCTGTACACTATAGCTTAGACAAACCAAGAGAGTATTATTCTCAACTTACAGTATGGGTTACTCCCGGCGTTATGAATGGAAAGGAGCATACTCCCCCCTCTATAATATCTGAGGGGTCTGTGGCTAAATTCGATGGAAAAGTATTTACGGTCCAAGGGGATTCGATAGACGCGGCAGTTTTAAATGAATTTGATCAAACAGGGTTGCCATCTGATGTGCAGGAGCTTTACCGGCTAGCTGCCAATCAGGGAGTTATAAGCCCGCATACGCCTGTACAGCGCTAGGCTAAACACAATAGAGGCTTAAGCGGACAATCCATAAAGCTAACACAAATATTTATAAAGCGTCCTGAATTTTAATTTACACCGGTGGCTATGATTTTGAACATCGGTGTTTTGGGCTCTACAAAAGGCACGGATTTGCAAGTTGTCATAGGTGCAATTGAAGCCAAAAAGCTCAATGCAAGGATTTCTGTTGTTATTTCAAACAAAAAAGACGCTTACATTCTCGAAAGGGCAAAAAAGCACAATATCAAATCCATATTTATCTGCTCTAAGGGAAAAACCAGGGAAGATTTCGACAAGGAAGTTGCAGATATTCTGGGAAAAAATAATGTCAGCCTGGTGCTGGCAATAGGCTACATGAGAATATTAAGCCCATGGTTCGTCAATAGATGGAAGAACAAAATAATGAACATCCACCCAAGCTTATTGCCCGCTTTTGCCGGAGGGATGGGCAAGAATGTGCATGAAGAAGTCTTAAAAGCAGGAGTTAAGGAAACAGGATGCACTCTGCATTTTGTCGATGAAAGAGTTGATGGTGGCCCGATAATAATGCAAAAGAAAGTTAAAGTGGAGAAAAACGATACACCTGACAGCTTAAAGGAGAAAGTGCAGAAGGCGGAGCAGGAGATAATCATTGAAGCTTTAAAATTGCATGAAAAGGGGAAGATTAAAGTTAAGAATGGCAAGGTTGAAATTTTGAAATAAGAGCATAAACATATAATCAATAGATAATCATATGCCAATAAAAATCAAAAAGCACTATTATAACAAAAATAAGAAATAAATACTGAAAATAAAAAACTATAGGAAATAACTTTAATATTCGTATGTCAAAATATTCGTAAAGTTATTTCCTAATAAGCAAATCACCTATTAAAAAGGCAACAAAGTTCCGATTATTAAAGTGATTTGCTATAATAAAACTTTTAGAGAATAAAATTGGAGTCAAACTATGAAAACCGCATTAATATCAGTCTCAAACAAAGAAGGCATTGTTGATTTTGCCAGGGAATTAACTAAACTTGGCGTGAGAATACTTTCTACCGGCGGCACTGCAAAGCTGCTCAAGGACAATAAGATAGCAGTAACTCAGATTGCTGATTATACTAAAAGCGAGGAGATGATGGATGGCCGCGTCAAGACTTTGCATCCAAAAATGTTTGCAGGGATATTAGCGGTAAGGAAAAATAAAAATCACATGGCGGAATTGAGAAAAAACGGCATCGAGCCGATAGACATAGTCGTTGTCAACCTCTATCCTTTTGAGGAGACAGTTGCAAAGAAAGCAAGCTTTGAGGATATCATTGAAAATATTGACATTGGCGGGCCTTCATTGGTAAGGGCTGCCGCGAAGAACTTTGAGGATGTGCTGGTGATTGTTGATCCTGCTGATTACCAAAATGCATTAGGCTCATTGAAAAATAAAAAAATAAACATCAAATTAAATCAAAATTTAGCCTTAAAGGCTTTTGGGCACACTGCAAGGTATGACGCAATAATAAGCCAGTATTTCAATGATAAATTTGGAAAAGAAGAATTTCCTGAAATCCTTAATTTAACTTTCAAGAAAAAGCAGGCTTTGAGGTATGGGGAGAACCCGCACCAGGAAGCGGCTTTCTACGAGGACCCTTTTGTTGACGAATGCTGCATAACCAATGCAAAGCAGCTGCATGGGAAAGAATTATCATATAACACCATGCGGAGCTGCCACAAGAAAAACAATCAACGAAGCCTACAAGGCCGCGCTTGATGCAGATCCTTTATCCGCATTCGGCTCCATAGTTGCCTTAAACAGGAATTGCGACAAAAAAACAGCCGAAGCTATGAAAGGGAAGTTCATAGAGGTCATAATATGCCCGAAGTTTGAAAAGGATGCCCTGGAAATACTAAAGCAAAAAACCAGCATAAGGCTGATGGAAACAGGGTCCATAACAAAGCCATGCCCCGGCCACATGATGACTAAAGTCACTGGCGGATTGCTGGCGCAGACAAGAGGATACATTAAGCTTTCTGAAAAAGACCTTAAAGTTGTAACCAAAAGAAAGCCAAATAAAGATGAAATAAGCGATATGCTTTTTGCTTTTAAGCTGGGCAAGCACGTCAAGTCAAACTCAATAGTTTTCGCAAAAAATAGCACTACGGTAGGGATTGGGGCCGGGCAGACGTCCAGGGTTGATGCGGTAAAGATAGCAGCTTCAAAAGCCAAGGAAAAAGGGGAAGGAGCAATAATGTCGTCTGATGCTTTTTTCCCGTTCAGGGATGGCATAGATGAAGCGGCAAAAGCAGGAATAACGGCGATAATACAGACTGGCGGATCAGTCAAGGATGAAGAGGTAATCAAAGCTGCTGACGAGTATAATATTGCAATGGTTTTTACAGGGATAAGATTGTTTTGGCATTAGAATCTAATTTGTTGATTTCTTTGGCCATAGCTTTCCTTAACTTGCAAGTATCAGCCCACATTGCATAGCCAAACCAGCCGTTAAGAGAGCCCAGCAGAGAATTATAAGGAAGGCTATCATTTTTAACTAAATTTATTTTCTCAGTAATTTTTCTTCGAAATTTTCTTAAATTGCTTTTTCTCAATAATTTATGATAGTAAAACACCCTGTAACCGAGCAATGAAACCCCTTTGCTTAAAGGAATTATTTTTGACTTGTCTGGATGAAGTTCCAGCTTTAGTGTTTTTAAGAAATTGTTAATTTTTTCTTTGCAGTCTTCTAATGTTTGTTTATTATTGTGCAATATTACAAAATCATCAACGTATCTGATGTAGAATTTAGCTTTTAATTTATGCTTTACAAATTGGTCTAGCTCGTTTAAGTAAACATTGGCAAAAAATTGAGAGGTTAAATTTCCAAGAGGCATTCCTTTCTGAATTTGCGAAGAAATGCCAGAAAACCCACAAAATGGGCGCTGGGAATCGAAGATTTCCAAGCATCTCTGATTTTCGCTGCCTTGGGCAGTTCGCCCCCCCCGCTCCATAGTTGTTGAGTATTTTTCTTATTAGCCATAAAACCCTGTTATCTTTGATTTTCTTTTGCACTATTTTCATTAAAATTTCATGGTCAACGCTTTCAAAATATTTCTTAATGTCTGCTTTAAGAACAAAGCACTTTATTGAATTATTTTTGCTTACTTTTCTTTTAAAACCATCAAACCTTTGCAGCGCCTTTAAAGCTCCTTTGCCTTTTCTGTTTGCGTAAGAATCATAAATGAAGGTTTTTTCAAATATTGGCTCAATAATATTGCATAAGGCGTGGTGAATAACTCTGTCGCGGAAATCTGATTTGCTTATTTTCCTTGTTTTAGGGTCTCTGACAATAAAATTTACAAGAGGTTTTGGTGTGTAAGAATGCAGCAATAATTCAGAGCGCAATAGAAGAATATTATTCTGCAAATCCTTTTCAAAATTAATAACATACTCTTTTGTTGTTTTATGTTTTCTTGCTTTTTTGTAGGCAAGCTCAAGATTATTGCAGCTGCAAATTTCTTTCCATAAGTCTCTATGCATTTTAAAAGCCCCAGCATGCTGGACTATTTCGAGCAAGCCGTTGTTAGGATTACCCACGTTCCTGTCATCAGCATTGAACCTAGAGCCGTTGTCAGCCCTGTCAAGCCTAGAGGCACGGCAGCTTTTAGCCCCTTTGCTGTATTTGCACTGCTGTTTCAGCCATATAACCCTAAAAGCTATGTGTCACAGCTGTATTTTATGACAATATGCAATAACATACGCCGTAGCAAAAGAGCGTGTAGTCCAGCATTTTTATGCTGAGACAGAACATGTAAAAATAAAGGAATCTATAAATTTTGTTATTTTTGGCTTTGATAGAAGGCGTTAGCATGACCTAGTAAAGCAGCTGCCAATTTTGAATCTTTTACTGGATTTTTACCAAGATAATCAATTATTCCTTGCGGCGTATAATCTGGAGTCTGATCAGATTCATTTTTTTTGCGGCGCCTTCGGCGCTTCTTTCAATACCCCGAGCAAGCCGCCGTAAGGACCACCCACGTACCTGTCATCAGCATCGAACCTAGAGCCGTAGTCAGCCCCGTCAAGCCTAGAGGCACGCGATATAGCGCTTTCTTCTTTTCCTTTAAGAGTGTTTTTGACATATTCTGAATCCAAAACATAAACCCTCTTTCCGGGCTTTGAAGCTCCGTAAATAGCTTGAACAAGTAATTTCTGAGCTGGATTTAATGAATCAGTGTTATCAGGATTAACGTTAAAAAAGCCATATTCGTCATTTGGATCATACTTTTCCAGCTGCAAGTCTGAAATCTTTACTTTAAGGGCTTTTCCTGCAGCTGCTGCAGCAACAACTTCATCAATTCCTTCTTTTGGAGGGACGTAGTTTCCAGTTGCCAATAACTGCGTTGTTGCATTATCAATATCCCTAAACATTAAATTATGCTCTTTTGGAGCAAGATAAAGAAACGCTTCTCCTCCTTCCACTGCGTACATAGGAAAGTCTGCTGTCCATAGCCATTCATTTCTTATTTGAGGCATAGACTCTCTACGAGCCATTATTCCGTTAGCTTCTTGTATTGTAGAGGGATCAAACAAAGGGAATATATCTGCTAATGGCCCTTTCCTGACGTCAAGTTTTGCTTCAAGAGTGTCTTGTGGCATTTTTAGAGAAGCAAATACGAACTTGTTTTTAAACCTTTCTTTTTTAGTTATTATGAAGTGATTACAGATTTCCTTTAAAAACTGATTTGGAAAAAGCAAGTTATTTATATTGATTAACCTCAACTTATCGTTATGGAATTAGATATCAAAGAAGCAAATGAATTATTTGAAAAGATTAATAAAGAATTATCTCCTAAATTTAGTGGGAAAATAGTAGCTATAGATGCGGATAGTGGCAAGTATTTTGTTGGCGATTCTGAGCTCGATGCATACAAAAAGGCAATAGAAAAGTATCCACGCAAAAAGTTTGTTTTTAAAAGAATAGGGCATCATGCCACGCATTTTGTCGGTGCCCTATAATGAAAGGCTTCTTTAGATTTGGAAATCCAATCATTGAATTGCCTATTGAAGGCAGGAAAGTTGAAATGCTATTGGATACAGGTTTTAATGGGCATATAATGTTGCCACATCATATAATAAATGAGCTTGCTTTAGATCAAATTGGGGTTTCTGATTATACTACAGCAAGCGGGGATGACAGAATAACAAATGTTTACAAAGGAAAAATAATATTTTTGGATTTGGAAGTAGAAGTTCCGATATTGTCTACAGATGCAGATTTTTCTTTAGCTGGAATGGAATTATTCCATGATTGCAGGATTATCATTGAAAGAAATAATAATATTGTTAAAGTTGATAGGTCTAAATAATTAAGTTATACATTAGTCAGTCTAAGTATTTTAGGCCTTATTTATAAGCTTGCGGAAAATAAAAATCCCAATCGCCCCAAGGGGCAGGGTATTTTTAATGTTGTAAATTCCCCTTAATGTTTGGCTTAATTGGTTTTATAAACCCATTCGCCGCAAGCAGCGGGGAATTTCCAACAATTAAACTTAATGTGCTAAATACAATAATTTTTAAGATTGATGCATTGAATTCTTAAAACAATGGAATCCGATAAAAAAATAGCATTGGAAGGAAAACCAAAAAAGATTAAAGAAAGCTATCCCTTAATCACCGTAGGCGCCCTGATATTCAACAAAAAAGGGCAGGCATTATTCCTTAAAAGCAATAAATGGAAAGGCCAGTACGGCATTCCTGCTGGGAAACTGCACTTTGGCGAGAGCATTATTTCTGCGCTCAGGAGAGAAATAAAAGAAGAGACAAATTTGGATGTTTATGATATAAATTTCCTATTAAACCAGGAGATTATAATTCCTAAAGATTTCTTCAAAAAAGCGCATTATGTTTCAGTAAATTTTTCCTGCAAGGCTAAAAATAATAATGTTAAATTAAATTACGAGGCGGAAAGCTGCAAATGGATAAAGCCAGATGAAATATCCGGTTATAATCTCAACAAGCCGACAAAAGAGCTGGTGCAATGCTATTTAAAATTAAGCAATAAAGATAAGATAACAATAAAAGAGCTTGAAGTTGAATGCATTGTCGGAATAAGAAAAAAAGAAAGAAAAGAAAAGCAGAAGGTTTATGTTACCGTGGATATTTTTACCAATACTAAGGGAGCCGCGAAAAGCTCCAATATTAAAAACACAGTAGACTATTCTTCATTGGCTAAAAACATTAAAAAACTGATAACTAATAAAAGATACAGGTTATTGGAAACAATGGCGGAAGGTATCGCAAAATTAATTCTGAAGAACAAAAAAGTTAATGAAGTCAAAGTGTTGGTAAAAAAGCCTAAAGCTGTTACGAAAGGAAAATACGCCGCTGTTGAAATCCAGAGGCAAAAAAATGCCTAAAGCGCATACTGATGCTTACATAAGCATTGGATCAAACATAGCTCCAAAAGAGAGCATAAAACAATGCATTCAATTGCTGAAAAAAGAGTTTAAGGTTATTGCCCAATCCCCTTGCTATGAAACAAGGCCTTACGGCTATGAAAATCAGCAGAATTTCATCAATCTTGCAGTAAGGGTAAAAACCCTGCTTAATCCCCGCGAATTATTAAAGCGGCTGCAGAAAATAGAGAAAAAGCTTGGAAGGAAAAGGAAGGTAAAAAACGGCCCAAGGACCATAGATTTGGACATTTTGCTTTACGGCAGTAAGATTGTTAAAGAAAAAAGTATTCAAATACCTCACAAAGGATTGTTTGAGAGGGACTTTATGCTCATCCCATTATTGGGCGTTAATCCAAATATAGTTGATCCATTAACTAAAAAAAAGATTAAATACTTAAAAAAAGGCGTCAGGTATAGGCAAATAATAAGGAAAATAAGGGTGTAAAATGGAAGAGTATTTCAAAAAAATTCTTGAAAAGGTTGGCGAAAACCCCAACAGGGAAGGGCTCAAAAAAACCCCTGGCAGGGCTGCTGAGGCTTTCAGATTTTTTACTTCCGGCTACAGCCAGAATCTAAATGAAATAGTTAATGATGCCCTCTACAGGGAAAGCAGCAACAATATGGTTATTGTGAAAGATATTGGATTTTACAGCCTTTGCGAGCACCATCTGCTGCCTTTTTTCGGCAAATGCCATATTGGCTACATTCCGAATGGCAGGGTCATAGGATTAAGCAAGCTTCCAAGAATAGTTGATATGTATTCAAGAAGGCTGCAATTGCAGGAGAGAATTACAGCCCAGATAGCCGATGCAATCAATGAAATTTTAAAGCCGAAAGGCGTTGCGGTTGTTATGGAAGCCTCCCATATGTGCATGAGCATGAGGGGCGTTGAGAAGCAGGACAGCACGGCAACAACAAGCTCAGTCCTCGGAATATTCGCAAAAAGCAGGAAGACAAGGGAAGAATTCTTGAAATTGATTGGGAAGAAATAACTTTTAGCTATTTCTCATCCGAGAATTTTGTCATGAAAAGGTTTTTATATTATACAGCTGCCCCATAGCATGTAAGCTAAAAAGAAAATGGAGCAAGAGCAATTGCAGCAAAATCAGGAAAAAAATAATGAGAAAAAGTACATTTTGCAGCATGACAGGCCCAACTGCATAGGATGCGCTGCCTGCGAGGCCGTAGCTCCTGATTTTTGGGAAATGAATGAAGATGGCAAAAGCGATATAAAGGGCGCAAAGAGCCTTGAAAGCGGCTGGCAGGAAACTGAGATAGAAGAAAAGAATTTT
>Ga0209211_10006227_pt1 | contig 17380 bp, 12 predicted proteins | sample RifGroA2_FD_183992 | JGI IMG/M metagenome (GOLD analysis project Ga0209211, IMG submission 183992) | Groundwater microbial communities from Rifle, Colorado, USA - Groundwater A2 (SPAdes) (version 2) | ecosystem: Environmental > Aquatic > Deep subsurface > Groundwater | place: Rifle, Colorado... | reverse complement strand
TCACTGATAAAATTGAGTGAAGGTCATCCCCTCTTTTATATTTGTCAAATCCTCTTTTCAGCGTGAAATCTCTTAAGTTTCTTTCTCTTATCCAATCTGTTGTCATAAATAAAAATACATGCTCATCTTCCATTGTACCGATGTCTAACTCTTGATAGTCAAATGTATTATACCCTCCTGGCCCAAGGCGTGTTTCTGGGCCACCTGTCTGTCTGTCAACATGTGGGGTAGTAAATGGCTCTATTCTAGCGCCTAAAAAAGGAGAATCTTCTGCATTGCCCTTGATTAAATACATTTCAGAATCTCCGGAATGTGCAGTGTGTAGTATTTGTGTTTCATGATCAAATAATGCAAGTTCTAATGTCGTTGCTGCCTTTGTTTCATTAAGCATTCTTTCTGAAGTTCGCTTAAACTCATCCGCTATTATTTGCTTGATTTGTTTAGGTTTTGTTTTATCTTCAGATAATGTTTTTCTTATACTCTCTCTTATACCATCTCTCAAAAAATTAGCAGCAAGATGGCTGCCTATCTCCCCTTCTTTGCCTGAAACACCGTCACACACTAAGAACAGGCTTATATCTGACTCTAGAAAATAGTTAACACTGCAAAAATCTTCGTTTGCTTCCTTTCTTGGATGTTTTTTTGTTTCGTGTGCTGAGTCTAATGCCATTTTCTTTTTCTTCTCTTCAATAAATTTTCTAATTTCATCTCACTTTCATCTCATACTCCACTCTAAAAAACCCGCAATCCTCATCAACTTTAGTTTCTTTCTTCCCTAAAATTACGAATTTCCTCGACGTGGTTGTAGTATATAATCTGCCGTCTATTGACTGCGTATTTTGTTGTGCATTATTTGATACAGATGTTTCACAATTATTAGCTTCTGGTGTATTAGTTGGTAAACCAGATATCCCATTATCTTTTAGAGCATTAGCATTATACATGATTGAGTTACCGTTATTTGTTCCAAGGCGAACATCCAAAGAGGTTCTGTCAATTTCATAATTTCCATTGCTTGTCCTAACACTACATTTTACTCTGTATAACTCTGTTTTATCAGAATATACTTTTCCTTTTTTATCTGATTTATACACCCTGCCAAGCACTTCAAATGTATGATTCCCGTCGTTACTGCCTTCGTAAGTTACACTAGTATCGTCGTTGTTTTGACCTATATAACTGCTCTCCTCTGCTTGTTTACTTTGTCCATTTGTGCTGAATAAATTAGAATACAACACAGAAGAAGGACTTACAAATTTAACTTTCATTATTCTTAAATTAGAGATAATTGCATTTTTTATAGTTTCATCTATTGTTTCTGGTTTCTTTTCTTCTGTTTTTGCTTTTTCTGCTCCTGTTTTTTCTGTTCCTACTTCTTTTGCTCCTACTTTTTCTTCTTCTCCTATTACTTTCTCCACGACAGGTTCGTGAACAGGTGGTTGTGCAAGATTTAATTCTAATTGCTCAGGAACAGGTTCTTGTGAATCTCTGTCTAATTTTTCTTTGTCAGTTTCATAACCCGCAATTTCTCTTCTTAATACTTTATTTTCGTCTGCTAATCTTTCTTTATCACCAATTAATACAATATTTCCATCTCTTAATCTTCCATTATCTTCTCTTAATCCTCCTTTTTCATTCATTAATTCTTCATTAGTTCTTGTTAACTCTGCATTTTCTTTTGTAAGTTCAGTAGATATTTCTTCTAATGCATTAAGGCGTTTTTCAAAGGCTGATGCGCTTTCTAATAATGTATCATATTGTCCTCTTATTCTTGCAAGCTCTTGTCTTGCTTCTGTTATTTCTGTTTCATATACATTAACTTTTCCTTCTGCTTCTACTGCTCTTACTCTGTATCCTTCTGAAGTTTGCTGAGATGTTATTAAAGATGCCTCTGCATTATCTACTCTTTGAGTTAATCCTGCATTTGCCTGTGCCAACCCAACATTTTGCGATTCATAAGCACCTAATTGTTGTTCTAATCCTTCACGTGCTTTTTCTTTTTCTGCTAATTGTGATTGGTATGTTGATTCAGCAGTAGCTCTTGCGGTTTTTTCAGCAGATAAAGCATCTTCAGCAGTTTCTGCTCTTTGTTTTTCTGTTTTAAATGCACAATCTGCTGCAGATATTCTTTCCTCGAGTCCTCGAATATTTGACTGCGCTAATTCTAACTGTGATTTTTGTTGTGCAGAAGCTTGTCGTGCTTCTTCTAATTCAGTTTCTTTTGCCTGAAGTGTTTCAGGAGGAACATGATTAGCATATCTCTTCTCAACATCTGTTCTAACAGCCTCTTCTCGCGCAGTTAATGCTGCTTCGTGCACATCAGGAGAAACGTGATTAGCGTATTCTTTTCTCACTCTTTCTTCTGTTTCTTTTCTTGCTAACTCTGCTTTTTCATCTGCTGTTTTTCCTACTTCTTCTTTAACTTTCTCTAATGCTATATTATATTCTATTGGAGATATAAAATCAACATACTCTGCTCTTACTTTTTGTTCTCTTTCTGCTAGTCTTTCTTGTGCTGTTTTCTCTATCCCCTCTAATTCATCATCAAGTTCTGTTGGCGATAAACATTGATTTAACAGCTCTTGAACATATTTTCTCCTCTGTTCTAATCTCTCATTCTGTAATTCTGGAGCAACATCATCCCCAAAATTTGCTTCTGTATATTCATCAAATGATGCAAGTTTATCGTTAACCCAATCCGGCAATAATTCAGGTGGAATATAATAAGAATGTTCCTCGTCTAATTTTTCTCTTTCTTCTCTAAATTGTTCTGCTCTCTTCTCAGCTTCTGTTAATCTCGACGTTAAATCTGCAGCTTGTTTTTCATAGCCAGCAACTTTTGCTTCATAATCTGCAATCTGTGTTCTATGATTTGCAACCTGCGCAACACCTTCTTCAATTTGTCCTCTAAATCTATCAATTTGCTGTGATAAACTATCAACTTGTCGCGATAAACCATCTCTTTGTAGTTCTAATGCATCTTTTGCTTCTGTTTCTTTTGTTAGTGCAGCCTCAATCTCACCTGCTCTTCTTTGCTGCTCTTCTCCTAATTTTTTATATTTACCTATTTCTCCTCTTGCTTGTGATAATTGCGCTTCATATTTACTGACCTGCGTTTCATATCTGCTAAGCATTCCTACTTTCTCGTCGTCACTTGCAGTAATTATTCTTCTGTGTTCCTCAATATTCCTTGTTAGTTCTTCAACTCTTGCGTCAAGCCCATATAGATTAGATTGAGACAATACTAATTGCGCTCGTGCATCAGATAATTCTCTTTCTTTTGTTGATAATGCTTCAGTTAGTTTATTATATTCAATTTGTGCATATCCTAATTGTGTCTGAGCATCAGATAATTCTGTACTTTTTTGTGATAATTCATCAGTTATCCCATTATATTTTCTCTGTGCAGATTCTAATTGCGCTTGAGAATTAGTTAAATGTGAGCGTAATCTAATTGTGTCTTCTACTGCTGAATTTAATCTACTTCTTAGTCTGCCTTCCTCTTCTTTTTCAGTATCTAATTGTATCCTTAATCCACTTGCTTCTTGTCGTACAGAGTCTAATTGTGCATTTAGTTGAGAATTTCCTTGCTGCACTGCTTCTAATTGCGCTGTTGTACTTTGATAAATATCAGGAGCAACATAACCTTCATAATCTTGTCTTATTCTTTGCTCTGCTTCTTTCTGTGCTTCTTCCCTTATTATCCTTAATTCATCATCATGAACACTTTTACTTACATAACCTTCATACTCTCTTCTCACTTCTGCTTCTCTTCGAGCTACTGCTTCACTAAGAATTTGCTCTGGCACAAATTGTTCATACTCTTTTCTTACTCTGCCTTCTGTCTCTTCTCTAACTTTCTTTTCTGTTTCTCGTCTTGTTCTTTCCTCAGCTTCTGTAACTGCTGCGTCAAGCACTTCTGTTGTAACTTGAACTTTACCAGCTTGTTTGGCTTCTTTATCTCTTATTTCAGCTAATCTTTGTCCTATTGTTTCTGCTTTTTTCTCTGATGTTTCTGCTCTTGTTCTTTGTTCTTCTACTAATGCTTCAAGCTCTCCTACCCTTCTTGTGTATCCTCTATTCTCCTCTTCAATTACGTGAAGCTTTTCAAGTTTTTCTTTTTGCTCATTAGATAAACCACCCATAACAATAACAGGTGGTGGTGTTTCTTGTGCTTCTCTTAATCTTCGTAATTGTGATTCATAATCTGTGAGTGTTCTTCTTACTTCTATTAATTCCTTGCTTGCTGTTCTTAATCTATCAGTTAAGTCACTGTTCTCTACAATTATTCCTGCAGATTTTTCTCCTTCGCTCCTTAATATAACTCCTTTTCTGCGCTCAAACTCTTCTGGCGAAATGTATCCTGACTTATCAGCAAGCTCTTCAGCTAACTCTGCATTAGCTTTTGCTACTCTTAAATTTTCTCTTTGAAGTGCATCTTTTTCTGTTCTTAGTTCTTCAATCCTTTGTCGCTGGAATGTTGAACCGCCGTTGCGCAGTTGTTTTTCAAGTGTTATAACTTTTTGTTCATGATATCTTTTTCTGCTGCCTTTCAGGTCAACAACAACAGCAGCAAAATCATCATATATTTTTCCCTCAGCAGTATCATAAATCAAAGCTAAACGTTTTACCCCTGTTTCGTTATCTGAAGAAGTAGATGATAATATCTGCGAAAATACCTTCATTCTTTGTTCATATAAAATATTGTTTAATTTTTCATCAGAGCGTGTATTATCATCTGTAATATTTAATTTTTCTAAATCAGGAGTAAAGCCTAATTTTCTTAACTCATCCAATACATAATCAAATTTATCTCTAGTCATCCAATTCTTTATTTTATCCAACAACAACTCTCGTGGTTGTTCATAAAAATCTATTATCACTGATAAAATTGAGTGAAGGTCATCCCCTCTTTTATATTTGTCAAATCCTCTTTTCAGCGTGAAATCTCTTAAGTTTCTTTCTCTTATCCAATCTGTTGTCATGAATAAAAATACATGGTCATCTTCCATTGTACCGATGTCTAACTCTTGATAGTCAAATCTATTATACCCTCCTGGCCCAAGGCGTGTTTCTGGGCCACCTGTCTGTCTGTCAACATGCGGAGTAGTAAATGGCTCTATTCTAGCGCCTAAAAAAGGAGAATCTTCTGCATTGCCCTTGATTAAATACATTTCAGAATCTCCGGAATGTGCAGTATGTAATATTTGTGTTTCATGATCAAATAATGCAAGTTCTAATGTCGTTGCTGCCTTTGTTTCATTAAGCATTCTATCTGAAGTTCGTTTGAACTCTTCCTCTATTATTTGTTTGATTGATTTAGGTTTTGTTTTATCTTCAGATAATGTTTTTCTTATACTCTTTCTTATACCATCTCTCAAAAAATTAGCAGCAAGATGGCTGCCTATCTCTCCTTCTTTGCCTGAAACACCATCACATACTAAAAACAGGCTTACATCGGATTCTGAAAAATAGTTAACACTGCAAAAATCTTCGTTTGCTTCCTTTCTAGGATGTTTTCTTGTTTCGTGTGCTGACTCTAATGCCATTTTCTGTTTGTTGTCTTAACTAAATTTTCTAACTTCCTCTCACTTTCATTTCTGAACTACAAGTTAAGTTTTATAACCTGTAACTTGTGTGGTTAAACTCGTTTTAGGCATCTTTTATTTTTTTCTAAACTGAATCTTGTTATCAAATTTGATAATAATCAAAGGCAGCAATCATACGTATTGTTTCAAAATGTTCAAATCCCATTCTAATTTCTTTTTTTTCATAGCAATTTATTGGTTTCTTAAGTAACTCCCCTATCTCCACTCTCATAACTATGTTTGCCAGAGAAAATAACAAATTATCATTGCTTGTAACAAAAATTTGCTTAATCGCGGATCTTTTCTCTTCAATATCTTCAATATTTTCAATTTCCTCTCTGCTTAAGAAGCTGTGGGTAGCTTTAACTTCTGGTTCACTGAGTTTATTGTCACTAATATCTGATTCAAGAACAATAAGATCCCCTTCATAACACCCAACAAAACAAAATAATTTATCTTCTCCACGCGGCTTGTAAAGCTTAGTGCATAATGGTCTTATTGAATTTCTCCCAATCCATTTTTCTGGAGAATAAACAACCTGTTTTTTGCAATAATCCATTATATGAACACTACACAGCTCTGTTTTTTTGTCTTCTATTATTGCAGAAACATATGTTTTATCCCCTGTTAAAACATCAAAGTCAATTATTCTATAACGTTGCTCAGCATCATATTCTTTCAGAATATAATCCTCAATGTTATTTGGTTCGTTGGCAATGTTAGCCTCTTTTAATTTAAGGCTTTTTATAATGCACTCAATTGCAAGAAATAGATGGTTATATTCTTCAGCAGTTTTCACCATTTGAATAACAGATGGTTTCCATTCAGGCATATATGTTATACTCTCCAATTTTGAGAAATCTCCTTTTTTGAAATGAAGATAAAATAAACCAACAGATGGGTAATCATACAAAGTTCTACCATTCGGTAAATTAATTTCTCTTTGTCGTGTTAATAATAAATAAACATCACCATCTCTAAAACCAACAACCTTCCCGTCAAAATCACTTTTTTGTATGCCGTATTCTATTGACTTCAAAATTTTTGTCAGATCTTTAGATGGTGTTTTTTTTTGAACTTCCTCCACTGCTTCTTTTAGTTTAGATATAGGGCACACTATAAATTGTTCTTGGCTTCCGTCAGACAACACAATGCTTGTCAGCCCATCATTTGTAAATACAATATCAGTATCCTGCGTAACACACTTTATAGAAAGAGGAGTTTTCTTTTCTAATGAGACAAATGCAAGTTCTTCTCTTTCTTTTTCTCCTGATGCATTATAATCAAAATAATGCACTCCTTTTGTGCCTGTTTCCTTTTCTCTGCCCATTGAACCAACACTAATTCTATTTGTTATTTTTACCATTTTAATCTACCTCCTAAAATGCGAATATTACAATTATTTCTAAATACCAACGCATTTTTAGTATATCTCCTAATAATTTTTTTATTTTTGTATATAACTCATCACACAACTTTACTCTAAAAACGAATCTGATTTATTTTTGTTTTTCTGCGATTTGTTTTACCTTACCTAAATAATTTATTTTTATTTCAATTCCAGATTTTTCGCTGGATTTATCATCATTTAAGCGTTTTATATCATCGTCTATTTTTTGTTTTGCAGCATATAAACGTTCAAGTTCCGCTTTTTTTATTTTTTCTAAATCTTCAAATTCCTTTCTTTTTCTTTCTGCTTCTTTTATTTGAGTTTTTAACTGAAGATTTAATGCTGCGGTTCTGTTTGCATATTTACTATCTAAATTATTCTTTGCTTCTGTTTCTTTAGTAATCTCATCATCTATTCTTAGAGAGAGATTTGTATTATATTTTTGAAAGGCGGTATTAATTCTTACTTTGTGTTGATCACTTGGTGAGGTTGTTCTAAATCCATTTATTTTCTGAACCAGTTCTTCTATTGGATTATACCCTTCTTTTTGATCTTTTGGTGTGACAATTCTTTCTGTGGTATCTTTATCACTCAATGTTGCAACAGCGCGATGATATGACATCTCGACATAATAGTAGCCTTGCTTATTTTTTTTAACTTTGTAATATTTAGACGTGTTTATTGCCTCTTCTAGCTGTTTAAAAAGAGTTCCTGAAAGTGTTTCTCCACCTGTTGAATTTCTCACAGGCTTTAACATAGAATAAATAACACTGGCAACATCTTTTTGTATGTTTTGATTAAATGCCACTAAATTATCTATTGAAGCTAATTTTGTTTGCTGGGTGGCAGGTAATACACCTGTTAAAAGTTCTATGGCAATTCTGCCAATTGAAAAGACATCTGTTGCTTCTGCATATGCCTTTATTACTTCTGGCTTATTTGGCATTATTTTTGTATCGCCATTAAGATCTCTGTATAATTCATCTGCTTTTCTAAAATATGAGGACATGGTTTGCTTTCTAACTGGATTTCTCTCTGGGTATGCTTTCAATTCATCTAGTATATCAACATTACTAGCAATGGTTTTGCCACTCATTACCCTGTCTTCTTTCTCTGGCCAAATATCAGACAATCTAACCTCCAATGTTTCAGGCTCTAATAAAAAACCATTATCATCAAACCTTCCACTCATTAAAATATTATATGGATGAAAATCTATTTTGTGTATCTTATTTTTGTGTAGATAATCCAATGCATTTAGAACATTTAAGATTATTGTAAAAGCAGTTGCAGTTGTTTCAGGGTCTTTAAATGCTTCCTCATTGCCAAAAGGCAATTCATCTTCTGCTTCTGTTTTCCTTTTATTTATTTGATCTATATAAAGAGCACAGTCCTTATCCATTCGTTTCATACTACACCCTTTTTTTCTTTCGCCATTAATATCAATATATCCATTTTTCTCAGGCCTTAAAATAAAATGAATCCCTTCACCTGAAAGTAACATTAATCTTGTTATATTTTCTAGGAATTTGTCTTCATACTTTTTGTCTGTTGAAGTTAAGACTTTTGCAACATATCTTGTAGAGTCATCTATTAAACTTGCATGATAAACTATTGAATTTGAACCGCGACCGATTATTTGAGAAAGAGTTACATCATAATTTACATTATTTCCACATATTAATTTTTCTGCTTTAACTTCTTCTGTCATTTTCTCACCTTTGTTAATTTTATATTTTAATTTTTCTATCTTTCAATCAACTGTTTTTAATAATCCTTTCAAATTTGTGTTGTTATGTATTGTATCTATTTGCAAGTTATATTATAATTAAGATTAACTTATAGCTTGAACAATACTGCCAACTGATTTATCAAATTCTCTCCTTTTGCTGTTTATATTTGATATATTTGAGTAATGCAAATTGTAATCTGTTTTTTGGGCTTCTCTCTCCTTTGAAATATCAACTACATTAAAAGAATGTGAACTGATAAAGTATAACCTGTTATTTACTATCCTAAACCAATTAGGTGTTAAGTTCACATACAATTCTTTGATATTCATAGCAGTAGTTTCAGTAGACTGTTCAAAGGGATTAAATGATAACTTCACTAATTGTATAGGTGAATAAGTGTCATTCGTTCCTATATGTATTCGTGTATTAAATGCAAGGGTTTTTTCCCTGTCATCTTTACCGCCCAACTTATCCTCAAACACCTGCAAATTAGAAATAATGCCACTCTCACCTTTGTAAATAACATGCGATATTTCTTCTTCTCCTTTTCCAGAGCTCCAATAATATATCCTTGTTCTGTCTGTTCCTGCAAAAACTCTTAAAACACCATTATCACCATAATACGCTTCAATACATTTAACAATTTCAGCATTATCCCATGTTACTTTCTCGTTTGGTACAAGCTCATGCTCTAATAAGATTTCGTGCTCAGAAATAATTGTATGATAAGGTATTTCAGGTATTTGCGGCATCTTTTTTGTATCATCACTTGATAAATAATTAAACCTAATCCTTCCAATACTGAGCTTCCCATCTTCAATGACAGCAAAAACTAAATCCTTACCCAATATTTTATAACAATAATTTGGGTTTAGGACAATTCTTCTCTTTTCAATATCATCTGACTCTAATTTTAATACTATCTTGTCTTTAGCACTACTATCAGCATTTTTACTAATTTTACTATTTCTTATAATTTCATAAGCACTTATTCCAATCAATCCATAAGACAAATGATTTACCAAAATTATTTGTTCTAAATCAGATATTGCAGGATTAGTCACTTTTTGTGGTGAAATAACACCGACAAAATTAATCGGATTATTTGCGTTTGGAAACTTAATATCAAGCTTATCCTCTTCATTAATTCCAATAATAGATGCATTTATACGATCTCCAACAAATGCATATATTTTGTTAAACAGAGTAAATGAAGTCAGTGCCCTGCAAGTATGCTCCAAATCAAATCTTTTTGTTTCGTGGAGTTCACCATTTTCATCCCAGCAAACATGAGTAATCCTTCTGCCTAAAGAAACAAGATATTCTTCATCTTTTAATTCTTCAAAATTTTTTGTCATTTTTTAAATATTTTTATTATTTTTTATTCTTGTTTTCCGCGTTTGCTAACACTATCTTGTTGTTTGTGTCTCCACATACGGAAAACAACATGTTTTTTCATTTCCAACAGGATTAACAAGCTCTTTTCCAATCACAAGATTAGTTATCAATCTGTACAATAAAGTTGCATAATCTGCCAGGCAACCTCTCGAAAATTGACGCTGAACATATTCCTGCATCTCAACTTCCAAAGGAACTGCTCTACCATTACAAAAACCATGGTGATATGTTGCGAAAATACCTGTGTTTTCATCTAATGTTAATCTTTTTTGTCCAACAGCTTCTTCAATTTCAGGAGAATATGAAAACCCACTTTTATCTGAAGTTCTCTTTAAAGGTATAAAAACCCCATTATAAAAATCACCCTCAAACCTTAAACTACTTCCTAAGCTTCTGGTTGCTGCGTTGATAACATTGATTAAAGAATCTCTGACGCTTTTATTTGAGTCGCCATTATTTTGACGTTTATCTGAAACATAAGAATATAATTTATTTCTAAAAAAAGCATGGGCGTCCTTAGGATTAATGTTATATTTTTCTAAAAATCCTTTTGGAAAAACAGGCAGGGCATAAGATTCATGATCTCCTATTACACCAATATTATTAAAGGCTATCTTAAAGGTTTCATCTGTTAATAGATGCTCTAATCCAAAATGTTTTGCAAATAGCTCTCTGCTTCTTTCAACATCATAATCATTAACACCGACTAAAAAAGGAGTAAGTTTAGGGTTAAACATTGCGAGAATATTACACGCCATTGACATTTCATTTGTCAAAACAAGAATCGGTTTAGGGTCATGTTTAGGCTCGTGCATGGTTGACCTAAACAATTTTGCATAATCAATTATCATTTTTAATGACGGCGCAAAACACCCCCAAATTCTGTATCCATAAGGCAGTCTGCCTTCTCTTTTCATCTCAAATATTGTGCTTAATGCTTCAACAGTTATTTTTCTCTCTAAATCTTTCTCATCGCTGTTTTTAGCTTCTAAATTTTTAAACTTACCTTGTTCATAAGCTTTAGCAAGAACCTCTTTATGCGCATCTATTCCACCTTGTAATTTAGAAACATCAACCATTATTTCGTATAAAATCTCGCAAGATAATGAAGCAGTTTTTTCTTTATAGGTTTCACCATTCTTTCGTCTATACTTTTTATAGTTGTCAGTGCCGTTAACTGCTATAAAATCGTCAATTATTGCATCAGTGATATCTTGGAATTGTGGCGCGTATAAATCAAAAGCTGGAGAGAAGAAGATTACATCAGATTGTCTATAAAATTGTGTGAATCTGTCACTCTCTGTTATCTTTTCATCATTATTTGCTTCGCTTACAGTTATTTCAATACCATTTAATTTCAGAGTTTTTTTGTTTGATTTTGTTATTGTTATATGTTTTTTTTGAATCTTGTCTAAAAACATTTCATTTTTCTCTCTTTTTTCACCGTTTGTATGATTATAAAACACAATCTTGTTAATTCCTTCAAGAGAAATTGTGTTATCTCCACCAATTCTTTCATCATCATCAGAAATAGCTCCATCTACTATAGCCCTAAAAAGATTGTCAACTGCTCTTCCTCTTCCGACTATCCCAAGTGTATGTCCTATGGTACCCACCCAACACGATTTTCCTGTTTTTTCTTTTTATAATATATATAATAAAGGAAACCTTACATTTTTTATAAATGTTTTTGAAATTATTACTTTTAAATACTAAATTTTTCCGAAATGACTGGTGGTTTTTTCGTCACCTCTTTTAGACGAATATCTGTATCTTTTTCTAGTATACCGACAATTAATTAACGATTATTTTACTCATTTCTTTAAAGTACCCAATAATCCCATTACTCATATACGCTGGTTCACCAGAATTTCTTTCTTGAAGCATCTTTGCAGCAATAAAGCTGCCTGCAAGTTTCATACGCATATCATTTACATTAACTTCAATCTCTTGCATTACTTGGGTATACGGCATTAATAATTGGTTCAGCCTTTCAATAATGAAAGGATTAGTGTCTTTTGTTGCGTATCTCTCTGCAAACTCTTTAAATAATTCAATTTTTCTGAGGATAAGCATATTCACAGATATTCTTTCTTGTGTATCTTGCAGATATGTTCTAAGCTCTTCTTCCATACCACCAAGTCCTTTTAATTTTCCTTTTTCACTGTCTATTCTTTCAGTATAATCTTTTATAAGAGCATCAACACGAGTTATTTCTTTGCTTACATACTCTGCCTGCTCGTCTAAAGATGAGGCTGCAACAATATGTCCGAGATTATAAGAAACAGTTTTTACATTTGGAGCAGTAATATTTTCTTTCTCGTCTTCTTTACCTTTTTTATTTTTTTCATCTGCATTATTTCCATCAACTTGTTCTTCTTCATCTTGTTCACTGAGTTGTTTGTCCTGTTTAGTCATAGTGATAATTCTCGGGAGCATTCCAGCAAGCTGTTCTAACTGTCCATGATAACTTAACAAATATGCTCTTTCAACTGACAATGAATCTATTTTCTGCTCAACTGCAGTTATCCTTTTCATACGAGAATAAACTTCATTTACTGCATCATATAATACACGCTGAATTTTTCCTGCTTCCTCTTTTACACCATATTCTAAATTATAATCTTTGAATGGATGAACTACTTTTCTAATTGCTTTCCTTTTAAGAGACAAATAACCCGACATTACCTCGTCTTCAAACTGCCGCATTGCAGCTCTTGGATTTGGAATAGGCACAACATTTCTTTGAGGTGTTTTTCTCAGCTCTTCAACTTTTTCTTCAAGCCATGAATTAAAATTTTCTTTTGCCATTTGTTATTCACTCCTATCTGTTCAATTATATTATTTTCACTTAATCTTAACTTAATGATTATTCAACTTTTAGTATACTTAACTTCCTCTCAAAAATCTGTAATCTTCAATATTTATCTTTGCAACCTTCTCTTCTAGACTTGCATTTCCAAACAGATAACCTTTAACTTTACCAACTACATCAAATAATCCTCTTCTCTGCTTATCCATCCTCTCCAATTCATCTCTGTCCCATAATTCTAGATTCTGTCGTCGAGCTTCTGCTCTGAGCTGAGAGGTAAAATAGGCATTGGAAACAAGTATCGCATAATCTGCGCCGACAAAGATTCTCTTCTCGTCAATTTCATCTGCCAGATTATTAATTCTTCTTCTTTGGCCACTCTTCTCACCCCTCTCTCCTTTCTCGTCGATAAAATGATCAAGCCCAAGATGCGCATTTGGGTTTGAGGAATATTTGCATTCTATAATTACTAACTTTCTTAATAAACCTAAAATACCTGATTTTGTGTATTGAACATCAACTTGTCGTCTTGATTCTCTATGCTTTTTCGATTCACCATCGAATTCGCTGCTGCCTTCTTCATGGTGTGTATAATAAACATCCCATCTGACTGTCTTTATGCCAGAATCATACAAAAGTCCGGCAACATAGCATTCAAATTTCTTTGACTGTTCAACAACCTCAGGAGATGGCTTTATTCTTCTTCTTTCACTATTTCCTTCACCATCTCTGCTTTTTCTATACCTTTGTGCAACTGTCATTTTGATGATTTGTTTTATTTATTTCCTACCTGATTGGACACGTTCATGATGATTTAGTTTTTTCTGTTAGTTTAATACACATTTCTTAAAAAACTTAAAAATAATCATGAGACGGTGGACTTCGTCCCTAGTACGAGTTGAGAGCAAAAAAACCTATTAATCATATAAACCTATTCCTTATTTTATCTAATTAATTTACTTTCAAATTAAATTATTAGTTATACACTGCATCCATCCAGCTAATCTCTCAACACTTTGCCGTCAAGATAATCATTCTTTAATGCTAGTCCATACCTGCTAACTTCTGCGCCGAGTTCTTTCCAAGGTTCAATGTATGGCTTTGTTGCATCATCTGCTTTTTTTTTAATATGTCCTGAAACATTATCTGTTATGTTGTCGACAGCATAATTAATCTTGTCGCTGATTCCTTTAGTTATCTGGTGTAATTTGTCCTCATCATTATCATCGTCGCTATTTCTATTATCCTTATTTCTATTATTCTCACTAAGTTTAGTTTCAATATTATCTTTAGTATTAGTTGTTGTCTGTTCTGCTTTTTCATTCTTCGGTGAAGTTGAAGAGCATACACTACATGTCGCTATCGAATACAATGCATATCCTATACAGCCGTACACGAAAATCCTACCCAATCTCATTGCATAACCTCTCGCTGAAATATATGTTGATTCTTTCATTATGATAAATTTATAATCTCAATAATATTAAATATGTAATCATAGTATAATTTAAATATTATAATCAAATACTATCTAAATACTATAACCGCTTGTTGTCGTCTTGACTTCTGTAGGTTGTTGTTGTGATGGCTGAGATTGCTGCTGATATAATGGATTGCTTGAAGGAGTATCAGGTTGGAACTTTGCATCAGACTGAACCTTTTTTTCTAGTCCGCTTTTTTCTATGCCCCTTTTAGAATCATTACTTCCAACATTTGCCAATGCATCAATCGCATCCCTTCCATATTGAAATGTGTTGTAAACTCTTTCTGTTAATGTTTTCTCTCGTGAAAAATCAAACAAATGGCCGTCTTCTGAATTATCTTTATACTTTTTGTCATCACTTTGATCACTGCTTTGCATTATAGCATCACTATCCCCCAATTCTGCCGAGTAAAATCTTCCTTTTGGAGAAAGCGGTGGATGAATTGGTTGTTCATACTCCCCTTTATTTGTTCCAAAGAACATCGCACTACAGTCTAATGTATATCTGCCAAGGACTGCAATAGACGTCAATATTGATGTAACTAATGCAAATCGTTTTACACTTTTCCATCCGCTTGTTTCTGCATTGGTTCTTGCATATGCCATTTTATATCACAATTTACAATTTTTTATCATGTTACATATCTTAATAATTACACATCATTTTTGTGGCTGAGCATAGACAGTATTAACTTGTTGTTCAGCTGTTCCTTCAGCTACTCGCTTAGATGCCTCGTCAACAAACTCTTTTTTATTTTCTTTGCTCATTCTGTTGAATGCACTCCATGTAACCTGCTCTAATCCTTTTTGTCCGTCTGATTTATTCGCATCAATAGAAAAGATAATCTTGTCGGCGACATTTAATAACGAGGATTGATATTTATCTATTGTGCCTTGTGATTCTGAATACTCATCAATTTTCGCCATATAATCCTCGCCCATCTCAGCAGGGTCAGTATGTGTAATATCATAGCCAATATCATTTCCAAATTCATAGATAGAATTTGCTGTTGATACAATGGTATCTTTAACACCGTCAGCAGTTGAAACAATACTTTCTTTTGCATTTTCATAGGCAGAAACCACATAATCCTTTGTAAGAACACCTGTGGCAAATATTGCAGCACTTATGCCTATATAAGTTACAATCTTACCTAATATTCTATTTCTTTTATGCCTTTTTTGCATAGAAAACATATCTCCTCTCATTCCCCTGACATCTTCGTCTGATAAAAACGCATCTGCTCTTTTAATAATATCATCGATTCCAACAGCGCCTGCTTCACTAACAGCGTTTCCATCGCCTTGAATTCCATCGTTTGGTTTTACCATAATATAACCCCCTCAAACAATAATAAATTAATTTTCTATTTTTTTCACATCATACCTTTTTTTTATATAGTGGCGGACTTTAATATTCGTATAAATTTTGTTAAAGTCCGCGAATATAGTCACGGAATTAAATATACGAAAATTAATGTCCGTGACTATATTCCCTCTTCATCTTTTGCCATGAATGCCTCGCTCTTTATCTCGTCGACAATATAATGCACCTGCTTTTTTTCAACACCTAATTTATCGCATTCTTCCTCAAAGTCATGGCATTCAGACATATTTGCGAATACACAGTCTAAAATGAAATTGTATTCGTTATTAATCTCAAACGCTGAGTTTATGTTTTGGTGGCTTTTGATAAATTCCTTTAATTTTTGCTTGTTTTGAGCAGCGATTAAAATCGTCACCCTAAGCCCATAGCCAAGCAGCTGAAAATTTATTAAGCTGGTATGTTTTTTTATTAATTGCTCCTCGTGAAATTTTATTCTGTCATAAATGGTTGAGATTGAGACTCCTGTGGCTCTTGAAATCTCTGCAAGGGTTTGCCGTGAATTTTTTCTCAGCTCGCATAATATCTTAAGGTCAGATTCCTTAACAGCTGGGAATACTGTCTTATTCACTTCTTTGTTAATTTCAACCATTTTTATTACCGCAACACCTTTTTTGCCCTTCTGTTTCTGGATTTGAGTGCATATTTGATATATCATTAGGAATATTCATTAGTAACTCATCATGAACAAACCATTACGAATAAACGAATAAACTTAAATACATCTTAAACTCGGAAAAACCTATAGTATATTAGTAGAATTTTCTATATAAACTTGTGTTGTAGTGGGGAGAACGACAGTTAAAGGAATGTTTTTTTAGGTTAATACCATAGCAAGGTAAACCCCTAAAACTTTATAAACAATTCTTCATTCCCACAAATTATGGAAAGAAAAAGCTTATGGCTTCCAAAGGAATGTTTATCAAGACCTGTTGAATATCTTAAAGGCGGAAAAGGGTATAGTGCATTAAGAGCTCAAGGTGAAATTACTAGGCTTATTTTAAATTTAGCAAATTATGCTCTAAGGCCTTATCATTTTGATAATATAGCTGATTTTCTGGACAATCAGGAAGAATTAGAGCATGGAATCCCTCTTGTTTTTCCAGACTTGGAAGTAAAAGTTGCCAAAAGAAATAAAGAAATCCAAAGGCTTGAACTTATTTTAGGCGATAATTCTGGAACACTTAAAGCAATATATGACTGGACGCCGAGAATAATACATGATCCTGGCGCAGGTGATAGGGACATGGCAATTGATCCTATGAACAATCCTCTTTTTGGCGCAGAACCTGAAGATACTTTAAAGATATATAATGCGATGTATGCAGCGCAAAGTACAATAAGTTTAGATCCATTTAGAGTTCTTAATGACAAACATTATCAAAGAATAAAAGAAATGAAGGCTAAGGCATATAAGGAACATGGTATTGGTTAGCAAACTAAATGTTAACAAGTAATTTATTTTTTTAGTGTACGTAAAGAATCCCCAGCACTTTAGTGCTGGGTCTCGCTATTTTCTCAGAAAAATTTAAGATGCGGCTTCGCCGCAGTATAAACTGCGAACGAAGTTGCGCACCAATTTCTATCAACCA
>Ga0209211_10006226_pt1 | contig 17380 bp, 18 predicted proteins | sample RifGroA2_FD_183992 | JGI IMG/M metagenome (GOLD analysis project Ga0209211, IMG submission 183992) | Groundwater microbial communities from Rifle, Colorado, USA - Groundwater A2 (SPAdes) (version 2) | ecosystem: Environmental > Aquatic > Deep subsurface > Groundwater | place: Rifle, Colorado... | reverse complement strand
TGCGACTGATTTACTGATGGGCGGGGCGGACATCCGCTCGGTCCAGGAAATGCTCGGTCACAAAAATATTGCTACGACTCAAATTTACACCCATATCACCAACCAACAATTGAAAAAAGTCCACGAACTTCACCACTCGCTGAAAAACTAACTTAATGCCGACTGCTTTTTGTGGGGAATTTTGCAAAGAATTTTAAAAACAACATTAAAGCAATTAAAGCCAATCCTAGTCCAATATTGGCTCTACTGGCAAAATCGGTTAAATCAATCATATTGTTTCTAAGGTATCCTCAATTTTAATAGCTAAGACTATTGCCACTATAGCAAGGATGTAGCGAACGGCCATTAAACAATAATAACACAAAATTCAGCCTGCAAGGACGGACCCTGTAGGTACCTGGTGTATAATTTGCATGGAGTAGACATTCGAGGGGTTCAAGAAATTTTGGGGCATAAAAATATTTCTACAACTCAAATTTATACCCATATTACTAATAAGCATCTAAAACAAATTCACGAACAGTTTCATTCGTTAAAGAACTAATTATTGGGAAAAACTGACAGTGTGATCTGGGGAAAATAAAGTTTTGAAAGTTTCTAAAAATAAATGACGGCCCATTAAAGGCGGAATTTCATTTCTTTCTAAAAATCCCAGCGGAATGATTCGTTCCCATTGGCCCAGTTTTACCTTGGCTTTTTTAAGAAAATAAACCCGCTCGCCGCCGCCCACGCCGTAAGTATGAAAAATTCGACAGTCTTTTTCCAAATTAATTCCTAAACGATCGGCCATGAACCGAGGTAAAAGAGTATAATCGGCGCCGGTATCAACGATCATCCACGATTCGATCCATTCCTGACTGCTTTTTGACCAAAAAAAGACTTGGGCCAGCGGCCGATAGATTTTTCCCAGGATTGGTGATTTTTCTGCCCTGAAAGTAAATTTCAAAACCATAAGATAAGAGAGTCGGCGTCAGGGATGTAGGTAATCGCCGGGATCTGGTGCGGATATTTCTCCTGGGCTTCTTTCAAGAGTTCTCCTGCCCGTTCCCCGGTTCTGGCTTTAAAAACTTTTCCGGCCACGACGATAACATGATATCCTCGGTAGGCCGGGTCGTTCATGACTTTTTCCATGGTGATTTTTTTATCCGCGTTTTTAGCCATAACAGCTAAATCTTAACATCAGGCTTTGAAGAATGCAAAATAACTTTCCACCTTAGAGGTGGAAAACTACAAATAATATTCCACCCCGGGGTGGAATATTATTGTTCCTGCCTACAAGGTTGGACCTTGTAGGCTCTTTACTTCACTCATTTCTTTTATAATGCCTACTGCCGTAAAAAGTAGTCTTTTATAACCACCAATGAATCCATATTCATGTTTTTTATGGAATGTTAAAGCTAAACCTTCAGATATGCAGTCAACAGATATACTCTGAAGGAGAGTTGATTCAGTTGATTGTCTGACTTGTTCTGGTGCTTCATTCCAAACTTTAATTTGTCTGGTTATTTGAGGATCGTTATTGACTAATTTTTGACAATAAGCCACCACCTTATCAGGAATTTTTTCTTTTGTCATTAATGATGATATTAATTGAACTTCACCCATAGTAGGGATTCGAAGGCCAACGCTTTTCCAAGTGGTTGAATCCAACCCAGGAAACTCCTCATTCAAATCCAAGGCTAATAATTGATCATAACTCTGCAAGTGATCTTTTGACATAATTTTTACTTTCTGGCAGGTTTAAATTAAAAGTGGCGCCAGTATAGCACAAAAGCGGCCTATAGCAAGGCCACGGCGGCGACGGAGTCGGCGGGCTTGGCAAAGCGCATTAAGATTACACCCTGGGTGGCCCGGCCGAGGCGCTTTATGTTTCTAAGCGGCAGTTTAATCACTTGGGCTTTTTTGGAAGTGATCGCCACGGTTTCCATCAACTCGGTCACCAGGTGGGCGGAGACGATTTTGCCGGTTTTATCTGACAGTTTGGCAACTTTGACGCCCTTGCCCGCACGTTTTTGCACCGGAAAGTCATTGATGTTGGTGCGTTTGCCCAGGCCTTTTTCCATGACGACCAGCAGGTCGTTGAAAAAACGGCGTTTGCCTTTGGTCTTGCCCCGGGTCGGCCGATAAACGGCCATGCCAACGACAAAGTCATCCTTGGTCAGGTTAATGCCCCGGACGCCTTTGGCCGATCGGCCCAGGGGCCGGGCGTCGGTTTCTTTGAAGTTGATCGCTTTGGCCTCATGGGAAATTAAAGCGATCTGGTCTTTGCCGCTTGTTTGCGTCACCCAGACCAATTGGTCGTCGCCGTCGAGTTTGATAGCGATAATCCCGTTACTGCGAATGTTGGCAAACTGCGGGGTGGCGGTTTTCTTGATTATCCCCTGCCGGGTGACCATTAATAAATAGCCTTTATCGGTTTGGTCCTTGGCCAGGGTGATTACCGACTGGATCGTTTCGTCGCTGTCGATGTTAATCAGGTTAATGATCGCCTGGCCTTTAGCTTGCCGGGCGCCCTGGGGAATTTCGTAGACTTTAAGCTTAAACACCCGGCCTTTGTTGGTAAAAATCAATAAGGTATCGTGGGTGTTAGTGGTGAACATCCGGCTGACTTCGTCTTCTTCCTTGGTGGCCATGCCGGTGACACCCTTGCCGCCGCGCCGCTGCGACCGATAAGTGGTGGTCGGCATCCGCTTGATATAACCGGTTTTGGTCATGGTGACCAGACAGGCCTCTTCCGGCTCTAAATCTTCATCGGAAAATTCTTTTAAGGAAGATCTGACGATCCGGGTGCGGCGTTCGTCGGCGTAGTCGGCCCTGAGCTTGGTCAGTTCTTTGGCGACAGTGGTTAAGACTTTTTCCGGGACTAACAGCAGTTGGGTCAGTTCATTAATGGTTAATTTTATGGCTTTGTATTCGTCCTCGATTTTTTTTCTTTCCAGGGCGGCCAGGCGCCGAAGCTGCATGTCCAAAATTGCCTGGGATTGGATTTCGGATAATTTGAACTTGGCCATTAAGTTCAACTTGGCGGCATCGGCGTCTTTGGATTTCTTGATCGTCTCGATCACCGCGTCCAGATTATCGAGGGCGATCTTTAAGCCTTCTAAAATGTGCGCCCGGAATTTGGCGGCTCTTAACTCAAATTGGGTGCGCTTGATGACTACCAGTTGGCGGTGGCGCAGATATTCGAGCAGAATTTGGCGTAAATTAAGGAGTTGCGGGGTGTTGTCGACCAGGGCGACCAAGTTGGCCGGAAAGTTGCTCTGCAGTTCGGTATGTTTATATAAATTATTTAAGACGGCTTTGGGTTTGGCCTCTTTTTTCAAGTCAATGGCAATTTGTAAGCCGGAGCGGTCGGAATCGTCGCGAATGTCCCGGATGCCGTTTAATTTTTTGTTTCTGACCAAATCGGCAATCTTGGCAATCAACCGGGCTTTATTGATCTGGTAAGGTAACTCGGTGACTAATATTTGCCAGTGGCCTTTTCTCTCGACGATTTCGGTCTTGGCGCGAATGGTGATCGTGCCGCGGCCGGTGGTATAGACCTGTTCGATGGCGGCCGCATCATAAATAATCCCGGCAGTCGGAAAATCCGGCCCGGGCAAAGCGGTCATTAATTCCTGGGAGGTGACGGCTGATTCCAGGTCTCCGGCTAAAACCTGGGCCGGAAGAGTTTCCGGATCGACGATTTTCTTAGGTTTGTCGCCGGCCGGTACGGCTTTGGTTTTTTTAAGCAGAATTTGAATCGCGTCGATGATTTCACCCAGGTTGTGGGGCGGAATTTTGGTGGCCATACCGACGGCGATGCCGTCGGCGCCCATTAACAGCAGGTTGGGCAGTTTGGCCGGCAAGACTGTCGGTTCTTTTAAAGACGCGTCGAAGTTGTCGATAAAATCGACGGTTTCCTTATCCAGCTCGTTTAAGAGTTCGTCGCTGATTTTGGCCAAACGGACCTCGGTGTAGCGCATTGCCGCCGGCGAGTCGCCGTCGACCGAGCCGAAGTTGCCGTGACCGTCGACCAAAGGATAGCGCAGCGAAAAATCCTGGGCCATCCGGACCATAGCGTCGTAAACCGCCATGTCCCCGTGCGGGTGATATTTACCCAAGACTTCGCCGACGACGCGGGCGGACTTTTTGTAAGCCGAGGCGTGGGTAATCCCCTGCTCTTTCATGGCATAAAGAATCCGGCGGTGGACCGGTTTTAAGCCGTCACGGACATCGGGCAGGGCCCGGGCGACGATCACGCTCATGGCGTAGTCCAGATAACTGGACTTCATTTCGGTGGTGATCTCGACCGGTTCGATCTTGCCGATGTTCATTTACTTTCCAATAATTTTTATGACAAACGGAGCGATGATTAAAGCGACGATTTGGACGATCTTCATCATTGGGTTTAGCGCCGGTCCGGCGGTGTCTTTTAGCGGGTCGCCGACAGTGTCCCCAACGACGGCGGCTTTGTGGGTATCGCTGCCTTTGCCGCCGAAATGGCCGTCTTCAATGTATTTTTTAGCGTTATCCCAGGCACCGCCGGTATTACACATAAACAGAGCCAATAAAAGACCGACGATAACGACACCGGCCAGGAAACCGCCCAGCGCTTCAGCTCCCAATAACGAGGCGGCCATGGGTAAAAAGACGACTAAAGCGGCCGGTATGACCAACTCTCTTTGGGCGGCGGCAGTGACAATCGAGACCGCCCGGGAATAATCCGGCAAAGCTTTGCCTTCCATAATCCCTTTGATTTGCTTGAATTGGCGGCGGACTTCTTCGACCACTTCAAAGGCCGCCCGGCCGACAGAACCGATTAAGCGGGAAGAAAATAAGAAGGGTAAGGCTCCGCCCAATAACAGACCGATAAAGACTTTGGGTACGGCAATGTCGATGGCCGATAAACCGGTGGCTTCAAAATAAGTGGCAAATAAAGACGAAGCCGCTACGGCCGCCGAGCCGACGGCAAAACCTTTGGTCAAGGCTTTGGTGGTATTGCCGACCGCGTCCAGATCACCGGTGACTTTGGGGGCAAAGCCTTTCAGATGGGCCATTTCTACCATGCCTTGGGCGTTGTCGGCAATCGGTCCGAAGGTGTCCAAAGACATGATAATGCCGGTTGTTGCCAGCATGCCCATGCCGGCAAGAGAAATGCCGTAAAAACCTAAAAATAAGTAACCAGTCAGAATGGTGGCGGCGACGATTAAAGCCGAGACAAAAGTCGATTCCATACCCAGGGATAAACCGGCAATCAGGTTGGTGCCGGCACCGGTTTGTGACGCTTTGGCGGTAGCCACGACCGGTGGTTCGCCCGGGCCGGTGTAATATTTAGTGACGTATAAAAGCGCCATCATGGCGACAATGCCGGTAACAGCGGCGTAACCGGCTTTGGGTTCACCCAATAGATAAGTGGCCAGGAGCATAAAGATAACCGCCGCGGCCACAGCCGAGACGATAAAGCCGCGGATTAAGGGTTTGATCGGATTTTCCCGATCGGATTTGGCTTTGACAAAAAACGTGCCCAGAATTGACGTCCAGACTGCGCCGGAACGGGCCAGTAAGGGGAAAACTACTCCGGACAGGCCGAATAAGTTGCCGCCCAAAATCATCGCCGCGACGATAGTTAAAGCGTAAGATTCGAAGACGTCGGCCGCCATGCCGGCGCAGTCGCCGACGTTATCACCAACATTATCGGCGATCACTGCCGGATTGCGCGGATCGTCTTCGGGAATTCCCTTTTCGACCTTGCCGACCAAATCGGCGCCGACGTCGGCCGCTTTGGTGAAAATGCCGCCGCCGACGCGCATAAACAGAGCCAAAAGCGCCGCGCCGAAACCATAACCAACCAAAACGTCAGTGGCCGATTGCTTAGCAAAATAAGACCAAACATAGATTAGTGAGACGCCCAAAAGCCCCAAGCCGACGACCAGCATGCCGTTGACCGTGCCGGCGGAAAAAGCGGTCGAGAGCGCCGGATTCAAACCTTTTTGGGCGTTGTTGGCAGTGCGGACGTTAGCTGAAACGGCAATCCACATGCCGAAATAGCCGATGATTGCGCTAAACAGCGCTCCCAGAAGAAAAGTCATGGCCATGCCCTGGCCCAAGGTAAAGAAAATCACGGCGGCTAAAATCAGCATTATCGGTCCGACGACCGAGAACTGTTTTTTAAGATAGGCCATGGCGCCGGATTTAATCGCCGCGGCAATTGCTTGTAAAGCGGGAGAGCCGGGATCCTCACGCAAAACTTTTTTGGATAAAATCACGCCGTAAACTAAGGCGGCAACGGCAGTTGCCGGAGCGGCAAATAAAGCGATGAGTTGGATGTTCATATATCTAAAGTAGCCATTTTAGCATGAGTTTGGATAAAGCGCTTGCGCGGCGGCACTTCGTCGCCCATCAGCATGGTAAAGACTTCGCTGGCGACCGCGGCGTCGGCGATAGTGACTTGTTTTAAGATCCGATTAACCGGGTTCATGGTTGTTTCCCATAATTGCTCGGGGTTCATTTCCCCCAAACCTTTGTAACGTTGTTGAGAAAATTTATGACCCTTAATGGTGGTTAAATACTCGGCTAACTCGTCATCGGAGTAAGCGTAATGGATAATTTTATCGTGAGCAATTTTGTAAAGCGGCGGCTGGGCAATATAAAGATAACCGCCATTGATTACCGGCAGCATATGTCTGAAGAAAAAGGTTAATAAAAGCGTGGTGATATGTTCGCCGTCGACGTCGGCATCACACATGATTACGACCCGGTGGTAACGCAGTTTTTCGGCGGCTAATGTTTCACCGATGCCCATGCCCAGAGCAATGACTAAATTCTTTAATTCTTCAAACTGAATAATTTTATCCAGATGCGCCCGTTCGGTGTTTAAGATTTTGCCGCCCAAAGGCAGGATCGCCTGGAATTTCCGGTCCCGGCCCTGCTTGGCGCTGCCGCCGGCCGACGGACCTTCAACAATAAACAGTTCAGAACTTTGCGGATTGGTTTCCTGACAATCGGCTAGGGTTCCCGGCAGAGTAGAGCCTTCGAGGGCGCCCTTTCTGACCACGGCGTCTCTTGCGGCTCTGGCGGCCAAGCGGGCGCGGGAGGCAAGTAAGACTTTGTCTAAGACTTTGCGCGCCTCGTTGGGGTGTTCTTCAAAATATGAAGTCAAACCCTCTTTGACCACGGAAAAAACGGCCGATTGGGCTTCGGGGTTGTTGAGCTTGGTTTTGGTTTGCGACTCAAACTGGATATTGTTGCTGGGCATTTTTACAAACACCACTGCGGTTAAGCCTTCTTTAAAGTCGTCGGAGACTAAAGCGGCATCTTTGGTGTTTTTATCACCGTAATCTTTAACCACGCGGGACAAAGCCATTTTAAAACCGGTCAAATGGGTGCCGCCGTCGTTGGTGTTAATAACGTTGGCAAAAGACTGAACTGTTTCTGTAAATGAGTCGGTGTACTGCAGGGCGGCTTCGACGCCGATGGGCCACTCATAGCCGTCAAGTTGGCGATTAAAATAGATGATTGGGTGTAAGGCTTTTTTGTTTCGGTTTAAAAACCTGACTAAAGAGCGGATACCGCCGTCAAAATAAAAGTGCTCTTCCTGATCGGTGCGTTCATCAAACAAATGAAAGGAAAGCTTGGCGATTAAGAAAGCCCGTTCGCGGCAAAGATTCACCAGGGTGGAAAAATTAAAGTCAACGTGTTTTTTGAAAATCTGCTCGTCGGCAATAAAAGTAGTGATCGTATACGAGCCGCTTTTAGGCAAAGCAAAGTGCCGGCAGGGAATTAATTTTTCCAGTTCCTTTTCGGTTTTAAGCGGCAGGATTTTGGTCGTCGGTTTGCCCCGCTGATATCTTTGGTAAACCATTTGCTTGTCCCGTTTAACAATTACCTGCATAAATTGGGACAGGGCGTTGACCGCCGAAGCGCCGACGCCGTGCAAGCCGGCCGAAGCTTGATAAGCGGACGAGCCGAACTTGCCGCCGGCGTGGAGTTTGGTCATGGTAATTTCCAAAGCCGAAACGCCGGATTTGTGTTTGTCGATGGGGATTCCCCGGCCGTCGTCGACGACCGTGGCCGAGCCGTCTTTGGCCAGTGTCACCCAAATGTTTTTGGCAAAACCGGGAATGGCTTCGTCGACGGAGTTATCGACGATTTCCGTTAAAATGTGATGTAAGCCCTTGCCGTCGGTCGAACCGATGTACATGCCCGGGCGTTTCCGGACCGGCTCCAAACCCTCCAACACGGTAATGTCTTTTGCGGTGTATGCCATAAAAATTAAGGGTACCAAAGAAGCGCCCTACAGTCAATTATAAAGGAAGCACTAAGATTCAGCAATCGTTCGAATGAGAATTCTTCCCTGATGAGTCATGCGCAACATAATACCTAAATTTTCGACAATATAGAAGATTTGTTCTTGTTCAAGAGCTGTTCCATTAGAATCGACTGCCGGTTGGTTAAAATGCAAACAATATAATCCATCCTCTAAAATTGGTGTATTTTGTGGATTTCTAGCGATCCAGATCTGATGAGGTAAGGAATCACCTAAAGTCCGTACCAGGATTAATTTGCCGGTATTTTCGAACTCTAAACTTCTTAAAGATGGTTTTGTCTCACTCTGGCTAACAAACTCTCGCAGATCATGAATTTCGCTCGGGCTTAATAAAGACCTGACAACCCCATCTTCTTTCAGATAAACTGTCCCACGGTGAACTGCTACTTTATTGTTTTTAAGTGCGGCGTCGACCGTTCTTAATTCTGCGATTTGATCGGCATATCCTAATGATTTCATAATTCTTAAGCCTTCTTCTGAAGGGGCGTAGGTCACTCTAAAGTAACTGGGGCCTGGTGGCTCTATTCGTGATTGAGTTCTTGCAATTCCTGATCCAAGTTGTTCGCATGCCATAGCATTTATTTTAGCATAACCTACAAGGTTGGACCTCGTAGGTGTAATATTGAATTAATGCCCTCTAAAAATATAGTCAAAGAGTTTGTACCAGAAGCCTACTACCATATCTATAATCGAGGCGTGGCCAAGCAAAAGATTTTTCTCGACGATCAGGATTATAAAACCTTTTTATCATATCTTAAACTTTATTTAACTTTATCAAGCCTACAAGGTCCAACCTTGAAGGTGGCTCCCAGCAGAATTCTTAAAAATTACTTTGATCAAATCAAACTACTCGCCTATTGTCTGATGCCCAATCACTTTCATTTGTTTGTTTGGCAAAAAGATGCGAACGAGATTACAAATTTCATGAGATCGTTAATTACTAAGTACGCAATCTATTTTAACAAAAAATATAAACGAGTCGGACCGGTATTTCAGGGGAATTATAAAGCGGTAATGGTAAAAACCGAAAATCAATTTATTTACCTATCCAAGTATATCCATAGAAACCCTTTACCATTGCCTACAAGGTTGGACCTTGTAGGCTACAAATACTCGAGTTACGGTAATTATTTAGGAAAATTTAGCCAAGCATGGGTGGATAAGTCAGAAATTTTAAGTTATTTTTCTAAACTCAACCCGGAAGAATCTTATCAGAAATTTGTTGAGGAGATTGACGAAAGGGATTTGATTTTAATTAAAGATGAAATGTTAGATTTTGAGTTTTAAGCCTACAAGGTTGGACCTTGTAGGCCTGCTGGTTAGTAGCTTAGCGATAAAATTTCCAGAGCCAGTTTGGGGTTGACGTTGAATTTGAGGGCGGATAAGGCCCGGTTTAAGGCTTTGATTAATTTGACGTTGACAGTTTCCGGGTGAGTTCTGAGCCGGTGGTGTAAATAGTGTAGTTGGCCGGTGACAAACTGTTGGGCGGTTTCGGAGTTGGTGGCCTCGGCGGCGATTAAACTAAATCTTTGTGCCGTTCCCGCCCGGGATAATTGGCTATAGATCTTTTCCTGGGCGATCAACTCTTCTTTGGTTAAATTGACTATCGGCAATCTAGAAACCAAACAGCGGGAGACGATTGTCGGCAAGAGTTGATTCTCGTTGGAACACAGGAGAATTATTTGGGAATGCGCCGGCGGTTCTTCCAGGGTTTTTAACAGCGCCTGCTGGGCCGGCAGGGTCAGTTTGTCTGCCCGGGCGATCACTACGGTTTTTACCGGTTCCTGATAAGGCTTTCTCTGCAGGAATTTTTCCAAAAAGCGGACGGCACCGATGCCGACCCTTTTTTCCGGATCGATTACTAATAAGTCCGGGTTAGGCTCCGGCTTGACTTGTTGTAAGCGCCGCTGGTGGTTGCCGCCGGTGATGAGAAGAGATAGTGACATAAGCTAAGGCGTGATAGTATGATTATAATATAATCTATGCCTGCCCTGGATAACCAACTTTTAGACACACTTAATAAAAACGGTCAAATTAAGCCCGGGGATCTGCAGTGGCTCAAAACCGAGCTAATCAGCAGCTTGGAGCCGGTTGAGGCCCTGCTTCTAAAACACAACTTAGTTTCCGAAACCGAGATTGCCAAAGCCAAAGCCGCTATTTTAAAAGTCGAATACGTGGATGTGGCTACTGCCAGCGTCGTGCCCGAAGCGATCAATGTTTTACCGGAAGCGGTCGCCGAAAAATATCTCTGTTTGCCGTTTAACCTTGATAAAACCAACAAAGTTTTGTCGGTGGCTATGGCCGACCCGGCCGATTTGCCGGCGATCGAGTTTATTGAAAAAAAGACCGGTTTAAAGATTAAGCCGTATTTGGCCGAGGCCTCGCTGCTGCTTAAAGAGATCAGCAGTCGCTACAGTCAAAGTCTGTCAAGCGAAGTCACCGCGGCGCTCAAAGAAACGATCACCGCTAAACCGACTTTCAGCCAATTAGACAGTCTGACTGCCGGCGGCGGCGTCATCCGCGAAGCGCCGATTTCCAAGATTGTTTCCACGATTCTGGAATTTGCCATGAAATCGCGGGCATCCGACGTCCACATCGAGCCGCTGGAAGTTAAAACCCGGGTCCGCTATCGGATCGACGGGATTTTATACGAGAAACTGGTTTTGCCTAGGAGCGTCCACGACAGCGTTATTTCCCGGATCAAGATTCTCTCCCACTTAAAGATCGACGAGAAACGGATACCCCAGGACGGCCGGTTTAATTTTCGGGCCGGCGAAGAAGAGGTGGATTTGCGTGTCTCGACCATGCCTTCGGTTTACGGTGAAAAAGTGGTCATGCGTCTACTTAAAAAAGCCATGAAAGTGCCGGACCTGCCCGAGCTGGGATTGCGGGGCCGGGCGCTGCTTAATTTACAAAACTCCATTCGCGTGCCTCACGGAATTATTCTGGTCACCGGGCCGACCGGATCGGGCAAAACCACGACGCTTTATTCGATTTTATCCAAAATCAACACCCCTAAAGTGAATATCATGACTTTGGAAGATCCGGTTGAGTACCAAATGACGGGCATTACCCAGGTCCAGATCAATCCCCAGGCCGGTTTGACCTTTGCTTCGGGGATGCGCTCGTTTCTGAGGCAGGACCCGGACATTATCATGGTCGGCGAGGTTCGGGATATCGAAACCGCCGAGTTGGCCATCCAGGCCGCGCTCACCGGGCACCTGGTATTTTCCACTTTGCACACCAACAGCGCCGCCGGCGCCCTCCCCCGCTTGCTGGATATGGAAGCCGAGCCGTTTTTGCTGACTTCGTCGATGACCTGTATCGTCGGCCAGCGGGTCTGCCGCCAGATTTGCTCATTTTGTAAGGAGTCTTACGAACCGTCACCGGAAGTGGCCAGTGATATTAAGGCAGTTTTGGGTTCCCTGCTTCACGGTTCGATCAAACTCTTCCGCGGTAAAAAATGCCTGGAGTGTAACCAAACCGGCTACTCCGGCCGCGTCGGCATTTTTGAAGTCTTGCCGGTAACCGAAGCCATCGGCAAGATGATCTTGGAGCGGTCACCCTCCGGCGCGATTGAAAAGATCGCCAAAGACGCCGGCATGATTGACATGAAACAAGACGGTTATTTAAAAGTATTGGAGGGGCTAACGACGCTGGAGGAAGTCCTGCGGGTAGCCGAAACTTAAAAAACATATGACAGACATTAAACACCTGCTCAAAACCATGATTGACCGCCAGGCGTCCGATCTGCATTTACTTGCCGGCAGTCCGGCGTTTTTACGCCTTGACGGCGTGCTCCAGCCGGTTGATGGCGAAGCGGCTCTGACAGCGGAAACGGTTAGAAGCTTAGTTTTTCCGCTGTTATCACCGTCGCAAAAAGACATTTTCTTGGTGAACAAAGAGTTGGATTTTTCCGTCGAGCTGGGGTTGATGGGCCGCTTCCGGGTAAACACTTATTTCCAAAAAGGCTCGATGGCGGCCGCTTTGCGCTTAATCAGCGGTAAGATCAGATCAATTCAGGAGCTAAAACTGCCCAAAATTTGCTTTCAAATGGCAGAATTGAAACAAGGTTTGATTCTGGTCACCGGGCCGACCGGACACGGTAAAAGTACGACTCTGGCGGCAATCATCGAACAGATCAATCAAAACCGGGCCAGTCACATTGTCACCATCGAAGACCCGATCGAGTATGTTTACACTCCGGTTAAATCGATTATCTCCCAAAGAGAAATGCACGGCGATACCCACTCCTGGTCGGTGGCTTTGCGTTCAGTTTTAAGAGAAGACCCGGATGTGGTTTTAGTCGGCGAAATGCGCGATTACGAAACGATTGCTGCCGCTTTGACGGTGGCGGAAACCGGGCACTTGGTCCTGGCGACACTCCATACCAACAATGCCGCTCAGACGATCGACCGGATTGTTGACGTTTTTCCCGAAAACCAACAAGGCCAGATTCGGACCCAGTTGAGCAATGTCCTGACCGCGGTTTTGTCGCAGCGCCTGATCCCGGCAATCGGCGGCGGCCGGGTGGCGGCCATGGAGATACTCCTGGGAACGACGGCGGTAAAAACCAGCATCCGTGAAGGCAAATCCCACATGATCAACAATATTATCCAGACTTCAAGCGAGCTGGGAATGCAGTCGCTGGAACAGGATTTGGCCCGGATGGTCAAATCCAAATCCATCGAAATGTCCGTCGCTGCCGATTACGCTTTATCACCGTTAGACTTTAACCGCCTGGTGAGCAGATAATGGAAAAATTCGACTACCTCGCCGTTTCCAAAGACAAAAAAAAGGTTAAAGGCCAGATTGAGGCTTTGAGCCAAACCCAGGCGATCAGCATTTTGCGCACCAAGGGTCTGTTTGTGGTTAATCTGAATAAAATTGAGGTCTTGCCCGGTTGGCTGTTGTGGCTTAACCGCTGGCAGAGGGTGAAACGGCAGGACGTGGTCCATTTTACCCGGCAATTGGCGACGATGATCAAAGCCGGCTTGCCGCTAACGACGGCGCTGTCGATTTTAAAGTACCAATCAAATTTAGCCATGGCCAAAGTCATTGATGATATTTTGCGGGAAGTTGAGGGCGGCGGTTCGTTTTCCAAAGCGCTAACTAAACACACTAATATTTTTGGCCAAGTGTATTTGTCTTTAATCCAATCGGGCGAGGCCGCCGGAGTGCTGGAAAAAGTGCTGCTACGCTTAGCGGACAATTTGGAAAAACAGGCAGAGTTTCGGGGAAAAACCAAGAATGCCTTGATTTATCCGGCGATTATTAGCGTCGCGATGATTATTGTGGCCATTGTGATGACAATTTTTGTTATCCCCAAGTTAACCAGTCTGTACGCGGAGTTTGACGCCGAGCTGCCTCTAATGACCCGGATGTTAATGGGTGTTTCTAACTTTATGGTCAAATCCTGGTATTTATGGCTGGGTTTGGCTATAGTCGGCGGCTACGCCCTGGTTCAGTGGCGGCGGACGCCTTCGGGTAGAACGTTTTTTGATAAAATCTCTCTTAAAATACCGATTTTTGGGCCTTTAAAAACCAAAGCGATTTTAACCGAAATCACCCGGACTTTGGCTTTATTAGTCGAGTCGGGCGTGTCAATCATCGAAGCTTTGGAAATTACCGCGGGAACGGCGGACAACGTTTTGTTCACCGGCTCGATCAAGCGGGCGGCCAAAGAAGTGGAAAAAGGCATTCCCCTGGCCGTGGCCATCGGCCAGTATGAACACTTTCCGCCGATCGTGGCGCAAATGTTGGCCGTGGGCGAGGAAACCGGCAAAGTCGACGAAGTCATGTTTAATTTGTCCGGCTATTTTGAAACCGAGGCCGAGCAGGCGGTCAAAGGCTTGACAACGGCAATCGAGCCTCTTATGATGATTTTATTAGGCGTGGGGGTGGCATTTCTGGTCATTGCTATTGTCCTGCCCATTTACAATCTGACCAGTCAATTTTAGGGGGAGCAATGAAAAAAGGTTTTACTCTGATCGAACTACTAGTCGTTATTACTTTGATCGGTGTTTTAGCGGTGGCGGTATTGTCAGCCTTAAACCCAATTGAACAGATAAATAAGGCCCGCGATGCGGCCAAAAGGGCCGATTCTTCCCAAGTGTTAGCCGGGCTTGACCGTTACTTTGCCTCCAACGAAAAATTCCCCTGGAATAACTTTACCGATCATTCGGCGAGCGTTGACGTTGCCTTTTCCGGCACCGGAGATATGATTGGGATTGGTGTTTGCGGCGATGCGGCCGAAGTGGCCGATGCCGAAGCAGTAAATTCCAATACAGGCGGTTGTGTCGAGGGCGGTTATTTGATCACTACTCAAGAGTTAAAGGGCCAATTTGGTAAACGGCCTTATTTTAAGTCGACTGCTTTAGATGCCGATAAACTGTATCTTTATAAGGCAATCAACGAACCGTCAATCAGTGTTTGCTTTGTACCGGCGTCTAAAGCCACCAGAGACAAAGCTGACGATGCCAATACGCCCTTGAAAGATTTAGGGATTACCGGGGGCGTCGCCACCCAAGTTATTCCTTGCGCGGCTGCTCCGACCGATTGGTCGGATTTAGCCGAAGCCTGCTTTGTCTGTATCCCGGAAGAGTAGAAAATTGTCTTTACAGTTTAAAACCCCTCGGCAACGAGGGGTTTTAGTATGTTATAGTAAGGTTATGGGAACATTCCACCCCGGGGTGGAATGTAATAACCGTTATGCCTTATAGAAAAGAGCCGTTAATTACTGATTCCATTTATCATATTTATAACCGGGCGTTTAATAAGCAAATCATTTTTCTGGAGAAGAATGATTATGACCGGGCGATCAGGACGTTAAATTTATATCAGCATCAAGTGGGAATTAAATATTCTTATTTTAAAGTTCATGGAAAGAAGACACGGAATAAAATCATTGAAGCGGGACCGCCGCTAATTGAAATTATTGCTTATTGTTTCATGCCTAATCATTTTCATTTATTGGTAAAACAAGTTGCCGATCAAGGAATCGTGAAGACATTGGGAAAATTTTCGACGAGTTATGCCAAATATTTCAATACCAAAAGGAATAAAATTGGTCCGGTTTTCGGGAGCAGGTTTCAAGCGGTGCTGATTGAAACCAATGAGCAACTGCTACATGTCAGCCGGTATATTCATTTGAATCCTTATTCGGCTTCTTTAATAAAGAAAAACGAACTAATAAATTATCCCTATTCGTCTATAAGCGAATGTTTAACAGGTAAAAAAACCTTAATCACCAATCCCAAGATAATTCTTGATCAGTTTAAATCAAGGAAAGAATATCTGAACTTTGTAATGGATAATGCTGACTATCAGCAGTATTTGCAAAGAATAAAAAAACAGCTGTTAGACGGCGAGGAATGAACATTCCACCCCGGGGTGGTAATGTAAAGATTGTGGTAAGATGGAGCGATGGATTATTGGCTGATGTTTTTACTGGGGATTTGTCTGGGGAGTTTTTTGAGCGTGGTTTTGTATCGACTGCGCGTCGGTGGTTCCGCTTTGAAAGGCCGGTCGGTCTGCGATCACTGCCGGAAAAAAATCGCCTGGTATGACAACCTTCCCCTACTCTCTTTTTTGTTGCTTGGCGGTAAATGCCGTCGCTGCCGTCGGCCGATCAACCCCGAGTATCCCTTGACCGAGTTAATCATCGGGATTGAATTTGTTTGGGTCTATTGGCTCTTAAAGATCAATTTTAACTTTTTTAACTGGATCGAGGGCTGGTATAGTTTTGCCCTGTTGGCGTATTGGTTGATTTTATTTTCCGGCGCCGTCGCCATTGCCATTTATGATTTCCAACACCAGCTGATCCCCGATCAGATTTTACTACCTCTGATCGTTGTTGCTTTCCTGCGTCTGTTTGTTTCCCAAAACTGGAGCGTGGTCCCGGCCGCTTTCGGCTCGATGGCCTTTCTGGGAGTGCTCCACCTGGTTACCCGGGGTAAGGGCATGGGGTTGGGTGATGTTAAACTGGGATTTTTACTCGGCTTGGTGCTGGGCTGGCCGCAGATTGTGACCGCTTATTTTCTGGCTTTCTTGACAGGGGCGATTGCCGGTGTGATACTGATAGTTGTCAAAGGAAAAAATTTAAAATCAAAGATTGCCTTTGGACCATTCCTGATCTTGGGGATGATAATTGCCAAACTCTGGGGCTGGCCCATTTGGCAAGGATACCTTAAATGGTTTTAAAACGGGGTTTCACCCTCATTGAATTATTAGTCGTCATCAGCGTTATCGGTATTTTGGTTTCCATTATTACCTCGAGTTTTACCACCTCGCAAAAACGCGGCCGGGACACGAAGCGGCGGGCCGATTTGCAGGCAATCCAAAAATCTTTGGAGCAGTGCTACGCCTTGAATAGTCTGTATCCGGCAGTCGCTCAAGTGGTTTCCGGTTCCCCTCTTATCTGTGGCACTCAAACCACGATGAATTTAATTCCGAGCGACCCAAAAAGTACCGGCGTTTATACTTATTCGACGACGGCGGAACTTGACGCTTATTGCTACTGCGCCCTGTTAGAGCAAACCGGCGGCGGCAATGCCAATACTGCCGGAGCCAATGGTCTTTGCAGTTTAACCGCCGGTGATTATCAATGCGTGACTAATCAACAATGAAACAAAAACGCGGTTTTACCCTGATAGAGATTTTAGTGACGATTTCCATAATCGCTCTTCTAACCATGATCGGCGTGACTAATTTCCGGGTCGCTAACCAAAAAGCCAGGGACGGCCGCCGTCAGGGCGATTTGGAACAGATCAGAGCCGCTTTGGAACTATACCGGACCGATGAAGCCGAGTACCCTGCCGACATTACCGCCGGACAAACGATCGAGTCGCCGACGGGGACCATTTACATGAACGAAGTGCCGACCGATCCTCTGGGCCCGCAAGCCTATTATTACTCGAGCGACGGCGATACTTATGCCTTGTGCGCGGCCCTGGAACTGGACACCAGCGGCGTTTGCGGCGGAGCCAGTTGCGGCACGGGAGTGCCTTGCAATTACCAAGTCACTAACCCCCTGTGAGACGAGGCTTTACTCTTATTGAACTAATGATCACG
>Ga0209211_10006225_pt1 | contig 17381 bp, 16 predicted proteins | sample RifGroA2_FD_183992 | JGI IMG/M metagenome (GOLD analysis project Ga0209211, IMG submission 183992) | Groundwater microbial communities from Rifle, Colorado, USA - Groundwater A2 (SPAdes) (version 2) | ecosystem: Environmental > Aquatic > Deep subsurface > Groundwater | place: Rifle, Colorado... | reverse complement strand
AATCTTATTCAATTCCACTGGTTGCCCGGAATTAGAAATAACGATCAAGGGAATCTTTGCCAGCTCTTCGTCTTTTTGAATTTCTTCCATAACTGAATATCCGTTCATTTTAGGCATAACCAGGTCCATTAAAATTAAATCCGGGCTATCTTGTTCCCTTAATAAGCGTAAACCCGCCTGTCCGTCCCTGGCTGAAGAAACCTCATATCCATGGTCCCTGAGTTTCTTCTCAAGAAGATTAATCATAATCTCTTCGTCTTCAACGATTAAGATTTTTTTCATTTTGTGGTTTTAATTGGTTTATTCCCCGACTACTTTAGATTCTAACAGAAAATCAAGTAAGACGAAAGTGATTAAGAAATATTTGTCTCCTCTTTTTTAATGATGAAATAAAAAGTCGTGCCCTTGCCGGGCTGCGACTTAAATCCGATTTTTCCGCCATGGCTGTCAATGATGTTCTTTGCCATATAGAGGCCAAGTCCGCTGCCAGTTGGTTCAGCTAAAATAGCTTCGCTGGCCCTGAAAAATTTAGAAAAGACCATCTTTTGTTCATTTTTTGCTATGCCAATGCCAGTATCTTTAACTTCAACCGTCGCGCTTGTTGGAGTTTCTTTTATAGATAAAAATACTTTGCCTGGTTTCGCTGTATATTTTAAAGCGTTGTCGAGTACGTTCTGAAGGACTAGTCTGATTTTCTCTTCATCAACGAAAATCATAATTGGTTTACGGCTCGGTTTGATAAATTTGAATTCAATGCCTTTCTTTTTAAAACCATCTGCAAGAGAATCGATTACTGACTGGCAAATCTTAACCACATCGATAAAAGCCGGATTTATGGCATATTTGCCCTCTTCGATCCTGGCAACATTTAAAAGATCGTTAACAAGGGTTATCATTCTTTCGTTTGATTGATAGGTCTTTTCCATAATCTCTTTTTGATCCTTATTTATCCTTCCCAAATCTCCGTCTAAAATCATTCTCAAGCTCCACTTAATAGCAGAAAGAGGCGTTCTTAGCTGGTGAGCAGCTAAAGAAACAAATTCTGTTTTTAGTTTTTCAATTATTTTTTCACGGCTAATATCGTGTAAGACTACCAGATTCCCGAGATCGATATTGTCTTTTTCCATTGAGATTGCGGAAACTTCAAGGATAAAATCTTTAGTCATGATAAACTCTTTCCTAAAAATATCTCTTATATCTGATCCTAAAAACTCGGTTAATTTTTTGAAACTAGGGATTTCGGCAATCTCTTTTAACCCCTTAGTATTATCTATCTCAAAGAAATTTTCTGCTTTCGGATTAATCAATGCTAAATTATGATTTTTATCAAAGAACAAAAGCCCGTCTGTAAAATTAGTAATGATTGCCTGGGTTTTGTCCTTTTCCTCTTCAGTCGTCCTTCTGGCCCCTTCGGTATCTTCAAGGATATTCAAAAGGGCAGCCTGAACTCTTTTTAATTCATCTTCTGTCCTTTTAATATCGCTTAAATCAAAAAGGCCTAGAAAATATCCAATGGGTTTTAAATTCTCGTCTGTACGCGTTCTGGTGAAAACCCGAACGATTAAATTATCGCCGTCTTTCCTGAACAAAGATAAATCCTTGCCCGTGATTAAACCCTCCTTTAAAGTTTCTTTCGTAATACTGGAGATTTCTTCTCTATCAAAGATTCTTTTAATTGATTCGCCGATAATCTCTTCGCTAGGGAAACCCGAGGTTTTTTCAAAAGCCGGATTAGCTTCAAGAATTACTCCGAGAGGACTAATAAAACAAATTGGCAACGGGAAAAAATTAAAGAGATCGTTTATGTAATCTTCCAGAGACGTTAAATCCGTCAATAAAAGCGCAATTTTTTTGTCCTTATCTTCAAGTCTATTTGATCTTTTAAATCCAAATATGGACATCTTGTCTTAAATATTTATTTCCATTTTAAAAAATACTCGTGGTAACCGTCTCCGTCAAAAACACATTTTCTTTCCTCGATAGATACTTTTGCATTAACGATCATTTCTAAAATTTTAGAGAAATAACCAAGCAGGTTATAACAATGAATCTTGCTAAGCCTAAAGTTTTCCAGCCGCAAAACGGCATAACCCCTATCTTCGTTAAACTCTGCCACGATTAAATCTCCCACGCTATAATGCCGCCTCCACATCTTTGAAGCCTCATTAATAGCTTGTTTTGGAGAAACAAAGTACTTAAGAAAGACTTTTAAAAAGATGGAGAATTTCAGGGCTGTTTCTCCGATTTCAATAAATTTTTGTTTATCATAATTAAAAACTTCACCAATTACAGTCATTGAAAGAGCGTCTAACCCAATGGGATAAAAATCCATTGTTTTTATCTCTTCAAATTTCAACGGATAACCAAGCTCTGCCATTTTTCTCTCCAGTTTCTCTAGACCCTCTTTGCCTTCTTTTCTTAAAATAAACTCCCAGTCAACCTTCAGGGTAACCCCCCTCGCTTCTCCGGGAATAGCCATAAGTTTTTTGACTGTTTCTCTCGTTATTTTTTCTTCTTCCATAAAATTAAAATTATTTCTTCTCTAACTCCTTTTCTAATTCCTTGATTTCCTCCTTAAGTTTAGCCATTTTTAATTCACGGTCAATAGCCAAATGATTAAACACTTCGAGCTGTTTTATCTTTTCCCGAAGGTCGTTGGTTCTCTCCTTTACCTGACCCTCAAGGCTATTAGCCAAATCCTGAAGTTCTTGAGTTCTGGCCCTAACCCTTATCTCTAAAACATCTTTTGCTTCTTCTAGTTTGCTGCGAGATTCTTTAATATCTTTAATCATTTCGTTAAAAGTTTCTGCCAATTCTCCAATCTCTGTTTTCCAGCCCGTTCCAAGTTCAATATCTAGATTACCCCTTTTTACGTCTTCACAGCTGCGAGTAATTTTCTTAATTGGATCGACAATATTACGTAAAATAATAATCATGGCAAATCCCAAAAGAATAAAAATACTACAGGCAATAAACAGATATCTCAATAAAACCTCTTTCATTAGAATTTGAACGCCTCTTAGAGAAAACCCTATCCAGATAGTCTGATTCTCGTAACCCGGATAAATAAGTACCTTTATGTTTTCATTGTTAAAAACCTGGTCTTTAACCACGGGCATTCCTGATTCAATCGTTCTGGCAATATCCGGGTCGTCTATTATCGTTCCTATTTCTTTTTCAAAAGTACTTTGGTAAATCTCCCGACTTGCCTTAACGATTCTGATAAAATTGATGTCTTCAAATCTGGACAAACCGATAATCAAGCCTTTGTCCAGATCTCCTAAAACGGACATCCTATATAGCCAGGAAGGCGAAGCTATTGTTTCTCTAATTGTTTCGGCCATTTTTATCTTTTCATTAATAGCTGATTGAATAAGATCTTGTTTATGGCTAATAACCAAAAGATTAATTAAAAAACCGATGATTAAAATAGAAACAACAAAAACCCCTAGAACTATGGCGTAGAGAGAATATTTCCTCATATTATGTATAATACCGTCATATAATTAATTTTAAACAATTTTGTTTTCCGGCAATCTTGATGCTAGGCTAAAAAATCCTAATTCTTTAAGAAGCCCCGCGACTTTTTCGTAATCATAGCTTCTCCAGAGACAAAAATTTGAATCAAAATCTATCTTTACGTCTGTACGGATTTCTGCCAAATTTTTGCTCATGAACGCCTGGTCTTTCTGTTTGATGAGCTTGTCTAGAATAGATTTTTTTATTAATCCTTTCGTTTCTTCTCTATCTAATACAGAATAAAGGTTTTCCAGACTATCAAATCTGCCGACTAAATCAATTGCGGTTTTTTCGCCAATTCCGAAGACTCCGGGGATATTATCTGAGGGGTCCCCCCTTAAAGCTTTGAAATCAATCAGCTGTTTTGGAGAAAGACCTTGGTATTTTTCCCGGACATCTTTCTCTTCGTAAATGACTGCTTGGCTTATACCCCGCTGTAAAATCATTGCCTTGGTATCTTTATCTACTAATTGCAAAACATCCGTATCGCTGCTTATAATAACAACTTCGAAGTTTGGACTGCTTTTAGCGAGATTGGCAATCGTACCGATAAGGTCATCTGCTTCGAATCCTTCCTTGGTGAAAAATCTTATATTAAAGGCTTCAAGAATTTCTTTTATCTTGGGGATCTGATGATAAAGATTGTCCGGAGCCTTTTTTCTTTTCGCCTTATATCCATCGAATTCATGATGACGGAAAGTGGGAACAGCTAGGTCAAAAGCAACAACAACAGCTTCTGGATTTAATTCTTTAATAACTTTGAAAAGAAAAGAAAAGAAACCATAAACGGCATTAACTAATATACCCTCTTTGGTAGTAAAGGGCGGTAAGGCGTGATAAGCGCGATGAACAATCGAGTTCCCGTCAATAACAGCAAGCATATGCCTTTTAATCTCTGATTCCATAACAAAAAGTTTGACTAATAGAATAAAGCAGGATAAAGTGTAAAAATATGACCTTGAGTTACTATATTAATTCTAACTCTTTCTCGGGGTTGAGTCGATAAGCCAAATTATTGAGAGATCAATACGCCCTAATATGATAAAAGACCCTGCTTCAAAAAAAACCACCGGAGTGATCGAGATTTCCAGCCTGCGGGCAGAAAAAATTGCCCATGTTACAGAATTTACCAAGACTGTTTCTCAGTTTTTTGGCAAAAATACCAGCCAGCTTTTAGAAATAATTTTGACCGGAGCAATTGATCTCGACGCTTCTGACATTCATTTTGAAACCGAGGAGAATCAGATTAAAATCCGTTTGAGAATCGACGGCGTTTTACAGGATCTTGCGAATATTTCTCACCAGGAATATAAGCCTTTGCTTTCACGCTTAAAATTAGTATCTGGAATTAAGCTTAATATTAATGATCGGCCCCAAGATGGTCGGTTTTCTATTAATAGAGATAAAGAAAATATTGAAGTCAGATCTTCGACTCTGCCAGCCGAATACGGAGAAGCAATAGTTTTAAGGGTCTTAAATCCTAAAAGCCTGATCAGTATTGAACAATTAGGATTAAGAGATGATCTTTCAAAAATATTCCGCAGAGAAATCAAGAAACCGAATGGCATGATCATCGTCACTGGCCCAACCGGCTCTGGTAAAACTACGACTCTTTACGCTTTTTTAAAAGAAGTCCAGGACCCTACTATCAAAGTCGTCACCATTGAAGATCCGATCGAATATCGACTAGATGGGATTTCACAAACACAGGTTGAACCGGCAAAGGGTTACAATTTTGCTTCGGGGTTAAGAGCTATTGTCAGACAAGACCCGGACGTAATTTTGATCGGAGAAATAAGAGATTTAGAAACCGCTGAGATTGCCCTTCAGGCTGCCTTAACCGGACACTTAGTCTTTTCCACTATTCATGCCAATAATGCGGCCGGGACAATTGCCAGATTAATCGACTTAGGAACAACGCCGCCGTCAATCGCCTCAGCTATAAATTTAATAATTGCCCAGAGATTAATCAGAAGGGTCTGCTCAAAATGCGTTGGCTTTAAAAATATTTCTCTTGAACAATTAGAGAAAATCGGTAAAGAATTGGGATCCTTGCCCAAAAATGTAAAAATAGCTGAAATAACGCCGCAAACAAAAATCCCTATCGTTAAGGGATGTGAAAATTGCGGTTTTACCGGTTATAAAGGAAGGCTAGGAGTCTTTGAAGCCATTATAGTAGATGAGGAAATGGACAAGTTTATCATCGCGAACCCGCCCACGAGCGCGCTAAAAAACAAAGCGATTGAAAAAGGTATGATTACTATGTATCAAGACGGACTTATTAGGGTAATTGAAGGATTAACTACTATCGAAGAATTGGAAAGGACGATTGGAACAGAATAAAAATAAAAAATGTCTCCTCGGGTGGGGGCATACCCGGACGCCAGTCACGAGTCTCAAATTTTTCCGAGGAAGATTCCAGAGGTTCCAGAGGAATCCCGAAATCTCCTTCAAAAAAAATTCTCCCCTTAGAGGGTGTCCCCACCCGAAAAGGCAATGGTTAATTAACTCTTCCTAAAGGAAGAGAAATCCATAATGTTATTAATTAACATTATGGTTAACTCTTTCAAAGAGTAATTGTATTACAATTATAATAGATATCATTGATTTTGTCAAGAGCAAAAACGCTTAATAGTTTTTGCTGAAGATATGTTGCTTTTCTCTCTATTCGTCATTATTTTTCTACCGTCGACTACGTCGACTGCTTTAGCAGCTTCTTCAGACGTCATTATTAATGAAATCGCATGGATGGGAACAACCGTCTCGGCTAATGACGAATGGTTAGAGTTGTTTAATAATACAACTGGCCCTATAATCCTTGATGGCTGGATTTTAAAATCAGCTGACGAAAAATTAAAAATTAATTTAAAAGGAGTAATCTCTGCTAGAGGATTTTATTTATTAGAAAGAACTGACGATACCACGGTTCCTAACATCACAGCTGATTTAATTTATAAAGGCGCTTTAAGCAATACCGGAGAAGATTTAAAATTATATGATAACTTAAATAATCTAATCGACGGAGTTGCTTGTTCTACAAAATGGATTACTGGGGATAACGCCACGAAACAGACTATGGAGGCCTTTCGACAAGCTCAGGACAATAATCGGGAATGGCAGACAAGCGAAAATTTCGGAGGAACGCCAAAAGCGCAAAATAGCTCAAGTATAATAATAGTAAACGATCCAACCCCGATAGCAAAATCGTCGGAAGAAATCCCGCTGGCTACGTTAACTGCCAACGTTTTTCAAAGGAACATTGAAAAAAGCGATTCTCGATTCTTGATAGTTTTCGGATTAGCTGTTTTGATTGCCGCTCTTTCGGGAATGGCTATTTTAATGTTAAAAAGATTAATAGGAGGCATAAACAACTTTTAAAATACATATGTCAGGACATTCTCACGCAAAAACCATCGCTCATCAAAAATCGATCAGCGATCAAAAACGAGGACAGATTTTCTCAAAAATGGCGAGATTAATTGCGATCGCCGTCAGAGACGGTGGCCCGAACGTAGAAACAAACTACAGATTAAAAATAGCCCTTGAAAGAGCAAAGAACTTTAATATGCCGAATGACAATATCGAAAGGGCTATTAAGTCGGCCAGCGGGGGCTTAGAAGGCAAGAGCTTAAACGAATTTATCTTTGAAGCTTATGGACCCGGAGGGATCGCTCTTCTTATTGAAGGTATTACTGACAATAAAAATCGCGTCTTGCTAGAGATAAAACAGATTCTCTCTCAGCGAAACGGCAAATTAGCCCAGGAGGGCTCGGTTAGATGGATGTTTGAGAAAAAGGGAGTAATCGTCGTGCTTTTGGATAATCAACCCGAACAATGGAAGAATAAAGAAGCTTTAGAATTAAGGATAATTGAAGCCGGCGCCCAAAATCTTATTTGGAGACCAGGTAATTTTCTTGAAGTCCATGTTCCCATAGACAGTATTCAATCAATAAAAGAAGATTTTGAAAAAGAAGGAATAAGGACAGAATCTTCTTCCGCTGATTGGGTAGCCAAAGACGAAATTCCTGTCGAAGAATCAGACATAAAACAGGTGGAAAAGCTTCTCAGCGATCTTGACGAAAATAATGACGTACAAGACGTCTACTCTAATCTAAAAGATTAATAATGATTATTCTTGGAATTGACCCGGGCACAGCGACTATAGGTTATGGAATTCTTAAAGTTTATCCCCAAAAGAAGAAAAGCAAGGCTAAACCAAAAATGAAATGTTTAGCCTACGGCCTGATTGAAACTACTCCAGAAAATTCTTTTCCTAATCGGCTTAAAAAAATCAGCAGGGATTATAACGGCTTAATCAACAAACACAGGCCTGATCTAATCGCCATCGAAAGCGTTTTTTTCTTTAGAAATTTAAAAACCTTTATTCCGGTAAGCCGGGCGACGGGAGTTCTTATCCTTGGAGCGGCAAAAAAGAATATCCCAATAATAGAATTTACTCCCTTACAGATAAAATTAAGGGTGGCGGGTTACGGAAGGGCTGAAAAGGAAGATCTTCAGAAAAAAGTGGAGGAGATCTTAAATCTGGAAAAGATCCCGAAACCGGACGACATTGCCGATGCCTTGGGAGTAGCCCTTTGCGCTGCTTTTTCTTTGGTTAATAACTACAATAAAACAGGGAAGCCTCACGACGACCGACGGAATGGCTTCTTTTCTTCTCAGTGTTCTGGATCGAAGAAATAAAAGTTATTAACTATTATCACTCTGAGGGGGTTGACAATATTCCCTGAAAAATTAAAATTGCATTAGTCAGATATCTTTTATTTAAAAACCGGCAAAGGTCGAACTAAATCATTAAACCGAGCTTTGATTAAAAATGCGGGAAAATTATTCTTGCCAAAGCTTAAACTTATGCTATTAGAAAAAGAAATCTCGTCTTTCTTAACCGGCCGAAATGCTTGGGAAGAAGGAATGGCTGACGAAGATCCAGAAGTTGAAGAAGGGACCGAAGAGGATCCCGCCAAAGAAGAGGAAGAAGATGAGGAGGAAGAAGAAGAAGAAGAAGAAGAAGAAGAGCTTGAATAGGATTTTCTTAATTTAGAGCGAAGCGAGAAATCAATATCGTTAATCTCAAATTTTTAAAATGACAGAACCCGTTAAAGCGGGTTTTGTTGTTATCAGCAATGCTACCTATCATCCAAATATTGAGTTATATTAAAAATCAATCTAGAATAGAAGATTATGACGAATCGAAGATTCGACATACCAGCAGCTATGATCTTCATCGTAATTTTCAATGCATTTTAGGATGATATATCGAAAAATCTTTAAAAGGGTTTTAAAAGATGTTTCTTGGCTAAAGGCGCTTGGTTTTTGTTTTTTAATCGGATTGGTTTCAGCTTCCCTGTTATTCGTCAGTTATATTAGGGATTTGCCCAGGCCAGAAAAATTCACCGAGAAAGAAACTGCCCAGTCAACTAAAATCTATGCCAGAGACGGAAAAACCCTGCTTTATGAAATTTATGGAGAAGAGAAGAGAACCGTTGTTCCTTTAGATCAGATCTCTGATCATTTAAAAAATGCTATTATCGCCAGCGAAGACGCTGATTTTTATAATCATCAAGGGATAAGCCTTAAGGGCATTGCTAGGGCGATTCTGACTGATATAAAATTATTTACCCCTTCGCAGGGGGCTTCAACCATCACCCAGCAGCTGGTTCGTTCTTCATACCTCAGCTTGGAAAAAACTGGAGCAAGAAAAACAAAAGAAATAATCCTTGCCCTGGAGCTCGAAAGACGTTATTCCAAAGACGAAATTCTTGAATTTTACCTGAACCAAATCCCTTTTGGTCAAAACGCCTATGGGGCTCAAGCAGCTAGCCAAACTTATTTTCAAAAAGACGCTAAAGATATTTCTTTGGCAGAAGCGGCCCTTTTAACTTCTTTGATAAAAGCTCCCAGCCGCCTTTCTCCCTATGGATCAAACAAAGACGAATTAATGACAAAAAAAGATTATGTCCTCAAACGCATGGAAGAATTGAAATTTATTTCTAGCCAAGAGGCAATTGCTGCCAAAGAAGAAATTATAGAATTTGTAAAAATTGATCAGTTCATCAAAGCTCCCCATTTTACGATTTGGATAAAGGGAATTTTGGAAGAAAAATATGGAGAGGATTTTTTAAGGGAAAAAGGGGCTAAAATATATACGTCTTTAGATTGGGATCTTCAAGAATATGCTGAAAAAGTAGTTGAAGAAAGGGTCAAAATAAATCAAGACTACCTTTCCTCGAACGCTGCCGTGGTGATAATCGACCCAAAAACTGGAGAGATTTTGTCTATGGTCGGATCTAAAGATTTCTTTGCCGATTCTTATCCGGAAAATTGCCAGCCCGGGAAAAATTGTCTTTTTGAACCGCAATTTAATGTTGCTCTATCCGGCCGTCAACCAGGTTCGTCTTTTAAACCAATTGTCTATGCCACTGCTTTTGAGAAAGGGTTTGACGATAAGACTGTCGTGAATGATGAAAAAACTAATTTTGGCATTTGGGGAGGAAAAGAATATATTCCCCGAAACTATGACGGCTACTTCAGGGGATTGGTAACTTTAAGGCAAGCCTTGGCCCAATCATTGAATATTCCGTCAATTAAAGTTCTTATGAACTTAGCCGGATTGGAAGATAGCATCCAGATGGCCGAAAGTCTGGGCATTACTACTCTTAACGCTCCTTTTGGGCCGTCAATCGTTCTTGGCGGATACGAAACCAAATTATTAGAGATGGTCTCGGCCTACAGCGCTTTTGCCAATAATGGTTCTTGGTTGAAACCAGCGCCGATTTTAAAAATTGAAGACAATCAAGGAAACATAATCGAAGAGATGAAAAGCACTCCTAGAAGAGTCTTAAGCGCAAAAACAGCTGCCTTAATTAATAATATCCTCTCTGATAACGATTCCAGGGCCCCGATCTTCGGATCAAGATCAGTCCTATTTTTTGAAGGCTATCCCGTTGCTGCTAAAACCGGAACTACTCAAAGCTATAGAGACGGCTGGACGATTGGCTATACTCCGTCAATTGCGATCGGAGTTTGGACCGGCAATAACGACAATACGCCGACAAGAAAAGAACCGGGCATTGTTTTTGCCGGCCCAATCTTCCATCAGATAATGGAAAAAGTTCTCTCTTCCAGGGGAATTCCAGAACTGTTTTCAAGACCAGACTCTTTCTAGGTCCTTAAGGGCATTAAAAGATAAAGATAGCTAGAATCTCCTTTGGGCCTTAAAACAGCCGGACCCTCTTCTTTATTTATGGTAAAAATGAAATCCTTGTTTTTAATTTGGTTTAAACCGTCTATTAGGAATCTCCAGTTAAAAGAAACTTCCATGTTTCCGCTTCCTTCTATCTCAGCCGACAAAGAGCTCGCCGACTGGCCAATGTCTGAATTCTGTCCCTCAAGTTCGATTTTCTGGCTTTCCTGTTTGATTCTCATCTTAATTTCGTTTATTTTATTACTGAACAAACTGACTGTTTTTAAGTGTTGCAAAAACGTGTTTTTCTGGAGAGACGCCTTAAAATCAAACTTTTGAGGGATTATCTCCTGATAATTAGGATATTCTCCTTCGATCAAGCGCGAGAAAAATTGTATTTTTGGATGGGGAGTTTCTGACATTAACATTTCCAGAAGAATCTGATTGGGAGAAAGATATATTTTTATATCTTTTTCTCGTTCGCTGAAAAGATTAATGATTTCCCGGCAGGCTTTTTGAGGAAGTATGAAAGAAACTTCTTCATTCATTTCTTCGGGCAAAGTGATCGTTTTTTCTGCTAAACGAAAACTGTCGGTGGCCGCCATTTTAAGCTGTCTGCCGGAAAAATTAAAATAAACTCCGGAAATTTCCGGCTGGACAGAGGAAGCGGCTGTCATATCTGTCACTTGGGCTAATCCCTGAGCTAAAAGAGAAGCCTGGACATTAAAACTGATTTTAACTTCCGGCTCTGGAATAATTGGAAATTCTTCTGCGTCTAATCCGTTGATTTGAGCGGTAAAGTTTTCTGCTTCTAATAAGATTTTTTTCTCTTCTGTCTTTAATGACAATTTTTCCACAGACAGACCGTCTATCAATCCTTGAAAGATTTTGAGAGGGCAGGCTATTTCTCCTTCTTTTTCCGTATTAGAAAGAGTCCACCATTTTATCCCCATTTCCAGATCCGTGGCTTTCAGGCAGGTAAAATTCTTTTCACAGGAGATTAATACGGAATTTAAAATCGGAAGAGATAGGTTTTTTTGGGCGATCCTGGCCACGGCGGCCAATCCTTCTTTTAAATTTTCTTTTAGAATAGCTACTTTCATAATATTTAGTAAGTTTATTAAATAATATAAATTAATTGTTGTTGTTGAGGGATAGTTTCTACTACTTTTCTCTTCTTAATCTGCTTTTAAAAAGATGTTATTCCTTGTCGGCAAAGGTGTGAAAAAGTTGTGGCTAGCATTCTAATATTTGTGGATAAGATTTAAAGTTCCATTTGGAATTCCATAGGAATTCTACAAGAAAATAACAGTTTTTACAGAGGATATTAGACCCCATAAAGCTTCTTTTTTATTGAATTAATCTCTTCAGAAAAATCTTCATTGGACTCAATTTCTTTCTGAACCTTTTTAAAAGCATGAATTGCGGTCGTATGGTCTTTTCCCTTAAATATCCTGCCGATAGCGGGAAAAGAATAATTTAATTCTTTTCTCAATAGGAACATAACTATTTGCCGCGGCCTGACAACTTCCTTCTTCCTGGTGATTTCAAAAATCTCTTTTTCTTTAAGATCGTAAAAATCGCTTACTATTTGAACAATTTTCTTTGGAGAAGAAATCTTCTGAGGAATATCGGCAAAGCTTTCAAGAAGGCTTTTAGCCATTCCAATTGTCAAAGGTTTATTATAGATTTTTTGATGCGTTATCAAGCGGTTTAACGCTCCTTCGAGTTCGCGAATATTCTTTTGAATCGTATGCGCGGTATAATTTATTATCTCTTCAGAGACATCCACTTTCTTTTCAGAAATTTTTGTTTTCAAGATAGCAATTCGCGTCTCTACATCTGGCAGACTAATGTCGGCAATCATGCCTCCTTCAAAGCGCGATCTCAATCTTTCGGTTAACGAAGCAATTGCCTTTGGCGGGCGGTCAGAAGAAAGAACAATCTGTTTGTTTTTCTCGTAAAGAAAATTAAAAAGATGAAAAAACTCTTCCTGGGTTTTTTCTTTGCCGGCTAAAAACTGGACGTCATCAAGGATTAAAACATCTATTCTCTGGAATTTTAGTTTTAAAGTTTCAATTTGATGGTTTCTAATAGCGCCGACGATTTCCGAAGTAAATCTTTCTGCGGGTAAATACCTAATATTTTTTTTAACAAAACTTTTATTGATTTCATTGCCGATCGCTTGCAGTAAATGAGTTTTACCAAGTCCGACGCCTCCATAAACGAACAAAGGATTGTAAGCTTGGCCGGGAGTCTTGGCTACCGCGGTGGCGGCAGCATGGGCTAATTCATTAAAAGAGCCAACAATAAAATTGTCAAAGACATAGCGGGGATTAAGGTTAGTTTCCTTGTCCACCTGAAGCTCTTGAAAATCGAGTTGCTCAATTGAGGCTGCCTGGTTGGATTTCCTCTCTTGAGTATGCTTAACCGCTAAAGGAATAGAGCCAATAATATACTTTATCTCTTTTATTCCTCTTTCTTGCTCATCAATGATCTTGCTGATTAATTTATGGTATTTGCCTTTTAACCATTCTTTTGAAAAAGAGCTTGGAACCGAGATGACAATTTCGCCATTTTCCCGAGAAACAATCGAAGTTTGCTTAAACCAAGTAGCAAAGCTGGCCGGAGATATGACCAGCTGGATTTGGGCGAGAACCGTTTGCCAAAGCTCTTCGTTTGTCATTTTTATCAATATTCTCAGGTTAAATCTTGATTTTTGAATAGTTTATTATATCTTTTAGACGCGTAAATGGCAAAAATGAGATTAAATCATTGACGCCTGGCAATAACTTGTGGATAAGGCGTGGAATAACAGTTAAAACAAAGATTTAATATTTAAGCAAAATTTTAAAAATCAAACAAGTCAATACTCGTTTTAATTTGTTCAATGGCGTAAAGTCTGCTAAACTAGTTGATGAACCTTTGTTGTTTATTATTTAAATTTAACAACTAAATTTGTTATGTCTATAACATACAAACCAAAAAAGAGAAAAAGAAAGAAGACGCACGGATTTTTAAAAAGGAATAGAACCAAATCGGGCAAAAGAGTTATCCAGCGCCGGCGCCGGAAGAAAAGAACCAAGCTAACCGTCTAAAATGCTGCCCAAGCTATATCGCTTAAAAAAGAAAAGCGATTTTGATCGTCTTCTGAAAAAAGGGAAGATTGAGAACACTCAGTTCTTGGCAATAAGATTCATTGACAACAACCAGCAGAACAGTCGTTTCGGCTTTCTGGCTGCAAAAAAGAATTTTAAAAAAGCCGTTCTCAGAAACAAGATAAGAAGAAGGCTTAGAGAGTTGATTGGGCAGAGATTATTCTTAATCAAGCCCGGAAACGATATTGCTTTGATTGCCCGGCCAGGCATAGAAGATAAAAGACCGATAGAAGCGAAAGAATTATTAGAGACCATTTTAAAACAGGCCAAACTTTTTAAAACACAGATAAAATGAATTCAAATTTATTTAGTCAGGCATTTCAAGGTCTTATATATCAGCCGCTTTTTAACGCCCTGATTTTTATCTATAACCTGTTGCCTAATTTAGGGCTTTCAGTGATTGTTCTGACCGGAGCGATAAAGTTAATAACCCTACCTCTCAATATTAAGGCTTTTAAGCTTCAGCGGGCAATGACCGGGATTCAATCTGAAATTAAAGATGTTCAGAAAAAATACAAAGATAATCCCGAAGCGCAGGCCAAAGCAGTTTCAGAGATTTTTAAAAGAGAGAAGATCAGCCCGCTCGGGCCAATCGTCCCGATCCTAATACAGCTGCCGATTTTAATCGCTCTTTACCAGCTTTTTTGGCAAGGCCTTTGGGTTCAGGAAAATCATCTTTATAGTTTTGTCAGCAGGCCGGACATAATTAATCCCTTATTCTTTAGCATTGACCTTTCCCAGCCAAGCGTTATATTGGCGACATTAGCCGGACTGGCTCAACTGGTTCAGACTTTGATGTTTCCCAACGCACTTAAGGCGAATAAAGACAGCGGAGATATGAAAGAAAAAATGTCAGCCGCTTTGCAGAAACAAATGATGTTTTTCTTCCCCGTTTTAACGGTTTTCATTCTCTTAAAGCTTCCTTCAGCCCTTGGCCTTTATTGGCTGGCCACTTCTGTTTTTACAATCCTGCAGCAATATATTTTAGACAAGCCCGGCCGTAAAGGCCCGATCGGCTAATTTTATCGCCAGGTTTTTCAAAAACATGATTTTAATAGAACAACAAAAAATAATCAAAAACGTTGTTAAAGAGTTTTTTGACAAGGCGACAATAGTTGTTGATATATCAACAACGGAAATTCAAGAAGAATCCGCCTCATCGGCGGAAAATGAGAAAGAGTTTTTTAGAATGAATATAGAGACAGAATTACCGCAATTATTAATTGGAGAAAACGGTCAAACCTTGTCTGAAATTCAGCACCTATTAAGGTTGATTTTGAGAAAAAAAATAGGGCCAGATATCTATTTTGATTTAGATATTAATGGCTATAAAAAGAAAAAAACAAGCTATTTGGAAGAATTAGCTAAAACTATTGCCGATGAGGTTGTTTTAACAATGCAAGAAAAAGAGCTTTTGCCAATGCCAGCTCAAGACAGGAGAATAATCCATTTATCTCTTAGCCAAAGAACTGATGTGGTTAGTGAAAGCAAAGGACAAGAGCCTAATCGTTGTGTTTTAATAAGACCAAAAGAACTCTCTATTTAGTTATTGGAATGACTAGATAATGAGTAGCGCAAGAGCCGGTGCAAACAGGACAAAATCCCCAAATACCCGGGCATCCTGGAGAGCAATCACCAAAGACAGTGCATTGGCTAATTTTATTGTCCATAAGGTCAGAATCGCTGTTAAGGAAAACTTCGCACTTACCTCCTCCGTTAGCGTTTTCAGAGAGAGCGGCTAAATAATTTCCATCGATTTTGATAGAATAAACACTTTTATTAAAAGGATCAAGGATGCCAGAAATAGGAAGCCAGCCATTGTTTGTTGATTCAGAGAAAAACTGAATTGCTTCAGCGCTTGTATAATTTGGCCAGTCATAAAAATAAACTCCGCCTCCCGTTGACGTTATACTATTTTTATACTTAAAAACAGTTATTGATCTGGCATTATTATTTGAAGGGCCTAAATCAGCTAATTCATCTACGTCGATAATAAGCCTACATTGTCCTTCAAATCCTTCGCCATAATGCAGAATAGCGCCAAATTTTTCATCAATAGAAGAGCTTAAAAATTTAATTGATTCAGCCTTGCTGTTAAAATCGTCTAATGTTCCCATACTAGCCGTGTAGACTCTTAAATCACCACCATAACCCGTCTTGTCATAAAGATAAACGCCAGGTGTTTTCCAGATTATTCTAGCTGCTTTACCAGAAAAGGATCCTGATGTTGTTATGGCTGGACCAGGGCAATTGGAATCACTGAAACAGTCAAAGCCGGGATTAAAGCCGGGATCTTCACTATCGCGGATGCAAGGCACCTCGCAAGGAATTACTTCTACGTTTGGCGATAAGATATTTACTTGTTGTACTGGACCGATTCCCGTATCTTCGAAATTGGAAACATCAGTGCGTGTTATATATTCACCGTCAACGCCAATAAAAACAACTCCTTTTGTTGAGTCTAGTCCCTTTATTTGTAAGATGATTAAATTAGGATTGATTGTGTTAAGAATCAAATAAGAAGAAAGCAGAATAATTATTCCTAAAAAAGAAGAGAACATCCTGTCTTTGCTATTTTTCATAGAAGCTGGATTGCCGGAAGAAGTCATATAAAGAAAACCAGCGAATAACATAGAACCGAAAATAATTATACCGCTGAAAACAATGCCAAAAGATATTATATATTTGATATAATCGGGAAGCAGGGCTTTTATCGTATTTGGCGTTATGGCTGAAGGCACGTTAGGATATTCAATTTCAAGTTCTCTTTCAGCCGCTTGGACAATTGTAATTCCTGTCGCAATCGCGCCAATAAAAATAGCAATGAGAATAATCGGAATGATTTTTTTATTCATCTTCGTTCTTTAATTTTTAAACTTGATTACTTTGGCTCTTCAGAGGTGCAACAGAAAAAATCATCTTGCCAACATTGTTTTATTGGGGACGGCCTTACGTCTTCGCACCTGAAAAGAATCTCCCCTTGTTTTTCCGTGAAAAGATCGTCTGGTTTTATTATATCACACTTTTGTATAGCGGTTCTGGCCTTGTCCTGAAGGCCGGCTAAGGCGTAAAATTCCGATTCGCATGAGCCCATCCAACAAATCTTTGACAGAATATAATGTTTATAAAATTCGCCAAAAATCGTGTAATTATCTGGTTTTGGGAATTGCGTAATGCTTTTCTCAAAAAAGTCTTTTATCTTTTGATGAGCTTCTTCAATGGCTGTTATATTAGCGGCCACGCCATCAACCAGACTTGCTATTAGAGCAAACGGACAGGCCTCTCCTCCGCAAGTTCCCGGTGCGCAGGTTGTCCAATCAACACTGCAATTACCTTCATTGTAGCAAGTATCGTAACAAGTGCCGCCTGAATTATTCCAAAGAGCGCCGAAAGGCGAATTCGGATAAGTATATTGCCAATCACAATTAGAAACGCCATTGGCTGGGGGATAGTGAATCCAGCAATTTCTCTCGCCCTCGTTTTTCTGACAGAGGGGTTGACTG
>Ga0209211_10006224_pt1 | contig 17381 bp, 5 predicted proteins | sample RifGroA2_FD_183992 | JGI IMG/M metagenome (GOLD analysis project Ga0209211, IMG submission 183992) | Groundwater microbial communities from Rifle, Colorado, USA - Groundwater A2 (SPAdes) (version 2) | ecosystem: Environmental > Aquatic > Deep subsurface > Groundwater | place: Rifle, Colorado... | reverse complement strand
ATCTTGTATTCTTGCTTCTAATGATTTAGCAATCTCCTGAATTGCAGCTGGATTATTGGTATCAATGCCTGCAGTTGTGAGCATTTTTTCATAAGAAATGGTCGTAATTGCGCCATAGTTCTTAATCTCTGAGCTTGTTAATCTTCCAGCTAATTTATCTTTGAATCTTGCTAATGCATCTTGCTGTCGTTGTTTGAGCACATTAGTTAATTCTGTCTCTGCATCTTTTGCAGTTGTCTCAAATGCATCTAGTTTTTGCTTAGCATCTTCAGCTTTTGCGGTTGCTTCACCAAGAACATTGTCTGCAAATGGTTTTCCTTCATGTGTAATTAATGCAGTTTCTTCTGCTTTCAAATCATCAGCTTCTTTTTTTGCTTTGTCATGCTCTATTTTAGCATCTTCTGCAGCTTTCTTTGCATCTGGGATATTCTGGATCAATGCAACTTCTTTATCCAATGATTCATGGATTTTTGTTGCTTCATCAAAATTCTTTTTAGCATCTAGTGCTGCTTGAACAGCTGCCTGGGTTTTTGGATTATTCTCTCCATTCTTTGCTTTCAAGTTTTCTGCTTGTTTCTGCAATTTATCATAATCTGCTTTTGCTTTATCTTTTAATGCAACTGCATCAAGAAATTCTTGCCTGACTTGCCCATAATCTCTTAGTGTAACTGTTGCTATTTGTACAGGAGTTTTTTGATCTGTTTGTCCAGCTTGAGGAGCAACTGCAGACTGTTGTGCAGATGGAGCAACAGGTGACAATGGAGCAGGTGCTTCAGTTCTAAGTGGAGCCGTAGTATCTGGAGTTGGCGCAACTGGTGTAGATGTTGTTGTACCAGAAGGAGGTGATACTTGTGGCGCAGCTATAATTTGTTGTCCTACTACTGTTGGAGTAGCAGCTTGCAGAATCTTGTCTCTTGCAGCAATTATTTGCGCACTATTTAATGCTGTGCTAAACGTAATCTGCCCAACTTCAGTTGTTAATCTATTTGCATCATAGCCCGCTAATTTCTCAACTGTATCAATCCCTGCTTGCTTTAACAAATCAATATTTGCTTGTGAAACACCTTGCTCTGATAATCTATCTATTGATGTAGTAGTTGAAGGTGCAGTACTCTCTGTAGAAGTGCTTGGAACTAAAGGAACTGTTAGCTGTGCAGGTCCTGGAACGACAGTTGGCGGTGCTTGAGATACTGCTTCTCTGGCTTTTCTTAATTCCTCTGCTTTATCTTTTCTTGCTTTTTCAGCTACCTGATCCAATGTCGGTTGTAATCTTTCATCTAATTTTTTGTCATATTGCTCTTGTATCTTATCTGCTGTCTTTGTCAATCTTGTAATATCTGCTCGGACACCATCACGTAATCTCTTTGCAGCTTTTAAATTTGCATCTTCTTGCTTAAGAGCTTGCTTAATCTCTGCTTTCTTTTTCTTATCTTGAGTCTTGTCTAATTCAGCTTCCTTATCTTTTATCGCTTGCTCTATCTTTCCTATCTCAGTTTCTGTGTTTCTAAGGCCTTTTTTCTTATCTTCAATTCTTCTTTCAACATCCTCAAGTGAACTAGTGCTTGTGATATCATTATCAACCAATGCAGGCTTTACTGTGCTCTCATATAACCGCTGCAATCTATCTTTCTGCCCTTGTAATTTAGCCTCTAATTCTCTTTGCTTGTTTTCTTCTGCAGCGATCTCTGCTTGCAATGCTTTGCCTAAATCTCCATCTTTTTGATCAAGCGCTAAAAATTGATTCTTCAAAGCTTCTAATTTTTTATTTGCATCATCTGATTCCTGCTCGAGCCTTGATTTCTGATCTAATGCTCCAATAACATCTGGATCTGTAACAATTCCAGTAGCTACTAACTGCCCAACTCTTGTAGCTGTATTTTCTTTTGCAGTTATGCTGTCTTGCACAAAATTATTTCTTCTTTCTCCAGAAACTTGCCGTTCACTTCTGATCGCTTCAAGCGCTTTCTTTCTTTCAAGCGGATTCGTAATTAATTTTGCAGATAGCTCAGCTTCTTCCTGTGCTAACAACTCTTGGTATATCTCTTCAGATCTTGCTCTTTCTTCATTTGTTCTGGAAATTAAATCTGCTTTAACTGTCTCTGCTTCCAATAAGCTCCTTGCTTCTTTCTCTATCTCTCTTTGCAGCTCTGCCTGCTTTGCAGGATCTTGTGTAGTTGCTAACTCAGCTTGCTTATCCGCAATTTTTTCTCTAGCTCTTGATACTTCAAGGTTCAATAGCCCTGCTTGTTGTTGTGCTCTTTCAATAACTTTTTGTTGTTTAATATATTCTAAAGCAGCTACTTGCGATTCTATCTGTCTTTTCTTTTTGCCATCTTCTAGTTGCGCAGCTTGCCTACTCAGCTTATCGATCTCTCTTTGAGTATCAGTAATATCCTTATCAGCAGCTTTAACTGTGGTGCCTACAAAATCTTGTTCATGAGAATTTACAGTCTCTTTTGTTACATCTACTCTTGACTTTGCATCTGCTACAGCTCTCTGCGCAGCTTCAGAAGATGGATTTGCTTGAAGCTGTCTTTGTGCTAGCTCTAATTGTACTTGTGAAGCCCTTAAGTTAACTTCTGCAGCTTTTATATTCACATCTGCATTTACTAGTTGTTGTTCATGCTTGTATTGTGCAGCTTCGCCGCCTGTTGTTTTATCCTCTGCTTTCTTTAGCACATCATTACTGCTTGTCTGCTGTACTGATAACTGAAGCAATCCAATCTCTCTTGTAGGAGCAGCTACCCGTGCTTGACCATCTTTATTCTCCACAAAAACTATTCCTTGTGCTTGATCTAAATTTTTAATTACAATCTCTGCTGGAGGCTTTATATCCACAGAAGGTGCAGTTACTATTGCAGGATCAATAGGAGATGCTTGCGTTAGCCTCATATCCCCATTATCTGCATCAACCTGTACATTATAACTTTGCCCTTGATAAACAGCTTGATAAGACCTTAGATTCTGCTCGTTTTGTGCCACATAAGTCTTAAAAGCTTCTCTTGATTGTGCTCTGTATGTTTTTGTGTTGCTTGCAACATTTATCTTGCTTCTTCCAGATCCTAATGCTGACGTTGTAATACTGCCCCATGTTTTTGCAGACTCTCCTGCTTCGCCTATCGCTTCATCTATAGACTCATCTAATATTTCGCTTGGCTTATACATCATGTCAAATGCAGGTTTTAATGCTTGAACAGCTCCTTGAACTTGCTCTCTTAAGAAAGCATTTCTAATTACGCTAGTCTGCGCTGTTAACTGCGCTTCTGCTTGTGAGATTCTTTGCGCTGCAGCAATTACTTGCTCCATGTTGCCTGCAGCTTTTGCAGCTCTTAGTAATTGAAGCTGTTGTGAAACAACCTGCTGTGTTTGCGTAGCAAGGTTTGCATTAACAGTGTTAGCAGGGGCTTTTGCAGCTACTTTTGCGCTTGCCTTTAATGTCTGCTCAGCAGTCTCTTCTGCTGCTTGCACTGCTTTAGGTAATTGGAATGTTTTTACATAGAATTGGCCGACTCCAGTCTGGGCTAACTTTGTGGCAATTCCAGTTGCCTGTGCGGCTTTTGTAAGAAGCTTTCCAGCAGCTCCCACACCACCAATGCCTGCAGCTGTATTTCCTATATCAACTGCTAAATTAACATATGGTGAAGTTGCTCTGTTCCAGCTTGCTTCAGATGATACTCTGTCTGCAAATGCCTGCTGTCCTTGATCAGATTGCGCAGCTAATCTTGCATATTGTTCTGCACCATCTAAATTTCTTGCCTGTCTTTGGATTTCAGCTTCCTGCTTATAGCTTTCTGCCATCAATTTATTTGCTTCCGATACCTTGCCAAGGCTTCTTAATTCTGAAGCTCTCATCTGTAAGACTTGAGGATTATCTCCTAATGCTTGCCTTAACTGTGAAACCTCAAAATCACTAACTTTAAAATTTGCTAAATGCTCAGGGGTTTCAGGCATCAAAACATTTGGATTAAGAGTTCTTCCGGTAGCTTTAGCAGCTTCTATTGTTTGAGCATTCCTTGCTCTAATCTCCTCAATGCTTGTTGGTCTGCCTAATAATCTGGCTAGTTGTGTCCTGTCTTCAGGGTTAGCACTATTTGCCAACCTATTTATCTCCTCAATCGTCACTCCTTTGTTAACTCCTAAACTATTTCCTAAAATATTTGTAGGATTTAGTGCATTGGCAAGCATCTTTATACCCTGTGCTTCTTTTCTTTTATTTGAATTCCAGTCCTGTGATTGATCAGTCACTCCTTCAACTGCCCTGCCTAAATACCCAATTGCAGTAAATGCCTGGAACGCTCCTTTAACTGCAGCTCTAGGATCTCCCAGCTCTAAGCCGCCAATTTGAATCGTGTTATATCCCATAAATTTGCCAGGATCATCTGCATCTCCTCCTATTAATTCGTAATTAGCTCTTAGCTGTGTCTGCATATCTGTCTCTAATTTCTGGAGAGCACCATTTCTTAGCTGCGCAGCAGCAATTTCTGTAGGTGATTCAGCTGCTCTTAAGATCAAAGTAGAAGCCAACTGCCCATTTGTTCTTTTATTTGCAGCAGCTAAGTTTCTTACATCTTCGCCTGTAATTTCTATGTTGTATTTTTCTCTGTATGTTGCAGCCATTCTATCAAAATCCTTATCTGCTAATCTTCCATTTGATTCTTTATTGCTGATATGACCATCAGCGTCTATATCTATGATCGGTTGCATGTCTTGATTGACAAGATGAGCCATTATATCTCTTGCTGCTCTTTTATCCATGCCTAAGAATTTGCTGACAGCTGCATTCTCCTTAGTTAATCTCTGTTTTGCTGCTTCTGTCTGCCTTGCTTGTATTGTGCCATAAGTTTCTAAAGGAGTTACAACTGCTAAACCATCTCCTAATATCCTTCCTAGATATCCTATCGTGCCCATGCCAGTATTCCAGACAGTGCCTAAACTATTGCCTGCAGTTGCAAGAGTCTCACCTCTATTATATGCATCTCCAACTTTGGAAGCAGAAGCTCCTACACTGCTATATGCTGTAGAATAACTATTGGCTTCTACAATGTTTTCTAATTTAGTATTCGTATCTTGTGACAATGTGCTGCTTGTAACTTCAGCAACTTTTGCTGTCAATCTATTTTCAATAGTAGCTCTAATTTCAGGATTACTCTCCAACAATTTTCTGATCTCAGGGTCTCCATCAGCCATCTGTTTAAGCTGTACATATCTGTTGTTCAATGGCACAGAATCTCTCCTGCTTAGAAGCTCATAAACACCGGCTGCAACAAACTCCTTATCTTTTTCCTTTGCCAAAAGATCAGGCGGAATCTCATTTTCTGGAATTCCAGATTCTCTCATCTTTTTCAATGCATATTGGAGATCTTGCAATGCAATGCCATGATCGCCTTCTTTCTTCTCTGCTTCAAGCAGATAATTCACAACACTGGTAAGAGTCTCTATACTATTTGTTTCCTGCATCAGCTTTCTTAAATCTGTACGCATCTCAATTCTCTCTATCTGGAGCATACTTGGTTTCTCAGCAAGCTCAATTCTGTTAGCAACTATATCATTTTCGTTTTGAGATTGAGGTGTAGTGATTTCAAGCTTATGATCATCTGGGATATTTGTCTCGTAAGAATAAGACACTTCGCTGTTAAGAAGCAATGATTCACGTGCTCTTGGCACCTCATCTAACTGTCTTCTAACTTGGTTAATTTGTGCTTGCAAGTCTCTTTTAGTGTTTTCGTTTTGTTCAGTTGCTAACCTTCTCTCTAAGCCTGTTAATTCTCCTTGCAAGTTGCTTTGCAATGTTCCCAACGCAGTGTTCACAGATAAGATATTTCCTCTGCTAGTATCAGTATTGGATAGTGCATTTATATAAATGGATCTTACACTTTCTTGCCTATCTTTATCATCGCCAGCTCTTTGTAATGCTTCATCAAATATTCTTTTAACACCTGTGACATCACCTTCTCTTGCTAAAGCTGTCTGCTCTTGTATCTGTTTCTGTGTTATTATATCATCAAGCTTTTCTCTGACTTCAAGCAATCTTGTTCTTTTGCCTTCAAGCAGTCTTAATCTTTCTCTCTCTTCACTTGTCAATGATATTTCAGGTCCTTTGCTTCTAAGTGTTGCTAGTTCAGAGTCAATATTCTCTAATTGGGATGAGAATCTGTTATCCTGTTCAAGCAACTCCGTTTTTGAGAATAAATTTACTCCTTGTTGCATGTTCTCTCTTAATCTATCCAGTTCTCTACCGCCTTCAGCTGTTCTAGTACTAATTTGTTGTTGTCTTTGTAAATTATTATCTAACTTTTTTTGTAATTCTGCTAATTTCTCCATGGCACGTTGTGCTTTTTGTAAGTCATCTGGATCTTCGCTTGCACCATATCTCTCTAATTCCTTATTTGCGCGTGCTATCTCTGCGGTCAAAGATTTCTCCTCATCTTTTAATCCTTGCACTGCTTTTAATGCATTAACATCTGCTGTTATCGAACCGCCTCTATCTACCATATCCCTTAACGCATTTATTGTTCTCTCCTTTGCATCAGCTACATCCTTATCTCTTAATCTCTCTTTCTCTGCCAATGAGTTTTTTAACTTTACAATTTCAGTTTCCATCAATGCAATTGCATCTTTGGTTTGCGGATTTTTAGCTAACCCTTCTTTAAGCTGCTCAAGCTGCCCTATCATTACTTTCAGATTCTCAATATTATTTCCTTCATTATATACTCCATGCTGTGCATACTTGGAGGCAGCGCCTAATATAAGCAACAGATCAATTTCACCATTCTCTTTCGGTTTCATTGCGCTAATAAATAAGTCCAATGCATTTGCAGCTGTTCTGGAGTCATCTCCTGTGTCAAGTGCAGTTAATTTCGCATTTCTGACTGTCTCATCTTTCTTATACTGTATGCCTCCTAAAAGGCTTTCAATATTGGCAAGCGTATCTCCTATAAGCATGCTCTTGATATTTTCTAGATTTACATTTGAGTCATCTGCAGCTGTACCTGAAGCTTTCATTGATTTTAGCAGAGTTTCAGCCTCCTCTAGTTTTCCTGCAGCAATCAATTTTTGCGCAGCTAAAATATCAATATTGATTATTCTTTGCCTGACTTCTGTAAGCTCAGCAATTGAAAGCCCTAACTCTGGATCGTATAGTTCAGCGAGAACATCTTTTGCCCTATTGTTGGCATCTTCTGTGCCATCTTTGCCAGTTTCGACTGCCTTATTTATCGTATAAACCCTAACTTTATCTCTCAAGAATGCTTTTGTCTCAGGATCTAGATTAGGATTATCCTTTTCTTCCTTAAGCAAACTTTTATACACATTATTTGCTTCTTCAGGATTATTCTTTTTCTCATAAATTCCGCCTAGATTTATTGTCGTTGATAAAGCCTGCTTATCCAAAGCTGTCATTAGTTTTTCATCACCTGTTCCAAATATGTCTGCACCATCTACTTTTTGTTGCTTTGCTTCTTTTAGATTCTTTATTGCCTCTTTTATCTTGTCAATATCCTCTAAAGCAAGAGCATCTTGTGAGATTCCAATATGCGCATCAGCAAACTGCTGTTTTAACATTGCTTTTTCTGCATCATGGCCTTCTAACAAAGACCTAACACCTTCTGTCTTGCCCAAAACATTATCTATTATTGTTCCACGTTCTTCTATCGCTTCCTTATACTGCTTTAATTCAGTATGAGATTTTGCCATTGCATTCCTGACTTGATTATCCAAGGCATCTCCTGCGCTTCTATCAAGATTAGTCGCTCCTACAACAAATTCTCCAGAAGCGATGACTGCATCATACCTATTTTGAGCATACTGCACCTGGATGTTATCTCTTGCTAGTTCATCCAATCCTTGTACAAATGTTCCAAAATTAAACCCTTTACGAGTATCAAAGTTCTGTGTAGCAGCTTTCTGCTGCAATGCAGCGGCAGATTCCCTGTTTGCTAGATCAGACTCTAAGTATTTGCCTTGCGAAGCATATATCTTACTTAATGTCTTGTACACTTCAGGGCTTACAGGCACACCTTTTTCTTTTCCAGCAGCAATAGCAAGATTTGCCAATCTAACTTTTTCTTCATTACTAGCTGCAGAATTAAACATCCTTTCATAAGCAGCATAAACTAATTGCGCCTGGACATCTGGTGGCAATGCAATGAATTTTGGATCAGTCTTTAATTTACCTAAGGTCGCTTCATCAACATTTGCTGCAAGTGTTTTTGCAAATGAGGCTTTTACATCGTTTCTTTGCTTCTCGCTCAATAAAGCAAGCGATGCTTTGATCTTTGGATCTGCATTCTCCCCAAATATCTGCTGAATTTGTTCTAGATTTCCTTCGCTAGCAAGAGAGCTGGCTAATGTGCTTAACAAAGCAGTTCTCTGCTCTGGAGTCAAAAATTGCTTTCTGATAGCATCCTTAAGATAATCATTTGTATCTGCCCTTGCTTTTGTATTTGCAGCAGTAAGCGCAGCTTTTAACTTTGTATTGTATGCAGCTAGCTCTGTTTTAGTTAATGCTTTTAATTCTTCAGGTGTCTTTACTTCAACTGATGGGCCAGCTGCTTTCAGATATGCAGCATAAGCAGTTTTCTTTTGATCATATTCTCTTTTCTCACTAGGATCCAATTTCTCATAATCCTCTGCACTCAACACATTAAACCCTTGCTTGAACGTATCAATCCTCTGCAGCATCACTTTTCCAATGTCATCATCAAGATTCTCATGGTATTTCTCTTTTAGCCTTTTGAGTTCTTCAATATTTCCATCAAAATCTCCTGCATCTGAAAATGTTGATGCCCCTAATTTCTCAAGCTCTAACCCAAGCTGTTGTTTTTCAGAGAAAGTAAGCGCATTAAGATCAAAACCTAGCGACTTATCTGTGCCCAGCATGATGCCTTGGATCAGTTTCCTTGTTCCTTCATGATTACCTGTAAGCTTAAACTCTTCCTTGATTAATCCAAGCCCTTGCTGCAAAGCAAACTTATCTCCTGTGCCTTTGATAAACTGTTTTACCTCATCAAATGCTTGATTACGTTTCTTATCAGCAGCATCTTTTGTGTATGCTAAGCCTGCTTCATAACTTAACCTAGCAGCATCTAATGTATGGGCAACTGCTTCACCTTTTGCTGCACCTAAATCCTTTTTTAGTTGAGTTCTGATATCTTGTTCAGCCTGGGTTTTTAGCGCAGTAATCTCTGCTCCTGTCTTAGTTCCTTTCTGCGCTTTTGTAATATATAATCCAACAACTTTATCCGCCAGCTGATCCATTCCTTTAATATCTGGCTTGTATCCTTTGATCACCTGCTCAGAATATCCGATGATTGCCCTTGTCTTCTCTATATCTTCTTTTGCAAGCTGCAACAAGCCAGTGTCTAGTGATGCAGCTACATTTGTTGTTCCGTCCTTGCCACTTAACTGGACATCTCCTCCGTCAAAATCAGTAAGCACATTTGCAAATCCTGCAGCAACTAATTTCTTTGTATCTTTATTCAGCTCAAATACATTAGGGATTCTGCCGTCAGGTGTTCTTATCTCAGCCAATTTTCCAGCATTATCAGGATGTCCTAATATGATTGCATCATTGTTCAAGAAAGACCTATAACTAGATCTGTCAGAAAATACCAATCCTCCTTTAAACTTATCAACATTTCCTGCAGCAACAAATCTCTTAAACACATCAATATCTTTAGCAGCAACCTTGCTTGAGATTGCGCCTTTGTGGGATGTTGTCACTTCTGTGATTTCTATGTCATGCAGATTATCCAACAGATCAATCGGTAACCTATCTGTCTCAATAATATTTCCTGTCTCAACATCATATTCATTATACTCTCCTGTCTTTGTATTTAGTGCATAAAATTTATTATCTGGTCCAGCTTTAACTTCAAGCAATGTGCCATCTTCTAATGTCTTTTGCAATGGCAATGTTCGTGTTTCCTTGACTAAATCTTGCACAGTATCATAAAACTCTTTATTGTTAGCATACAGATTAGCTACTTTTGCACCCTCAATATTTGGCGGAATTGCGCTTACATACTTCTGATTAGCATCTGGATTCAAAGGATTAAATGGAGCAATATACAAAGCTGCGCTCTTGCCAAACTCTAATCTGCTCATAGAGCCTTCTCTCTCAACTTGCAGAGTATTCTTGCTTTGACCCTCTTTTACATCTCCTGAAGTGCTTGCTACTGCTCCGGTCTGTAATTCTCCATTTGCATCTGAAGTGAAGGTAACATAAGATCTTCCTCCAGATTCTCTGTCGCTTAATTTATTCAGCACAATCCTGTTTTGCAACGATCTTTTATTGAATTCTGTGGTAAGATGTGTTTTGCATGCATCAGCTGTCATTCCACTAGTACAACTGATATCTTCCTTTACAATCTCTGTACTGCCATCTGCTGCTAATCTTATGACTTGCAGTGTAACTACTCTATCTTTTACAGGAGTATCACTTGTAATCGCATTGATCTTGTTAACAACGCCTAATTCACCCTGCTGGATAGTCAAAATGTCCTGCACAGAAGATCCTTTTCCAGACCTTAACTGAGGGCTTTCAGAAAAATAAATATCTGCCTGATGATTAGCTAATGCCTTTGTAACTTCTTTGCCATTAACTACCTGAACAACACTGACCTCTGCATTGTCGTATTCAGTCTCATCTCTGCCATCTCTCTTAACTTTGTATTTATTCCTATTATACTGGATGCTTTTTATTTCTCCGTTCTCATTTCTCTCAAATTTTATTTCTCCAGTCCCTGTAAACCTATATGTGGCATCTTTAATTTTTGGAGGCGTTTCACGATCAATCTTTTGGCTTAGAGCAGCACTGCCGAAATACCTTGGCTCTTCTTCTGTTCCAACATTTACTTTTCTGATATTTCTGCTTTCAGAATCTCCTCTTACATCGTTTCTGTTAGTAAATTCTGCGCCAAAGCTTGTTAAATCTAATGTCTCAGTTGTAATTACAAAATAAGGTGTATTTTCTTCTGCAGTTTTTGCAGGGTCAATCTCTTTTGGCTTAACAGAAAGTGTACGGTCAACACTGTTTAAACCAACTTCAACGTTATTATTATGCCCAGTGATCTTATACGTCTCTTTGCCATGCAATACGCTAATAGAAGAATCAGCTCCAACTTCAATTATTGTCACTCCGTCTTTGCCAGATATGTGCACAGTTCCCTGCAGTGCAATTTCTTGCGGCTGTGTAGCGCCTGGCGGAGTTATCAGCATTATCGGCTTTCCATCTTTAAATGTATACTGCATCTGCTCTCCGGTTTCAGGAGAGAGCTTGATAAAATCACATCCGCTTTTTTGCTCTTCACTTCCTTTTCTGCAGATCTTAAAGCCATTATCAGCATCTTCAGGCTTAGAGATAACAACCGATGAAACATCTGCGCCCGTAATTGTTGCAATATCAATCGTTGAGCCATGGCCATTCTGTATCTTGCCGTCTGCAGTTATAGTAACCTCTCCAGCAGTTGGCGAGATCAGGAACAAAGAGCCCTGATATCCATACCTTGCTACCATTGCAGCCTGTAAATTTGTTGCATCCAAATCTCTCAAATTTCCAACATTAACCAACACATTTCCATTAGAAAGCTGTTCTGCTGTTAGTGCAGCTCTTTGGATAGTATTTAATGCAATTAACTGCTCGCTGCTCAAGCTTCCTATCTGCTCAGGAGAAAATCTTCCGATGTTAGCAGGTTCCATGCTAAGTATTAAACTATGAACCTTAGCTGGATCAGTTATTGCTCTGACTTGGTCCTGTTTAAGGCTATTTTGCTTGCCCATACCTATGATTGCATCTATATGCTGCTCTACTCTATCTATGGGAACTTTAGTCACATCAAACTTAGGGTTAGTAAATATTTTAGGCGGATTCCCTTCATAAGCGTCACCATTATTGTAATCTTCATCCTTTAGCTCTCTTTCTTCAAATCCTTTTTCTTCAGTTTTCGCATTAGCTTCATCCTCTGTAATTGTTCCTGGCGGCCTGAATGTCTCAACGCCGCTTGAGGAACTTCCTCCGTCTCCTCCAGATGGAGCGACAACCTCCAAGCTCATTCCGGAGGTCATGAACATCATTATTACAAATATTGCAAAGAGCTTTCTAAATAACTCAATCTTATCAAATTCAATCCTATTAGAAATATTTCTCACAAACTTGATTCTCTTTTTTGTTTTTAATATTTTAATGAATCTCATTTTTTATTATTTTGTTTTTTATTTTCTGAATTAATCATTGTGTTCCAGCTTTTTCCTTAACAACAAACTTTACTTTCCTTCTGAAATCGTTTCCAAAGCTATCCTCGAGAGTAATCGTAACATTATACATTCCAGGGATCTGCGGAGTAACATCAATAACACCATAATAATTTCCACCTATATTTTCTGAAGTAATATCAAACATCGCAGTGTCATCCTTAAACGAAAGCTCATCATTCTCTGGATCACTAGCCTCTAATTTCAAGAAAAATTTCTGCTCTTCGACTAACATGTAGCTGGCATTCACATTAAACCTAGGCGCCTTGTTCTCAAGATGCTTTGCAGCAAACACGAATTTGTATGCCTGGTTCTCCAACCGTAACTTCTCATCAACAATGAAATATGCAAAATTATTCTCTCCTAATGGGATCACAGATATGTTATAAGGCAAAGTTGCCAAGAAAGTAAAATCTATGTGATAAGGGTCTTTAGCAATCTTCTCAATAACAGCATTTGCATATCCGACTATATCATATAATCCAACTTTAACTTCCTGCCTGAAATCCTTTATGTCCTGAGTAAAACTGCCTTTAGCAATCTTCAAAGGATACTCAACATTGAAAGTTATCTTATCTTTGCTCAGCTCTACCTGTGTATTTACTGCACTTTTCTCAATAGCATATCCCTGCTGCTCAAACCTAGTGAAGTCTGCACAATTCTCGATAGCGGAGTTCATATATATAGCAATCTCCTGCCTCATCTGCTCTAATGTTGCTAAAGTATTTTTTCCATTAAAGCCGTAAGTAAGCTTGCCATACTCTGAGTCGACTTTTTTGCCAGAATCACTTATGCTTCCTCCTTGCAATCCTAATAATTTTAACGCAGGCACAGAGCTGCCTTTGATGCACTCTCCTACAAACAATGCGATAGGCTTTGCCTCTCCACTTACAGAGCTTATGAATTCTATCTCGCTCTCAAGCTTCTCAACCCTGAATCCTCGGAGCATGAAATATACAGAAGCAGTTGCAAGGATGACAAATGCTATCAATAGGATTGCAGTCAGCTGGGCTTTCTTGTTATCAAATATTTTAGATGCTGTATTTTTGCAATCACTATCATTTCTATTTCTTATATCATTTAATCTATCATCATATCCCATCGGCGATCACTCTCCAAAAATTTTCAAAACCATAAATTATAATAACCTCTTGCAATCCTTGCTGTTTAACATACTGCTTAAAACTATTTTTATCATAAACAGCAAAGCCATGTTTTAAATCAAGAGAAGAAAGCTTCTGATTCAATTCCATCTCGTTTTTGCAGATGATATGAAACTTATTTTGCGCAAAAAATATGCTGTCAGAAAACTCTTTTAAGCTGCGCTCAACTTCTGTAGCATCTTCTACAAACTTTTTTTCATTTTCATTTTTCTTATCTTTCTCAAGCTCAGCGGTTTTTTCAAGGATGCTTTTTAGGACTAACAATCCAAGTGTCTTATCGCTTTTGTAATTTAACCTGCATAATATAGAAGCACCAACAACCTTTTTTGATAGGATGCCTTGATAAATAAGCTCTCTGCATCGTATGTTTGTATATGCATAGCTCTTTTTTATCTGTTTAGAGACCTGCCTGATAGTGTACTCTCTATCCAAATCTTTGTAGAATATGCTGATTATCTCTATATAGTTGTCCATTAATATGTTACCTTTTTGAGTGCAAAGTATTTTTTCAGGTTTATGCGTTTAAGGTCTAATTATCGTATAAACGATAATGTTATTCTTATTATATTAATCTTCTAATTAAATAAGCTAATATTAGCTATTAAATAAATAATACTATATAAAGCTTTCTATCATCAGAAAGATACTTCGGGTTGGGGATTTAAGCCAGAATTAGGGTACTCTCTTAGCAAGCTTTGCTCCTCAATCAATCTAGCAAATCTCTTGTTCTTTACCAAAAAACTTAAATATGATGCTTCCATAACCCGTATATTCTAGGCTCTTGCTTAGCGATTTCATGAGAGTTTAGCGATAACTTAAGTCAACAATAAATGTGAGAGGGGAATCTAAATGGGAAGAATAAAAACAAAGCTTGTAAAAAGAATTACTTTAGCGCTTGTCAGAAAGCATCTAAATGAGTTTAAGCCTACTTTTGATGAGAATAAGCCATTAATAAGGCAGTTTGCAAATGTCGAAAACAAGAAACTGAGAAATATCATCTCTGGCTATGTAACAAGATTGATGAAGAACAAGGAAAGGTTCATATAAATGATTAATTGAGTTATTTTTTGTTTAATCCTCTTTAAATATTATATTATTATAATCATAATATTATAATCTATAAAGTTGTATTGGTTTTAGTGATGACAGCTAACTGCGAGGGGGTGCACAAATGACAGACAATGACAACACCATATTTGTCGGCGGAAAGCCTTTCATGAACTATGTTACTGGCGTAGTCATGCAGTTCACGACAAAGAATATGGAAGAGGTCATAGTAAAAGCAAGAGGCAAATTTATCTCCAGAGCAGTTGATATTGTTGAGGTTGCATCAAAGAGATTTCTAGAAGGCCAGATCGGCATAAAAGACATAAGGATAGATAGCGAAGAGTTCAAGAACAATGAAGGCAGGCAGGTAAGGGTTTCTACGATCGAAGTTGTGCTTGCACGGAAACAGTAAAATTCTCATTTAATTTTTAACATTATTTTTAACTTTTTAGTCTATTTTTAAGTTAAGTTTTTTATACTAACGCCTATTTTATCATGCTCATGGGCCTGTAGCACAACCTGGATCAATGCGATCGGCTTCGGACCGATTGATCAGGGTTCAAATCCCTGCAGGCTCGCTTTTTATTCTCGGGCGATTGAGCAAAGCGAAATCGACCTTAGGTTGATAAGGGCGATTAGCCCTTATGTGGAAATCCCTGCAGGCTCGCTTATTATTCTATTTTAGTTTTGTAATATGTACCTTGCAATGTACACAAACATGTACATTCTAATGTACCTAAAAATTATCTAAAACTAGCCTCTATATAATGATATTTAATATCTAAAATATTCTCAACATTTTTAAACAAAACCCTAATTTCATCAGTTAATATGTCAGGAATAAATAAAAAAGAATCATTGGAAGAGCAATTAAGGAGAAAAAACATAGAAAAACCTGTGTACTGGTTCAAGAAATTGATAGGTTATCTTGTGTTGCAAGAATTACCCAGATGCACAACATGTGATGCAAAACTGCATGAATCTGGTCTTGAAATAATAGCAGATCCTGATGCCAGTGAAACACAATTCACAGTAGCTTGCTCTAAGATGCATCAAGGCAATGAATTGTCTGGTAGATGTGATTATGTATTCGACCGGAAAGTGGATTATGAGCCGATATATGAAAGAGTAAAATCCGAAAAAACTGATCTAGGCGTTACAGTAACAATAAACAGGCAAATAAATCAAAGTTAAGAAAAAAAGATTATCAAAAACAAAAAACACCAAAGAGCTTACTCCCTATGTATATCCCTGTGGATATTCTTTGTCTTTCCGACTGCAAGCAGTATGTCATCTTTCCTTATCTTCTCTTCAGCAGGCGGCAATATAATAAGTTGGTCTTCTCTTTTTATAGCAAGCACTGCAACATTATGCCTCTTACGGAGATCTAACTCCACTAGTGTTTTGCCGACAAACTCTTTCTTTGCTGTGAATTCCTGCACAGTATATTCTGGAGAAATTTCAATTATGTCAAGGATATCGCTTGATATCATCTGATTAGCTAATCTAATGCCTGAAGTCTTTTCAGGATTGATGACTCTATTTGCGCCAATCTTCTCAAGGGCTTTTTCGTGCAGGTCATCAACTGCTCTCGCTACAACATATTTTATGCCAAGCTCTTTAAGCATCAATGTTACTAGAATATTTTCCTGGATGCTGTGGCCTATTGCAACAACAACCATATCGCATTCACATATGCCAGATTCTTTAAGAGAAATTGCATCGTACTCTACCTGTTTTGCCAGGGTCACAAAATCCTTAATGTTCTCTATATTCTCTCCGTTGCTGTCTATTGCAAGCACCTGATGACCTAATTCATTCAATGTCTTTGCGATTGAGCTTCCAAATCTTCCTAAACCGACAACTCCAATAGTCTGTACCATAACCTTAACACCTCATCACTTAGTATTTAATCTTTTTGTTTTTTTATCATCAATTATCTTATTCTTGTTTGTCAAATATTCTCTTAATCTATCTAACTCTCTTTTATCCAACTGTCAGCTCTTCCTGTGGCAATAAAACTTTGCCCCTTCTAAGCTGCATGGAAAATATCAATATAATGGATAAAATGCCTACTCTGCCTGCATACATTGTAAATGCTATCAATAGCTTTGAGATAGGAGATAAAAATGGGGTGATGCCTGTAGATAATCCAACTGTGCCATAAGCTGAGACAACTTCAAACAAAACTCTTACAAAAGCAAACGGTTCAATTGATGAAACAATAAGCGTCATAAAAAATATGAAAGTTATGCTGATGACCAGAATTGTAACTGCTTTATTTACCGCATCATAAGGGATTCTTCTATTGCCGATCTCAACTGTATTTTTTCTGTTTATCATTGATTTGATATAATAGAATATAGCTGTAGCTGTAGTTGTCTTAATTCCTCCGCCTGTGCCGCCAGGAGATGCCCCTATAAACATCAATGCAATAATAAACAGAAGAGTTGCATTTGTCAATGCTCCTGTCGCAATCGTATTAAAGCCTGCTGTCCTTGAAGTGACTGATAAAAAGTATGATGCCATTGCTTTGCCAGGCAGATTTAGATTACCTATAGTTTTTGGGTTATCATATTCCAAGATAAAGACCAGCAATGTTCCAGTTAGGATCAGGAAGATGGTTGCTGCAATAGCTATTTTTGAATGATAGCTTAATTTTGGCTGCCTGCCTCGGAACGTCTTATACATATCGCTCAATACAAAAAATCCAATTCCGCCGAGAATAATCAAGCTAGTTACTGTGATATTAATTATAGGGTCTGTAACATAATTAGTAAAGCTCTTAAAATTACCTGTCAGATCAAATCCTGCATTATTGAATGCAGCTAATGAATGGAACAATCCAAGCCAAGCAGAATACATGATATTACTAAAACTTAAATTAGACAGATTGATGATGAACGGTGAAAACGTAACCGG
>Ga0209211_10006219_pt1 | contig 17395 bp, 16 predicted proteins | sample RifGroA2_FD_183992 | JGI IMG/M metagenome (GOLD analysis project Ga0209211, IMG submission 183992) | Groundwater microbial communities from Rifle, Colorado, USA - Groundwater A2 (SPAdes) (version 2) | ecosystem: Environmental > Aquatic > Deep subsurface > Groundwater | place: Rifle, Colorado... | reverse complement strand
CGAGGAAAGAAAAAGCCGCGGCATACGCCCGACCGTAAGATTCAAAATCGAAAACCCCCAGCTCAAAATGCATGATCTCATCCGCGGGGATGTTTCTTTCAACCTCGACGATATGGTCGGCGATTTCGTGATTCAGCGCGCGGACGGAACGCCCACGTTTCATTTGGCGGTTTGCGTGGATGACGGCCTCATGCATGTCACGCATGTCATCCGCGGGGAAGATCATCTTTCCAACACACCCAAACACATTTTGCTTCTAAAGGCCATGGGGTTTACCCCGCCGCAATACGGGCATTTGTCGCTTATTCACGGCGCGGGAGGCGAACCCTTATCGAAACGCCTCGAATCCGTATCGGTCCGGGAATTCCGCAAGCAGGGGTATTTGCCGCATGCTTTGGCCAATTATATCGCCCTTTTGGGCTGGTCTCCGGGCGACAACCGTGAAATTTTTACATGGGAAGAGCTCATCCAAACCTTTTCCATCGAACAAATCAACAAATCCGCTTCCACGTATGACCCGGCCAAGCTGGATTGGGTCAATGGCCAGCACTTACGCTCGTTGGCGGACCAGGAATTTGTCGATCTCGCCGCGGCATTTTTGAAAAACAGGGGCCCTTTGCCGGATGATGAAGCGAAAATCCGCACCGTGCTCCCGGTTTTTAAAGACAATGTGGCCAGATTCGGGGAATTGGCTGACCGCCTTGAAATCCTCAAAGAAGACTTCGAATATGAAAACAAATCCATGATGGCCGCTCCCGAGTCGCGGGAGGTTTTTAATGCCGGGTTGGAAGCGCTCCCTTTGCTTCAAACCAGCGGCGAGGCGCTTTATGAAGAATTCGTGAACGCGGTCAAAGCCCGGGTCAAGGTGAAGGGCAAGCAGTTATTCATGCCCATACGCCTCGCGCTTACCGGTAAGGAACACGGACCGGAACTTAAAAAAATATTCCCCATTTTCGGCATGGACGGCGTGCGCCGGCGTTTTGAAAGGGCCCTGAATGCAGCTGTTTAACACCTTCACGCGAAACAAACAGGAATTTCATAAAAAGCCCGGACAAAAGGTGACCTTGTATACCTGCGGGCCCACGGTGTATGACTACGCGCATATCGGCAATTTCCGCTCTTTTGTTTTTGAAGATTTACTGCGCCGTTTCCTTGAATTCAAGGGCTGTGACGTGAACCATGTCATGAATATCACGGACGTGGATGATAAAACCATTGCCGGGGCCAACCGGGAAGGGAAACAGCTTCAGGAATTCACCGCCAAATACATTGACGCCTTCCGCGAGGATTTGAAGATGCTAAATATTTTCGAGCCAAACGGCGCGAATCCCAAATACCGGCTCAATCAACCCCGGGCCACGGAGGAAATTCCGGCCATGATTGAGCTTATCGGGCAGCTGGAGAAATCAGGGCACGCGTACGCCAATGACGGCTCGGTTTATTACCGCGTGGCGTCTTTTGATAAGTACGGGAAGCTGTCGAACAAAAAACTCGAGCAAAACATTCAGGGCGCGCGCGTGGACGTGGACGAGTACGACAAGGAACACGGTTCTGATTTTGTTCTCTGGAAAAAAGCCAAAGAAGGCGAACCTACCTGGGATTCTCCGTGGGGCAAGGGGCGGCCCGGCTGGCACATCGAATGCTCGGCCATGAGCGTGAAGCATCTCGGACAGCCCATTGATATTCACGCCGGAGGCGAGGACTTGATTTTTCCGCACCATGAAAATGAAATAGCCCAATCCGAGGCGGCCTCGGGAAGCGAGTTTGTGAAGCTTTGGCTGCATTGCAAATTTTTGCTCGTGAACGGCGAAAAAATGTCCAAATCCAAGGGGAATTTTTACACCCTGCGTGATTTGCTGGCCCAGGGGCATGACCCCATGGCCGTCCGCTACGCGCTTTTGGCCGTTCATTACCGTACCCCGCTCAATTTCACCATGGACAGCCTGAAGGAAGCCGCGGAAGTTATCAAGAGACTGGACGAGTGTTATTCGCAATGCTTGAGCTATGCCAGCCGTCCTATGGACTATAAGGACAAAGAAGAGGCATCTCCGGCGGTGAATCTGAGAACTGATTTGGACAAACATTTGCAAGCCATGGAAGCTTGGCTGGATGATGATTTGAATATCTCAGCGGCCTTGGCCCAGCTTATGGATATTGTTTCATTGATCAACGCGGTTTTTTTACAGCAAAAGAAAAATAATCCGCATAACGTGCGTGAGGCCGTGAATTTTTTTAAGAAAGTCGATCAACTGCTTGGCCTGGATATTTCCGCGGTAAATGAAATAGACGGGGAAATTGTGGAGTTGGTCGACGAGCGCCGTGCGGCTAGAGCCCGTAAAGATTTCGCGGAATCAGACCGCATCAAAGCGGTTCTGGACGAAAAAGGCTGGCTGGTGAAAGACGGCAAACCCGGTGAACCTTCGACCGTTAAGAAAAAACGCAGAACCTGGGATTTTAAAAAGCCATGAAGAAAAAAGGGGTGTTTATCACGTTTGAAGGGCCGGAAGGAAGCGGCAAAAGCACGCTGATCAAGGCCGCGGCCCGTTTTTTCAGGAGCAAAGGGTTTCCTGTTTTGATTCTCCGTGAGCCCGGCGGCACGGCGATCAGCGAAGCCGTGCGGGAAATCCTCCTTGACCGTAAGAATCTGAAAATGACCGTGGAAACCGAGCTTTTTCTTTATCTGGCCGCGCGCGCTCAAATTGTTCGCGAAAAAATCCTGCCCGCGCTTAAGCAGGGCAAGGTCGTGATTTGCGACCGCTATCATGATTCTACGGTGGCTTATCAGGGCTACGCGGGAGGCATCCCCGTCAATCTTATTGATCAGCCGGGCAAATTGTCCAAGGCAGGGTTGGAGCCGGATTATACCTTTCTGCTGGACGTGGAAACGGAAAAGGGGCTGAAGCGTGCCGGCCGTACGGACCGCATGGAGAAAAAGTCCCTGGCCTTTCATCGCCGCGTGCGCCTGGGGTTTCTCGCGCTGGCTAGAAAACATCCCCGCCGCATTTTTGTTTTGCGGGACGAAAAAGATATCCGGGTCAAAGTTGCCAAGCTGGAGGTGGCGCTTAGCCGTTTGTCCGTGAGGTTGATCAAATGCTTAAGCTGATAGGGCAGGAGGCGGTTTTGGAGCCGCTCCGGGACTTGTTGAAAACATCCCGGCTTCCCACGAGTTTCGTGATCGCGGGGCCGTCCGGTTCCGGCAAAAAAAGCCTGGCCCAGATCATGGCCCGTGCCGTGCTTTGCGAGAATGAGAGGATGAATGAAGACTGTTCCTGCAACCCTTGTCATAAAGTGGCGGAAGGCCTTCATCCGGAGGTGCGCTGGATAGGTCTGGATGAGGAAGCGAACTCCATCAAAATCGAAGAAATCCATCAGCTCATCAATTGGTCTTCGTTCAAGGTGATGGAAGGCAGCCACAAGATATTTATCCTGAACCGCGCGGAAAGGATGACGGAAGAAGCGGCCAACGCGCTTCTGAAGACGCTCGAGGAGCCGTCCGCGGACACGCTGATTTTTCTTTTGATAGAAAATCCGGCTAATTTGCGGCAAACCCTGCTCTCGCGCTGTTTCAAAGTCAAGATGAGGCCGCTGGCCGTTAAGACCGTGCGGGAAATCCTGGTGAATGATTTTGCCTGGGAGCCGGAAGAAGCGGTGCTGGCCGCCAAATGCGGCCAGGGATGGCTGGGGCAGGCCCTTAAATTCAAGGACGAAAATTTTTCGGAGATGCGCAAAGTCTTTCTGGAAGAGATTTTTCCCCAGCCCGTGGTTGGATTTGAACGCTGGGCGGGCAAGAAACGCCATGAGGTGGGCAAGGTCCTGCGCTTTCTCGCCATGCTTTTAAGGGACCTCGCGGTTTACCGCGAAACGCAAAACGCGGAATTGCTTTATCAAAACCGCTTCGGAGAGGCTTTTGAACAATGGAGCGCGCGCCTCAGTACGGAAGCCCTCCTCGATTTATTGAATCTCATTGAAGAAACCCAAAACGCGCTGCAGGATAATTTGAATCCTAAAATCGCGCTTACGAGGCTTTCAACCGCCATGAGCCAATGCCATGCATAAAACCTATTATCTCACGACACCGCTTTATTACGTGAATGACAAGCCCCACATCGGGCATTCCTACACCAATATCCTTTGCGACACGTTCAGCCGTTTCCGCCGGTTTAAAGGGGAAGATGTCTGTTTTTTGACTGGAACGGATGAGCATGGCGGTAAAATAGAAAAAATCGCCAAAGAAAAGGGCGAGACCCCGCAAGCTTATGTGGAGTCCATTGTGCCGCGTTTTAAGGATTTGTGGAAACAGCTGGGCATTGAATACGACGATTTTATACGCACCACGGAGGAAAGGCACAAGCGGGTGGTGGGAAAGGTCCTGGTCCATTTGCAGGCCAAGGGCGACATCTACAAGGGAAGTTACAAGGGGTGGTATTGCACGCCCTGCGAATCTTTTTGGACCGCGCTTCAGCTCGCGGAAGGCAAATGTCCGGACTGCAAAAGAGCGGTCCAGGAAATTCAGGAAGATAATTTTTTCTTTAAACTCTCCAATTATCAGGCGTGGCTCGTGAATCATATCACCGCCAATCCTGATTTCATTCACCCCGCGTCGCGGCGAAAAGAAATTCTGTCTTTTCTTGAAAATCCTCTGGAAGACCTTTGTATTTCGAGACCCAAAAACCGTTTAGGCTGGGGCATCCCTTTTCCGGGATCTGCGGACCATGTGGTGTATGTCTGGTTTGACGCGCTCATCAATTACATCAGTGCCGCCGGATACGGCGATGACGATGGAAAATTTAACCGGCTTTGGCCCGCGGACCTTCACGTAGTGGGCAAAGACATTCTGAGGCAGCATACGGTGTACTGGCCCATCATGCTCAAATCCCTGGACCTGGCCATCCCTCGCAAGGTGCTGGCGCATGGCTGGTGGACCATGGAGGGCGCCAAGGTGTCAAAATCGCTGGGCAATATCGTGGATCCGGTGGAGGTGATTGCCGAATACGGCGTGGACGCGTACCGGTATTTTCTCCTGCACGAAGTCACGCTGGGATTTGACGGCTCGTATTCCGAGGAGACGCTTTTGGAGCGTTTCACCAATGATTTGGCCAATGACTTGGGCAATCTGGTGCACCGGGCCTTCGGCATGCTCGGCAAATACTTTGAGGGGAAAATCCCCAGCCCGGTTGACAAAGACGGCATCCGCAATTCTTTGAGAGAAGAAGGCCTCACCGTGTGGCCTAAAGTGGAAACCGCCATGGAGGAATTGGACCCCCGCTCCGCGCTGGAAGCGATTTGGGGCTTTGTCCGCAATTCAAATAAATTCGTGGAAGACTCCAAACCCTGGGTGCTGGCCAAGGACCCGGACAAAAGAGGCGACTTGGCGGCCGTGATGTACACGCTTTTCGAGTCCGTCCGCCTGATCGCGGTTTTCCTTCATCCCTTTCTTCCTGAAACCAGCGTCAAAATTTTGAGAGAGCTCAATTTGCCGGAAAAGGTTTCCAGCGCGCAGGCTTGCGCGTGGGGGCTCCTCGAGCCGGGCTCGGCCGTGGGAAAAAGCGAACCGCTTTTTCCGAAAAAGGAAGAAGAGGCCGGCGGATGACCCTTACCGACACGCATTCGCATCTTCATTTCAAAGATTTTGAAGAAGACGCTTCCGAGACTCTGGCGCGGGCCAGGGAAAACGGCGTGAATATTTGCCTGTGCGTGGGCACGCAGCTGGAATGTTCAAGGCAGGCGGTTTTTTTCGCGGAAAAGCACGAAAATGTTTTCGCGGCCGTGGGCTGCCATCCGCATGATTCCAAGGATTTTAGGGAAGAGGATTACGAGGCTTTTAAAGAGCTGACCCGTCACCCCAAGGTGGTGGGCATCGGTGAGGTCGGGCTTGATTTTTTCCGCAATCTTTCGCCCCGCGAGTGCCAGGAAAGAGTTTTTAGAAAATTCATCGGCCTGCATAAAGAATCGGGCCTGCCGCTTATCCTGCACATCCGTGATGCTCACGCGGAAACCTTCCGCATTCTGGAAGAAGAGGCCGGCTCGAAAGTCCGCGGGGTGCTGCATTGTTTTTCAGGCGACCAGGCCGTGCTTGAAAAGGCCTCTTCCATGGGCTTGTGGATTTCCTTTGCCGGCAATGTCACTTACAAAAAAAACGCCTACCTGCGGGAAGTCCTTCCGCATGTTCCAAAAGATAAGATTTTGACCGAAACGGACTGCCCTTTTCTTCCGCCCGAAGGTTTCCGGGGGAAAAGGAATGAGCCTGCTTTTGTCCGAGCCACGGCTATGCACATGGCCGGTATTTTAGGCCTTGGATTGGAGGAATTTGCCGAATTGACTTCCAAAAACGCGCGGGAGCTTTTTCGTTTGCCGGCTGAAGCCGGAAGGTCCGCGGCATGAAATTTTTGGATCCGGTCCGGGCTTTTCTACGCGAGGAAAAGAGATACGCGTATCTTTTAGTCGTTCTTCTGTTTTTGTACAGTTTTTTTCTGGCGTTTTCGCCGCCCCCCGACACAACCCCTTCCGCGGCCATGGCCAAAATCCAGAAAGCCGAGAAACACATTCAGTCGCAGCAGTCCGAACCGGAATACCTTATGAAGATCTTGGCGGAAAACCCGGAAGCCGCGGTCACTCTTTTTCTTTTTGTCCTTTCTTTTTTTGGCGCTTTGGCCGCGGGTTTTGTTCTGGATTTGGTGATCGTGTCCCGGGCGCTTAAGAAGCAATCCAGCATTGAGTCTTTAAGGTCCGTGGAGGCGGTGGGATGGGGGCCGCGCGATTTGATCAAAGTCGTCATTCTTTTTATGCTTTTGGGCATGCTTTTCAGCTTCATCCTGGGCGGGTTGCGGAAGGTCTGGTTTCACGCCTGGGACGATAACTTTCTCATCCTTTCCCACACCACGCTGACCGACATTGTTCTTGTGGCAATGATTTTTTACTTTGTCTTGCGCAAACACGGTCAGCCGCTCGAAGCCCTGGGCCTCGGCCTCAAAAAAATCGGTCGGAATCTTTTGCTGGGCGCGGCGGGTTATTTGGCCACGCTGCCTCTTTTTATGATCACGCTTTTGATCCTTCTCGGCATAGCCTCGCTGTTTTCCTATGAACCTCCGCCGCACCCTCTGGTTGAAGTGTTTGTCGAGGAAGACAAGCGTAATCCGTTCTTGATCGGTTATTCGCTCTTTCTGGCCTGTCTTTTGGGTCCCGTAGTCGAAGAGATTTTTTTTAGAGGTTTTTGCTATCCTGCCCTTAAAAAAGTGTGGGGCGTCAAATTCGCCATGCTGGCCACGTCCGGTCTTTTCGCCTGGATCCATCAATCGACCTTCGCGTTTTGGCCCATTTTTATCCTAGGCATGATTCTTGTGTACCTTTATGAAAAACGCGGCAGTCTTATCCCCTCGATCACGCTTCACATCATGCACAACTCCATTTTTATCGCTTATTTTTTCACGATGAAACGGGTATTCCTGGACAAATTCCTTTGATGCAGCGTTTTTATTTTTTAGCGGTTTTCATTCCCTTGTTCCTCGCGGCCGTGACCATTCATGAGTTTGCGCACGGCCTGGTCGCCTATTTTCTTGGAGACCCCACGGCCCGTGAGCGGGGACGCCTCACCCTCAATCCCCTGAAACATCTGGACCCTTTATGGACCGTGGCCCTTCCCGTGCTGCTGGTCACGGTCGGCCTGCCGGCCATAGGCGTGGCCAAACCCGTGCCCGTGGATTTCAGCCGGCTCAGGCATGCCAGAAGCGGCATGATTTGGGTGGCGCTGGCCGGGCCTTTGGCCAATATCCTGCTCGCTTTTTGCTTCACGTTGTTTTACAACCGGGCGGGCTGGGATATCCTGCTTTACGCGGTTTATTTCAATCTCGGGCTTGCGGTTTTTAATCTTATTCCCGTTCCGCCCCTTGACGGTTCACGTATTTTGACGGGACTTCTGCCTCTTAATCTTGCGCGTGAATATGTTAAAATAGAAAAATTCGGTTTCCTGATCACCGTGGCTTTGGTGTGGTTTGGCATTATTTGGAGAATTGTGGTGCCTGGGATTAATTTTTTTTGCAATTGGTGGCGCATCCCCCTCCTGGGATAGGAAGGGGACTGCCGGAAGGAGAATCATGCGGTTCAGAACATTGGCCTGGAAGGGAAATTACCTTGAATTGATTGACCAGACGTTGTTGCCCGGCAAGACGGTGTATCTCAAATGCCGGAGCGCGGAAGACGTTTGGAAAGCCATACGCACTATGAAAGTGCGCGGAGCGCCGGCCATTGGAGTCACCGCGGCTTTCGGGGTTTATTTGGGCGTGATGCGTTCGCGTGCCCGTGATATCCGGCAATTCAGGACTGAATTCGCCAAAACGGCGAAGTACATAGCCAGCGCCAGGCCCACGGCCCGCAATCTTTTCAGCGCCGTGGAAGTCATGAAAGAAGCGGCCGCGTCTTTCAGCGGCAACACCGTGGAGCAGTTTAAAAAGGCCCTCCTCAAAAAGGCCCTTGAATTTGCCCGGGAAGACGAGGCTCTTTGCCGCGCCATGGGCCGTCACGGTGCCCGGCTGCTCAAATCGGGCGATTGCGTTTTGACGCATTGCAATGCCGGCGCTTTGGCCACGGCCGGCATGGGTACGGCCTTGTCCGTTATTTATTCCGCGCGGCAAGCCGGCAAAAAAATCGAAATGATAGCTACGGAGACCCGGCCCTTCCTGCAGGGCGCCCGGCTCACGGCCTGGGAACTTAAGGAAAACGGCGTTCCCGTAACTCTGATTTGCGACAACATGGTGGGTTCGGTGATGCGGACGGGCCGCATCAAGCGCGTGATTGTGGGAGCGGACCGCATCGCGGCCAACGGCGATACGGCCAATAAAATCGGCACCTATCAAGTGGCTGAATTGGCGAGAATACACAAAATCCCTTTTTATGTGGCGGCGCCCAGCACGACGTTTGATTTTTCGCTGAAAACCGGAAAAGAGATACCCATCGAAGTCCGCGACGGCAGCGAAGTGTACGCGGCTTTTTCAAGACCCACGGCGCCCAAGGGCGTGCGGATTTTCAATCCGGCCTTTGACGTGACGCCGGGTTCTTTGATCACGGCCATTATCACGGAAAAAGGGGTTTTTCGTCCGCCCTATCAAAAGTCCTTGACGCGCTTCAGGAGAGGCGGATGATTCCGGAAAGCCTGTTGATCGGAAAAATCCGGCGCTTTTTGCCGGAGGACGCCGGATTGAAAAAAGGCATAGGGGATGACGCGGCGGTTTTGCCGTTGGACAAAAAACATTATTTACTTCTGGCCGTGGACACCATCGTGGACGGCGTTGATTTCCGTATGGCGGAAGCCAAGCCGGAGCACGTGGGCCGCAAGGCCCTGGCCATTAATTTGAGCGATATAGCGGCCATGGGCGGGCGGCCTTGTTACGCGCTGGTGGCGTTGGGAATTCCTGCGGATCTGTCCTACTTTTGGATACGCCGCTTTTATGCCGGCATCAAAAAACTCGCGAAGGAATTCAACACAGCTGTGGTGGGCGGCGATTTGTCGCGTTCCAAAGAATTTTTTGCCTCAGTGACAGTCGCCGGCGAGGTGGAAAAAAACAGGGTCGTTTTGAGAGACGGCGCGAAAGCCGGCGACAGTATTCTGGTTACCGGAAGTTTGGGCGGCTCTTTGGCGGGCAAACACTTGACCTTCACCCCGCGTGTCCGTGAAGCGGCCTGTCTCGTGAAATATTTTAAAATCAGCGCCATGATGGACGTGTCTGATGGCCTGATGCGCGATCTTGATGTTTTGATGAAAGAATCCGGCAAGGGCGCCTGTGTTTTTACGGACTCGATTCCTGTTTCGCGGGCATGCACGCTTAAGAAGGCTTTTTGCGACGGAGAGGATTTTGAACTTTTGTTCACGGCGAGTCCCGCGGAGGCAAAAAAAATATTGGCCCGTAAAGAGGGCCTGCTGGGAACGCCCGTGCAGCGTATCGGAATGGTAACAGCCAAGCCGGGCATTTATTTCAAAGAAAAGGAAACAGATACCAAAGTATTCAAACTATCATGGAAGGGTTACGAACACTTTTAAAAACCGGTTCGCGGCGGGAAACCGTGGCGCTGGGACGGCAGTTGGGAAGCCTTCTCCGGGGGGGTGACGTGGTCGCTTTGTCCGGCGATCTGGGGAGCGGAAAAACCACCATGGTCAAAGGCATCGCGACAGGTCTGGGCGTCAAGAGTGAAAGCGAAGTCAAGAGTCCCACCTATGTCCTGATGCACCAATACCGCGGGAATTGTCCCGTTTATCACCTGGATCTTTTCCGGCTTGATTCAAGCGCGGAGGTCGAAAATATCGGCTGGGATGATTTGCTTTCCGGTGAAGGCGTTATCCTGATTGAATGGGCGGCGAAGATCACGGGGTATCTTCCCAAAGATTATCTGGAAATTGAAATCAAGTCCGCGGGCGAAACAAGCCGGGAATTTTCTTTCCGGCCCCATGGAGCAAGATTCGAGAATCTATTGAAGGATTTGACGGATGAAAAAGCATAAACCGGAAACCGGTATTCATGTTTTGGGGCTTGATACCTCAAGCCGCATGCTGACCGTGGCTTGCGCGCAGGCCGGCGGGTTGGTAAGCGAGGCTAATTTGTATGGCCAGCTTGGTCAGGCCGCGGTCGGCGGCTTGGGAGGGCAGGCCCTGGCGAGCGGCCGGGGTCGGCTTCAGCATTCCGAGAAATTCTTTAGTTTGCTGGAAGGCGTGCTTTCCAGCCTTTCCCTTGAGCTCAAGGACATAGACGCGTTTGCCGTCGGTTTGGGGCCGGGCTCATTCACCGGCCTGCGTATCGGCTTTTCCGTGCTAAAGGGCCTGCTTGCCACCCATGAATGCCCGGTTTATGGGATTTCCAGCCTGGATTTGATCGCGGACGGCGTTTCCCTTGATAACGGCCGCCTGGCTGTTCTGGTGAATGCCCGCAGAGAGAGGATTTATGCCGCTTTTTACCGTTTTTCAGCAGGGCGATGGGAGCGGGAATCACCCGAAGACGAAGTTTTGAGTCCGGCAGATCTCATCAGCCGCTCGGCGGGCGGAATTTATCTTGCGGGCGACGCTTTGAAGGAATATGGCGAATGGATAAGAGAAAAAATGCCCAAAGCCGTTTTCTTTCAAGAAAATTTCTGGTATCCTCATGCGGGATCTTTAGTGAGTTTGGTCCGGAGCCGATACACACAAATGAAGCCGTTGGATAGAGGGTCGTTCAAACCCGCGTATCTCAGGCTTTCGGAAGCGGAGGAAAAAAAGCTTGGAAACTTATACTCCCCCACCCCTCGCGGTTAAGCCGGTTCAGGCCCAGACATCCGTCTGGGTTGACGTGGATTTGGCCGCGCTTCGCGCTAATCTTAAAACACTCAAAAGCTTCACGGGGACGGAAGTGGCTTTTATGGCCGTGGTCAAGGCGAACGCTTACGGTCATGGGCTTATTCCCGTTGCCGGGGCCTTGAAGAATCATGCGGAATGGTTTGCCGTGGCCTCGTTACAAGAAGGTGTCCTGCTCCGCAAAAACGGTTTTTCCCATCCCATTCTGATATTCGGACATCTCGCCCCGGGCGAAATTCAATCCGCGCTTGACTGGGACCTGACGCTGAGCGTTTCCTGTTCAGAGTACGCGGGCTGGGTCAATGAGGCCGCTGCCCGTTCGGGGGTGAAGGCCCCCGTGCACGTGAAAGCGGATACGGGCATGGGCAGGTTCGGATTTTCGCCGGAGGCGGCTGAAGATGAAATACTCAGAATAGTGGCTTATTCCCACCTTAATCTTGAAGGTTTTTACACGCATTTCCCTCAGGCGGAAGCTGAGCGGGATTCTTTCACCTTGGAGCAAATCAGCCGTTTTATCCGGCTGAAAGAAGATTTAGCGCGTCAGGGGGTCCAGTTTAAGTGGGTCCACGCCTGCGGCAGCTCAGGAGTCGTCAACTATCCCGAGGCCCATTTTAATCTTGTCCGGCCCGGGCTTATGCTTTACGGTTTATACACCGATAGGGCGCTTAGCCGGAAAATAACGCTTAAACCCGTGCTTTCTTTGCGCGCCCGGTGGGCGATGATCAAAAAAATTCAGGCGGGTACTTCCGTGGGGTATGGGCGTTCCTTTATCAGCGAACGTGACACTCAAATCGGAATACTGCCGGTCGGGTATGGCCACGGATATTCGTGGGCGCTTAAAAATAATTCCAGGGTGCTTTATCAGGGCAAGTCTTATCCGATAGCCGGCCGCATTTCCATGGACGCTTTGGCCGTGGATATCGGGCCCGGCACCAAGGCCTGTTTGGGGGACGCGGTCACCCTGATCGGACGCGAAAATGAAGAGGCGGTCACGGCTGAGGAATTGGCGGAGAAAAGCGGAACCATTGCGTATGAGGTGGTGACGAGATTGAACCCTTTTCTGGATCGGGTTTATTCGGACCCTCTGCTTTGAATCCCGCTGTGCGTTACCAAATCAAACACTTCAAAACTTTGAAATCCACCAATGACAAAGCGTTGGGTATGGCGCGCAAAGGCGCGCCGGAAGGTTTAGTGATTACGGCGGATTATCAAACGCAAGGCCGGGGCAGGGAAAAGAAAAAATGGGTTTCGCCCCGGGGGTGGAATCTTTTATTCAGTATTTTGGTGCGGCCTCAGGTCAGGGCGCATAAAGCGCCTTTGCTTACTCAACTTGCGGCGCAAGCAGTCCGAAAGGTGCTGGCCGCCCTGTGCCCGGAAACTTTGGTGAAGATAAAGAAACCAAATGACGTGCTTATGAACGGGAAAAAAATATGCGGTATTCTTGTGGAAAGCAGCACTCAGGCCGGAAAAATTCATTTTGCCGTGGTCGGAATGGGGGTTAATGTCCTTGGGAAGATAAGTGCCAAAATAGCGGGATCCACCTCGATTCATGAAGAAACAGGCAAAAAAATGAAGAAAAACAATGTTCTAGACCGTATTTTAGCAGTTTTTAGCCAAAAATATGCTGAAAACTTCCAGCAAGACTCTGAGCCGCTATATAATAGAAACTAAGTAAAGATTCTTTAATGAACCGTTAATATCTGCTTAATTATGCGTAACTTGAATTGGTATATAGATATAGGAAATTCAAGCATTTCCGTAGGCCGGGAAATGGACGGAAAGTTGAGTTTTTTTTATGAATTCAAAGAAGACTCTATCCCAAAATTATGCAAAATAATATCATATTGTGGTATAAAATATGAAAATAAAGTCGTTATGTGCAGCGTTGTCCCAAAAATTGAAAAATTGGTGTGTGATAGGTTAAGACATTATAAAATATTAAACTATTTGGTGTTAGGCAAACACCTGCCTATCAGGATTGCTTCCAAATACGCAAGTTTCAAACAATTAGGCAATGACCGGAAGGCGAATGTCTACGGAGCTCTTGGGAGATGGAAGCCGCCCTTTCTTATCTTAGATTTCGGAACAGCCACCACCATTGACTATGTTTCGGCGAACCGTGTTTTTGAGGGAGGGCTTATTATCCCAGGGATCAAATCGTGCCTGGATCTTTTGCATGAAAAGACGGCTCTTTTACCGCCTGTCAGGATTAAACCCGTTCCCTATTTTTTGGGACGCTCCACAAAAGCAGGCATGCTTTCTGGCGTGTTGAACGGGTATGGAGCTATGGTGGACGGCTTGGTCCGTGAGTTTAAAAGCCGGTATGGCGCCAATTTAAAAACTATAGGAACGGGCGGACTTGTCGATATAGTAGGAAAATACTGTGGAGGATTTGACCACGCAGATCCTATGCTCACTCTGCAGGGGATAAGAGATGTTTACCAAGATTGGTGCTCATCGGGCCCCAAAGGGCTGTCAAATCGGAGGCTGAAAAAAAATCATGGCTGATGAAAAGGAAGTAAAAGCCGAATCTTCTCCGGCTGCATCCAGAGACCGCAGAACTTTGGGCGGACTCTTCGTCAATAAACAGCTCCTTAAAAGGTATGTGATGCTCGTGGTGGCTATCACCATGATTTCCTCCTGCCTTATCGGTTTCGTCATTCATCAATCGATTAAACAGTCCTTGGAGAATGAGACCCGGCGAAGTTCCAAAGTGAGCGTCTATGAAGTGCTCATGGACGTCAACAACACGCTTTTGATCCGTGTCTTTCTTATCCTTTTCGTTTCCGTGCTGGTCACCGGCGTGGCGGGTATTTTATTCCTGCACAGAATTGCCGGACCTCTTTACAGAATACGCGGAGTCCTTAAAAGTCTGGCTGATGGTAAAATTCCGGACAAAAATATCAAATTAAGAGAAGGTGATTTTTTTATTGAAGTCGTGGATGAGCTCAACCGGGTTTTAAAAAGACTGCGGGATGAGAAAAAGTCTCTATCTTCCTGAGGCGGGTATTTCCCTCCTAAACGCATAACTCCCTCTAAATAAATAAGATAGCCCATAGCACATTTATCAAAAAAAACACCTCCCGGGCTTGTTTTTTCTCCATTCAAGGGTTATACTTACATAACATTTTAAAATATATAATCTATTCTAATAGAATAGGTTATATATTTTTTTTAGATTATTAATTAAATCTATGAAAAAAAGTCCATCGACAATTCTTACAACCTGGCTGCTTTTGCTTTGTTTTTCCTCAAGCACGGTAGCCCAGGCAGCGCCTCTGATTTCCGAACCCATTGTTCATCCGCCTAGCCAACAAAGCTCAGTCTGGAGCCTGGAAATTCCAGCTCAATGGGGAAGTGAAGTCGAAAGTTTCGGGAACCAGGCCATGCCGTCCATTTTTTACATCCAGGACGCGCACTGTGATTACAGGGCCCAGAAAAGCATAGCCGCATTGATTGAAAGTTTAGCCGCTGAGTACCGGGCCGCTCACCCAACGGCCGAAGTGCGTATCGCCTTGGAGGGTGCGTCCAGCCGTATTGATCTTCAACCGTTCCGCGAATTCTCCCAAACAGAAGTTGGCACTCAAGTGAATGATTTTTACATGCGCAAAGGGCTGCTGTCAGGTGCAGAATTCGCGGCTTTGAAATTAACCGAGAAAGCGTCTCTCCAAGGCATTGAAACTCCGGCGATTTACCGGCGAAACCTGGAATCGTATAGGGCAGCTTCGAAGGTGGCGGGTCAAACCTCCGAGTTTATCCGTCAGCTTAGAGAAAATCTGGACAGGGCGAAACCCGGCATATTTTCTAAGGAATTTCTGCTAGTGGATGAAAACGAAAACCGTTTTCATGACCAGAAGCTGGGGCTTCTTGAATATCTGTCTTTTCTGGTCCAGCATGCGGCGCTGGTGTCTAAGTCGGAAGTTCCGTGGTCCCAGCGGTATCCCCACCTTGGGAAGTTAGAGGAAATGCGGAAAGCCGAACAGAAAATTGATTTCACGCTTCTTCAGACTGAAATTGAAAAAATCCTGTCATCCCTTGCTTCTCATTCCCACGGCTTGGCAGCGAAAAAGCTCGCTTTCTGGATGGAAGCCCGAAGTACCGGAGACTATGCCCGTTTTTTTAGGACGCTAATCAAAGACGCTAAGCAGGCCAAACTGGACCTGGCTGGATATGCGGAAGTGAGACGATACGAGGTTTATTTGGGCCTTTTTGAAACGATGAAAGGTCCGGAAGTTTTCCGGGAATTGGAAGCATGGACCGCCGAAATCAAGGCAGCCCTCTACCGTTCGGAGATTGAGAAACAAAAAGACGAATACGGTGTCTTGCTCAGGTTCGCGGACAAAGTGGCGCGGCTTGAGGCGACGCGCCAAGAACTTGAAGCCTGTGAGAATGCGGTGAGGGATAAAAAAATAACAGCGGAAACGAGTTCAAAACTGGCACCCGCGTTTCGATTTTATGCGGACGCGAAACAAAGGGACAAAGTCTTATTTGAGAATCTGCGCGCTCTTCTATCCGGCAAAAAGTCAGAAAGTAAGGAAGCGCCCCTGACTTTTTTTGTGACCGGAGGTTTTCACAGTGATGCGCTGGCGGTGTTATTGCGGCGGGAGGGAATTGCCTACCGTATGCTGGCGCCTCGTTTTGAACAGGGAGAAGAAAATACACCGTACGCTGAACTGATGCGCGGCCGGATTTCTCCACTGCGTCAAGTGGCCGGTGCCTTCAAGTATGACGCTCAGCGGGCGCTGGCACACGAAAATCTTGTTAAAGTAGATTTCGGCGCACGCCGCGAACTTTTTTACAAATTTCGCTTCAACGCCAGCCTTTTGAAAGCCGGTCCTGAAAAAATAAGAAATAGAGAACTTATTGAACCGGAATTTTCCGACTCTCCTTTTCCGGTTAAAACCAAACCGGATAATCCCCGGGAACTTGCCCTTAAAGATACGCTGAAAGATGCCATCCGCCGTAAGGACTTCGGGAGCTTCAAGGCTTTTTTCGCGCAGACCCTGAAACCGGTATCCGGAGTTCATGAGAAAAACCGCCTATTTGAATTTCTTGACAATGCTTTTTTGAAGCAGGCTTTTGAAGCCTTGACTTCCGGAAACGCTGACACCGAATCCTTTACGCACGCGATTGAAAAAGCCGAGAAAAAAGCCCTGCTGGATTTTTTTGAGCAAGAGGAGATAGCTTCTCTTTCGGCCCGGATTAAGACAATTGAACTGCGAAAAAATAATTTTTTTAAAAATTTATCCGGAGGGAAAACCACCGGGCAAGAAATTGAAAAAAATTTAACAGATTTGAATAACGGGAAGCTGGCACTGGAGGCCCTGCTCGAAAAGCCGGAAACCCGGTTTGAATTATTAATTGCCCATCATAAAGCCCAACAGGCATTGGTATCCATCCCGCGCGAAGCAGTCAAGGCAGAGCCTGAAGAAGCCGCGGTTGGCGGCCCGGAAATGCCGGCCCTGGCGGTTGGCCTGGGCCAGCCTGAGCAGGCGGCGGATGGCCGCCTGGAAATGCCGGCCCTGGCGGTTGGCCTGGGCCAGCCTGAAGAAGCCGCGGTTGGCGGCCCGCAAATGCCGGCCCTGGCTGCCAGCCTGGGCACTGAAACCCCTTATTTTGAAGATCCCATGGATTTTCAGGAATTAGTGGATACCCTGCGCCAGAAATTCGAGTATCACTTCAGAAATATCCGAGTTTCAGGTTTAGGTTCAGGCTTTGATGAGGCTGAAAATGATTTTTTGAGATACGTTTACATGGCGGTCCAAACGTATTCTTTGGATGCTATGCTGACCGCCTTCGGTCAGATCCGCACCATTTTCGGCGCGGAAAGAGACTTTGTCCGCAGCGCGGGGATGATGTTTCCGTTTGAATCCGATGTTGAACTTGATGAGTCCGTGCATGACCTGAAAATAAAAATGCTCGATGAAGCCGCGGCTGAGGCTTTCATCCGTACCATGAAGGGCCGGGCGCTGAAAAGATTTGATGCCGTGGATTTCAAGCCAGAACAGCTGGATGAAACCGAACAGGAGGTTTATCAACAAGGGCTCCAGCGTCTGACCGGGCTGCTCCAAGCTTATCGCGAAA
>Ga0209211_10006212_pt1 | contig 17407 bp, 15 predicted proteins | sample RifGroA2_FD_183992 | JGI IMG/M metagenome (GOLD analysis project Ga0209211, IMG submission 183992) | Groundwater microbial communities from Rifle, Colorado, USA - Groundwater A2 (SPAdes) (version 2) | ecosystem: Environmental > Aquatic > Deep subsurface > Groundwater | place: Rifle, Colorado... | reverse complement strand
TCTACTTCATGAATTAAATTCTGCGTGAACATTGTCCGCTGAATAAACTCTGTCCGTGCCTGATCCGTAGTCCGTCGCAGGAGTGATTCAATCTTATTATCCACATCAATGGTTTCATTCTGCTGTTTATTCCGCCATTGAATCTCATTAAGATAACGGTTGAGTTCATCTTGTTTCGAGGAAAGGATTGCTTGTGTTCTCGCCAGATCATTTTTGTCTACCCGCTCTGCTACACTCTCAAAACCGTGTTCAAAAAAAGTCCATAATTCTTCCCCGTTTTTTTGTGAAAGATCATCTGTAAACGGTTTGCTCTCAAAGCCTCCGTTTTGATTTTGCTCTTGTTTTGAACGCAGATCAAACCAGATTGAATAATGCTCATCATCGCCTTGCTGATGTTGAATCACTGCCTCGGCACTAAATTCTTTTGAATCCACAAGAAATCCCCTAAACTCCTTTACTGTCACTTCTTTTCGATCAGGCAACAAACCGCCAAGGAATGTTTTACACTGCTCTTGATTCTCCCGCAGAAATTCATACATCATTCGTTCCCGCTGCACGGCATCTTTCGCCAACTCTTCCAAAGAGATTGTCCCTTCCTGATATTGTTTTACCTTAGCGACAATGTCTTGGATCATCGTTTCTGGCAGTGCATCTGATTGCAGCTTAAACACACTTTCTAACCCAATATGGTAGAAAACAATCGTTTTTCCATTCTGCTGCAATCCATTCGGCCAGGCATGCAACGTCACTTTTACTTTCTCCCCATCAAATACTTTCTTTTCAAATTGAGGAATTTCTTCATCAACGATAACCGATCTCTGCTCATTACTCAACCAGAGATTGTTGCTCAACCCCGTTGGCTCTCCGAAAATATTCTTTACCGTTTCTAAAGACCAGCCTTCTGTTTGAAAATGATCCTCGCGCTGATCACCATCTCGTCTAAATTCATCTTCTGGAATGTCATCTGCTAATCGTTCTACTTCCCCAAAATTACCTTCCTCTGCCGCGGTTCGTATTGCTTTAAACAGCGCACTTTGATTATTCCCCAATCTCGCAAACTCAGCATCGATTTGATCGATTATTTGAACCAGCTTCTCCTTATCTTTCGCCCGCAGTGCTTCTTCAGCTTGATTGCCGAGTCGTTCTAATTCTCGTCCTTGATTATCCTTTGATTCTTTTCTTTCCTCCTCCAGTGTAAATTCTTGTCGCTGCTCTTCCAACTGCTCACGAAATTCTTCTTCTAACACTTGCAAATGCACTTTAAATTTCACATAATCCAAAGAACCATCTTCATACTGCTGTGCGTACCGTGCAGCATCATCAAGTGTGCCGTGAACGCCATTGGCAAGAAGGAAGAATAGAACTAAAACTACCATCAACCCCTTTTCACGAATCATAACCGATTATTAAAAGAGAATGAGTATATATATTTTGTTGGTGAGATGATAAATTAAGAAATAGCTCTTACAACTTCATAGAAAAGAGGGTAATTGCCATTATTCACGTCAATTAATTTCACGGGTTTCCAATTGAAATCTCCTCTCTGCTTTAAAGTTGCTTCTATTCTCTGACCAAGAGATCGTTGCTCCCGTAAGCTCAAGTCTCTAGTAAAAGATGTTTCTACTCTCATCGACCACCTCCAAAGAGGACTATTCTGTTGCCAGGCTTTAACAATAGCATTCTCAGAATAACCCACGTTTTCTATGGGAATTTGGCTATACTGTCTAACAACGAAATCAATTTCTCCCTCTATGCAATCAGCCATAAATGTCTTACTTCTTTTTTCTCCATTTGAGGTTACTGCAAACACAAACTTTCCCCCACGCTTTAATCTCTCTATTTTCTCTAATTCTACGTAACTTTCTTCTCCATCATTACCTAAAAGTATCGCACATTTTTTATGGTTAGTACGTTCATTCTGGACAGTACATAATTTTTCAACGGTTCCGGCATGGACAACGAGTCCATCCGCTAAGTCTTCGAGTGAAACTGCTGTTATTCTTGCCATCAAATTTTGACTTTTTTTTTTTGATTCTAGTTGTTCTCTGGTTTCGCCTAACCTTAATGATGGAACAAATAGAGCAACATAATTTAATGTAGAAAAGAGTCCAACCGTTCTTCCGATTTCTTTAACACAGACATAGTATGTTTTCATTTTTTATCTTAATCTCTCCCAAATCTAGTGTAAGCAGAAGATAAATAACTTTTGTTCAATATTATTGTCAAAATAACAAAATTTATAAATAAAATGTCTATTAATTCATAAGATGAGCCTAGACTTAGATCTAAAAGACAGAAAAATTCTCTATCAATTAGACCTTGACTGCCGCCAGACTAATTCTGAAATCGGCAAAAAAGTAGGATTAAGCAAGCAAGTCGTCGATTACAGAATAAAACGATTTTTAAGAGAAAGCATCATCACACGGTTTGCTACAGTCATTGACACGTACAAGCTGGGATTCTCCAAATACAAAATTTACCTTTCTCTAGAAAATGCCAATAGAGAAATTATGGCACAATTGGTAGAATTTCTCAAAGCACATCCTAAAACTGAATGGATTGCCACCTGCTCTGGAAAATGGGATCTTATTGCTGGCTACTTCGTTAAAGATGTCTACGAATTTAATGCTGCTCTGAAAGAGCTCGATGAGAAATTTAGTCAGTACATGGCTCTTAGAGAAACAACGATTAGTTTAGGTGTTCCACATTGGCGAAAAGAATACCTCTTGAATAACAAACAACCTCATGAAGTGATTTTGCAGGGTGGTCAGAAAAGCAACTATACCCTAGACTCGACAGATGAAGAAATCCTCAAACTGCTTGTTAATAATGCCCGTATGCCTATCACAGAAATCGCTCAGCGATTAAAATCAACCCCAAGAATAATCAATTACCGGATAAAAAATCTTAAAAAAGATAAAATTATTCTTATCAACAGAATTTCTCTGGATCTCAACAAATTTAATTGGATTTACTGCAAAGCATTGCTGAAATTTAAAAACGTAACAAATCAAAGATACAATCAATTCTTCCAATATTGCCGCTCCATAAATAACCTCACTTATGTCATCAATAGCATTGGGTCATGGGATCTAGAGATGGATTTTGAGATTGAAGATTTCAACAAGTTCAATACAATAATGCTTGAAATTCGTGATCGGTTTTCAGACATCATCAAACATTACGATTTTGTTATTGTGATGAACGAGGATAAATTAGATTATTATCCTGGCTGTTATCCACAATTTGAATAACTACTCCCAAAAACATTTCCTACTAGACCATAGTCTGCTACAACAACACTTCGTTATTCGTTCCCACCCAGTTGTGCGCAAACCTCTTAAAGAACTAAAACTCTGCTACAGAAACGCGGGGGCGATCGAGATGGTCAATACAATTCTGGATAATGTTTCTCATAAAACAGAGGAGCATGAATTTTATAATTCTCTTCCTGAGGGATACAATCGGGGCAAAACTAAATTTGTGATTGTGTACGGAACTGTTATGTCTGGGCTAGGCAAAGGAATTTTTGCTGGATCACTCGCAAATCTACTGCAACTCAAAGGGCTCAACACAACGTTAATGAAATTTGATGGTTACCTCAATGTTGATGCCGGAACTCTTAATCCGTTCCGCCATGGTGAAGTGTATGTATTAGATGATGGTACTGAAAGCGATATGGATTTGGGAACGTATGAGCGCTTTTTAGGAAAAGATCTTACTAAAAAAAATTACCTTACGGGAGGAAAACTATTTACGCAGATTTTGAGCGGCGAACGTAATGGGAATTATTTAGGTCGAGATGTTCAATTTATACCTCATGTGACTGGCGAAATTAAACAATTTGTCAGAACACTAGCCATGACGAGCGGTGCAGACATTGTGTTCATTGAAGTTGGGGGCACGGTAGGTGATATTGAGAATAATTATTTCTTGGAAGCAATGCGTGAGTTGATTTATGAAGAAGGCAAAGAGAATGTTTGTAACGTCGCTCTGACCTATATTTTAGAACCAGGATTTCTGGGTGAACAAAAAAGTAAAGCCGCCCAGCTAGGGCTTCGTCAGTTGATGGGAATGGGAATTCAACCAGATATTATTGCTTGCCGCTGTGATCATGAAGTGGTTCCTAAAGTCCGAGAGAAAATTAGTGTTTCAGCCAATGTTCTAGTAGACCGAGTAGTAAGTTTACACGATATGCCGAGTATTTACTTAATTCCACAGTTGTTAGAAAAAGCAAGATTAGATGAACAGACTATTGATCTACTCGGTGTCCGGAGCAGAGTGAGGCCTCATTATGAAGAAAAACTGCGTTGGGAACAATACTTTAGGAATATTCAGATCATCTCCAAATCTGTAAAAATAGGCATTACGGGGAAATATACCTCGCTCCGTGATTCGTATGCGTCAATCATCAAAGCATTGGAGCATGCAGGAACACACTTAGGTGTTAGAGTTGATTTAGAATGGATTGACACCACTAATCTGTCTAAACAAGACGTCGCTAAAGCACTTCAGTCTGTGGATGGCATCATCGTTCCCGGGGCGTTTGGTTCCCGTGGTTCCGAAGGCAAAATTCATTGCATCGAGTATGCGCGAACCAAACAGTTGCCATTTTTAGGTTTGTGTTATGGATTTCAAATGGCGTTGATTGAATTTGCTCGCAACGTTTGTGGTCTAGAAGATGCCAACACGACTGAAATCAATCCCACAACCACACATCCAGTCATCGATATTTTACCAGAACAAAAGAAAATTGATTCACTCGGCGGCACGATGCGTTTAGGCGGCCATGACATTGATCTTAAAGAAGGTACGTCTGCGTATGAATTGTATCATAACCCTGTTGCTCGAGAGCGTTTCCGCCATCGTTGGGAATGTAATCCAGACTATATTGAGATGTTTGAGAACAAAGGCATTGTCTTTTCAGGAAAAGCACCGGGGCGAGAGATTATGCAAATTCTTGAATTGCCTCAGAACGTTCATCCCTTTTTTATGGGAATCCAAGCTCATCCTGAATTCAAATCACGACCACTTGAGCCAAGTCCTTTGTATGTAGGGTTCTTGAAAGCAGTTATTGGGTTGCAAGGAAAGAAATAAAATAATTTGTTTCTTGAACAGATTACTTTTGTTATTACTATTAGAAGATAAATTTAAGAATAATTTATAAATAAATTACCTTTTTTAGTCTCTAATTATTAAATAAGTTATGAGATAAAATAAAATGGGATATATTAATCTTGAGACAGAAGGGGAGCTATTAAGTGTTTCACCTATGGGTGGTCTAGAGAGAAAAACTTCTGATTTAATTTTCCCTGAGCGCACACCTGTTACAGCGGTATTAATTCAAGGGCCATCTTGTCAATGGTCAAAAATGGTATACGAAACACTTCCCGAAGAATACGTGGGACAAGAAGTAAGACTTTTGGAAACTTACTTAACCACAGAAGTGGGAATACTTTTCATGCAAGAACTGTACGTTAGTGGGGAGCGTGTATTAAACACTGTTATAGTTAGAACCAATGCTTTTTAGTTTTTGTTTTCTCATTTAGCCTTTCTTTACAACCTCAATTCCTGTCTTGCATTATCCGGAAAATGAACTGCATCGAACAATACAAACTGCGTCGGCTTTATTCTATAAAATCTATGCGGCGTCTCGCTGTCTTTCATAAATTGCAGCACCTTTTCTTTTGAGAAAATTCCTCTGCCTACATAGAGTGCGATTGCGTTTAGAATCTCCTTTCGACCACTCAACTCTTCCGCCACTCCTTGAAATTGTAATCCTCTTGGCTTATCTTGTGGCGTTTGAGGTAAGACAATCGCTCCCGCAACCCTGTTATTCTTCAGAACTTCCTGAGAATGCCGTCTTGTTTCTGACGAAATCCAATAGATATTCAAGTCTTTATCTGGAGCAAACCACACACTGCAAACCCAAGGTTGATTATTCACCGACGTAGCCAACTGCATCAACCGCGCTTCTTTCAAATACTCTTCAATCAACTTCCGTACTGTCATCGTTTCTTCTTAATCTCTTTCATTCCATTCATATATGGCTGTAGTGCTTTAGGAATTAACACTGTTCCATTTTTTGTCTGAAAGTTCTCGAGAATCGCTACAATCGGGCGTGTATCTGTCAACGCCGTATTGTTTAAAATGTGAACATATTCTTTCGTCCCGTCTTTACGGACAACTTTGGTATTTAATGTTACAGACTGATAATTAGTGCAATTGCTGCAGGAAGTGACTTCTCGATAATTTCCTTTCTTATCATTCTGTCCAGGCATCCACGCTTCAATATCATATTGCAGTGCTTGTTTATTGCCAAGGTCGCCGGTACAGATTTGCACAACTCGAAAAGGAATCTCTAATTCTTGAAACAATTCTTCTGCATTGCGCTGCATTTCTTCAAAAAAAGTGTAAGAATCCTCGGGCTTGCAATAAACGATTTGTTCTACTTTATTAAATTGGTGTACCCGAAATATTCCTTTATCATCGCGCCCATGTGCGCCGAGTTCTTTGCGGAAACAAGCACTCACGCCACATATTTTCAGAGGAAGTTCTTTTTCATCCAATGTTTGATCTTTCTTCAATGCCACTAAAGGATGTTCTGACGTGGCAATCAAATACAAGTCCTCATTCTCAATTTTGTAAATCGTCTGCTCAAATTCAGATAGATTAACTCCACCTTCCAACGCGGCACGATTAATCATATACGGTGTTTGAATCAACGCGTATCCTTTCTTCAGCAAGCGATCGATGGCAAACCGCTGAAGTGCCTGGCTCAGAAGCACGGCTTCATTTTTAAGATAATAAAATCGTGCGCCGGAATTTTTAGCCGCAGTGTCTAAATCCAGCAAATCTAAACTCAGCCCTAACTCAATATGATCTTTTATGGAAAAATTAAACTTTGTGACTTTTCCTACTTTTTTCAATTCTTTATTTTCCGAATCATCTTTACCCGCAGGGACAGACGGATGGAGAACATTGCCGACTCTCTTTAATGTCTCATTTCTTTTTAGAAGCAAGGCATTCACTAAGTCTTCTTGTGTTTTAATTTCATCCGCAACGCTTCGCATTTCTTTGATTTTCTTCTCAGCGAGGGGATTATTTTTCTCTTTTTTAGCTTTATTTATTTCCTCTGAAACAACATTCCGCTTATGCTTGAGAGTCTCAACCTCTTTCAGCGCCTTCCGCCATTGTTCATCAGTCTTAAGAGCATCATCAACTATTTTCAGATCATGCCCGCGTCTTTTTTCCGAAGCACGAACAATGTCCGAATGTTCCCGCACAAAAGTAATATCTAACATAATTCTTTCGCCAACTTCCTAAATTAATAAACCTTGCTGTGTTTTAGACAATTGCTCTTGCTATTATTCCGATAAGCAGAATGCCAATAAAATTAGAGATGAATGAAAAAGGAATAAACTGCCTCATCTTTATTCTCGAAAGTCCCAAAATACTTATTCCTAGTTCATCCGGCAATGGCGAGGCGATAATTATCCCTCCAATCAAAAAAGAAAAACGCCGGAAAAGTTTTAACCTCAGAAGAGACTTCAACCTCCCCTTTTCTTTAATCTGCTTAAGCAGATGCTCCGAGAACCTATCTTTGACAAATTTAAACATAAATCCATCTATAATGACTGCTCCCAGCGCTCCCAACAATGCGGTCAGCCACAGTGATCCATTAATGGCAATTTCTCCTAACGCGACTGTCGCTGGTGCAGTGGTAAATACCGATGTAAAAAACATCCCTGCTATAAAACTCCCCAGTAATTCTTGCTGCCTTGTCGAAGTTAGAATTTCCCCTAAGAATTCCATTTTTACAAGAAGAAGAGCAATCCCAATACTGAATATAATAATCACTAAATCAAAAAGTAAAGATTTTGTATTGCTATTCATCTCTTCCAAGTCAGATACTCTTTCCTTCTATTTAACCCTTTTTATAACTATTAAGCCTAATCATCCCCAAGATAAAACCAAAAGTATTTAAATCAAGAAACCACTCTTACCTCAAAAAGAACGAGTGAAATGATGGTCAAACGATTACTTCTAATAGTTATTCTCCTTACCATCTCTTCATTTTCCCTCCTTGCAGACACCGATCTTGGTTTTTCTTGTACGGAAGATGCAGAGTGTTCTTTCTATGCTGAAGATCCTTCTCAGATGTATTGCAATCTCGATACCGGCACGTGTTTCTTTCGGGAAGAAAGTTCTCCACCTCCATCAGATCAGCCGATTAATGATTCTGCCTTTCCTGAAACAATTCCAGATAATACTTCAAATATCACTACAACTCCTCCACCTTCAGAACCTGGTGTCAATGCTCTCTTAGAACAGAATGTCGGATCATTGCGTGGAGAAGTTTCTGTGCTTCAGAATATTACTTTATCCACAAATACTCAAGTATCATCTCTCCAAGCGCAGATTGCTGCACTTCAACAACTAGTAAGTACATTACAATCATCCGTGGAAGGAGTAACCGTTCAGCAAAACTCCGCTGATTCTCAAATCAATCAGCTTTCTACCGGTTTAGCCGGACTTCAGGAAAATGTTCAAACCACACAGACTGAACTCGATGCCGTTGAAGACGCATTAGCAAAACGTCGTCTGGTTACGACAATTTTGATGTACTCATTTATCGCCTTGCTCATCATCGCCGTTAGCGTTGGACTAACCTATTATATGACTGGTTCTCGGAAAACATCTTTTTCCTCTCCTAAGAATGTTTCGACTGAGATTGCCCAGTATATTACTCACCACATTAAGAAAGGCAAGAAATTTCCTGAGATTAAACAAACTCTTCTCAAAGCCGGCTGGTCTGAGCAAGACATTCAATGGGCATATGAAGAAACCACCAAGCAAAATTATCAGCAGTACCTTAAAACGTCTTCTTCCTCCTCAAATGCAACTCCACATAAATCAAAATCGCTTCCTGACCGAACTAAAATTCTGACCCTCGTTATTTTTAGTATTCTCGTACTCCTCGGCTTGCTTCTTCTCCTTCGCGGTGTGACAACGGGTCAAGCGATTCACTTTGGCAGTAATCAAGAATTGAACATTGCCACAGAAGATCTCCTCCAAAAGTATGTTGTTTCCAGTGAACTATTTTCTCTTGTCAACGACGCTTCACTCTGTATCGAAGTTCATGACAACGAAAAGCAAGTATCGTATAAAATGATTAAATCCTCCTCCGGCACAACGCTCGACATTGCTTCTAAAGCCTGTTCTGCCGATCCGACGTATTCTGCCGCCGTTGTTTTCACCAACTGGAATTCATTCAACGTCGCCGCTCGCCGCATGACCTGTGAAGCATTGCAGGGAGTGCATAAAATGGATACGAAAACAAATTTGCGTGGGATGTATATTCTTCCATCACGTTATGTTCTTCCGGGGTTTAAACTCAATCCTGCATTAGATGTAACCTCTTATTGTTCTGTTCTTAGTCAGTGCCTAAGCAAAGATCAGATTAAAGCGCTTAAAATCACGTGTTGAGAGATTAATTAATTTGAATATTATTTGGCCACTTCCCAGAATAAGTTAAATTGCTTAAGATAATTATTTGATACTTTAGCACTGTTAATAACAATTAAATAATGGGGATTACCCCAAATAAATAAATATACTTTATTTTGGTAAACCACTGTCGTGGTATCACCCAAGTATTTTTTATCTAATTCTTTATATTCAATGTTTTTTTGTTGAACTTTTTTAGAACCACTGGCAATAATGATCTTTTCCTTTACGTTTCTTTCTTTAATGATGGTAAAATATTGTTTAAGATAGATTGGTTCGACCGTTTCAAGTATTTTTTCATCTACACCGATAAGATAAACAGTGTCCTTTTTCTTAAGATCAGCGATTAAATCTTTAATTAGATTTAAGTAAACTCTTTTGCCTCGATGTAGTTCAACTCTCGTTTCTTCTAAATTTGAGCTAAATAAGCTTAATAGTTGAGGCAGAATAGAATCTAATTGTCTTAGTTTTAATTCAAATATTTCTCGTAGTGCTTTTGGATCAACAGCTTGATACGTCTTTCTGTTATCTAAAAGCAGCGTATTAACAATTCCTCGTTCCAGTAATCTCTCCAGAGTATCATAGATATAGGATCTGTGTAAGCCTGTTTTTTCGGCCAATTTAGTGGGGCTCAGTGTGCCAAACTGCAACAGAGCAAGGTATACTTTACTTTCATTGTCTGTTAGTCCAAGTTCTTTGAGTTCTGCTTGATACATTAACTGTAGAGAAATTTTTTCTCTATTTAATAGTTTCGTAAGGAGTAATACGACAAAGTATTAAGAAGTTAATAATAACTACCAAAGAGTAATAACTTAAGAGGTAAACAAAATGACATATGAAATACCGTTTGAAGCATCTTTAGAGAAAATAGTTGCAGTGTTGAGAGAAACAACTGCACCTAGTGAAATTGTGCAGAGGTCGGAAATTTTAGTGCAGTGCTATAACGAGAATTTGCGCCTGAATAGTGCTATGAATAATGCCTTCGATCGAATACAAGCAGAATGGTCACAAGACCAAATCTATTTAGCTGAGACTAGAAATTGTTTGTATTTTATTTTTGATCTATTCGATGATATGTTTAAATGCTATTATCAAATTTTTACCAATCCCACAATCGAACCACTTAAAGTCAGGAATTTGGACAAAAGCTACTACATACCTGAATACTACCTTCCTAGAGATATTGAAAATGGGATCAAAAAAATGAGAACGCAGCCATGCCCTGAACTAGCTAGTATGAGGCCCGAAGTGTATGCTTATGTAGTCAGAACTTTGGATGAAGAGTTTGCTAAGTTAGGGAGCACTTTCAAAAGTTAGAACACAAAAGTGATCTTTCTTATTTTTTTGAAATATTTTTCAAAAATTTAGCTCGTCCTCTATCTCTTGGTCTCAGAGCGTTCCGCGACCTCACACTCTCTTCTAAACCATTTTTTTACTTCACAAACACCCTCCGCAGATCGAAGTCAAATCGCGCCATAAATTCATCCGCCAGTTCTTCATCCTCTTCGATAAGATACTCATACATATCTTTGCTCATACAGTGAGCGCATAATCCCATATTTTTATGGCACAACAAACAAACTGTTGCTCCATCAACCTCAAAGCCATGCACCAGTCTTCCCAGCTTCCGATTCTGTTCTCCAATCATTACTTTCATTTCCCCTGCTAAACACTCCCCGCAAATCGGGTTGGTAATCACTTCATCACATTCGATGCAGCGATGCGCTGCTTGTAGTGTTTCCATGGCTATCCCCTCTTTTTCCCTTTTTTCCACGTGCACTCGATCTAAACGTTGTTGTAAGAATTCAGGTTGTAGTCTTGTCGAGCACACAATCGCAAAAGTGTCTGTGATATATATTCTTTTCACCTTATGAATATAATTCGTATATGTTTACATTAAATAACCAGAAATCCCTCAGCTTTAGCTGAGGGATGAATGGCTCTGGTTATTTATGTCACAAAGTGCGGGGTTTAGAAAGCGTCTCTTTTCAAGCCCTGCTCTTCAGGGTAGGGTAAGACGCTTTCCCGCACTTTCATGACCATTTCAAAATAAATAATATCTGTCCTAAATAAACAAATAAAAAAACAAAAACGGGGCTCCACAGAGGGGGTGAGGGTGGTAGAACACGCGTGGAGCCCGCGTGAGTAGGATAGTCCTTTCACACAGTGAGTTTGTTAACTCTTCACACAAAAGGCACAAAGTGAGCCTTGTATATAAATGTTACCTTTATGTATACTGGTTTAATTAAACTAGTAATTCCACCACTAAATCCCATTCATTTACAGAAACTGTACTCTATGCCGTCCCGTACTATAATTATGACCAGGAATATACCCGCTTGGTCGTGTTATTCCTTCTAGAGGAATATCTTTTCCAAGAAATTTGCCCTTCAAATAGTCAGCATAAAGAGCAGCGCCGACCTTTCCTGGACCATCAATAACTGTTTCATCAATGGAAATTGCTCGAACCATCACACACGATGGAACACCGACTTTGGAAGTTCCAATATTAAAGAAAATTTGACCACGGTGGGGCATCGTATCAATTTGTCCGGGTGCAGCCAGCATACAGTAGCGTGATGGTGTTACATCATCATTTGTTTCAAATCCTTCTGTTTCCAAAACAACTGCTCTAACTGGTGTGTACCCATTATTCCTCCCTTTCAAAAATGCTTCCCACGCATTAATTGCTGGCGTAGAACTAAGCGCCTCAGCAGGAAAAGTTAACGTTCTTCCCACCAGCATTGTTGCAACATCATCCGCCGATCGGCTAAAAACAACTTGCCTTCGTTTAGGAGGTTGGGCATACATTTTCTCTAATTCAGTAGAAAATTGAGTATATCGTCTCAATATCTGGAGACCATCAAAATCTAATCTTCTTGCTAAAGCAGGATTAGATTTTGCGAGAATATGTTCTATGGCATAAGATTGGTCAGTAGGATTACGTAAGTACGGTTCTACTGCTTCTTCAAAATCATGAAGGGATGCTACAACAACCACAATTTCCTGCTGTCTTTCGGTAAGAGAAACTCCTCTTTTCCCTGTCAGTTTCCTTCTCACTGGTCCTAAATCATCCTCGGCTGCAATCAAGTCCCGAGCTCTTTGGTTGCTGAGTGTTGCTTCATACTCTCTTTGAAGAGGAACGCTGAGTAGACCTAGTGTTCTCACCAACTCTAAAACTCTCGCTTCTCCTCCAATTATCGTATCTAAACTAAGTTCTGTCATTTTTTTCTCCTCCCGTATCATTATTATTAAGTTTTTTGGTCATAGTGAGCAGAATCGTATCTAAATGGATTCGCCGACGTTGACCGTTGATAATCTTCCCACGCTTCTGTAGTTCCAGTTATCGCGAGGACTGTTTCAATCGTAAGCTTGCCACTTGCAATTATCCCTTCAACTGCGGAAGCATCTCCTCCTCTTTCAACATAACCCCCCGTGCCATCGTTAGCTGAGTAACTATATCGTTTCAAGACGCTTCGCAATGTTCTTGGTCTATGGGGTGATCCTCCTGACGGACTATTCGTACGACGATATGTAGGGTGTTGTAAAAAATGTACTATAACCTCCCTGGCAATTTCTTGATGTACAAAAGGTATTCCTGTTGACTGCTGATATGCATCCCACCGTTCGTACAAATTTGTCTTTTCATAGCGGTCAATCGAACGTAATAATTGTTCCTCAGTAAATTTTCTTTCTCTCATTCGTACCGCTATTTTTGACGTTTTCGTTCCTTTTTTAGTCATTTTATCTCTTCTTTCACTACCTTTCGGATCATAACAATTAAGAATATTAAACAACGTCAGTGGTGACCCATATTCAACGTTAACACCTCGGCCGTATGTAGGATGGTTCAAAAAATGTTCTAATGTAACTCTTGCTAGTCGTCGAAATTCTCGTGGAATTCCTAGGGTTTGAAGATATTCATCCCATCGTTCTCGTAATCCAATAGAAGTAAGAAGTTGCTCTTCTGTGAACTTTCCTTGAAACATTGCATTGGCAATAAAATCACCTTCGCCCATACTATTACGAAATCCTCCTTCTCCTTCATTTAAACGCGGGTCATACGTTCTCAAAACTTGTGTTAAACTTTTTGGACTGCCAAAATCATTTCGTTTATCATTACAATAATCTGGGTTCTCCAGAAAATGATTTAAAACTCTCAACGCATTTTCTTTGTAATCTTTTGGAACTCCTGTTGTTTGTTGGTAGGCTATCCATCTTCCAAAAAGATTAACCGATTCAAGCAGTTCTTGTTCTGTTAAATCTCCCTTACTGAGCCTAATACTCGCATTGACAGCAATTCCTCTCTGATTGACAATTCCGTTTTTTCCTTCAGTAGCCTCCGGATCATAATTTAACAAAAGATACGTTAAAGGGACTGGACTACAAATTGATGCTACTCGGTTATCTTTACTATAATCAGGATCACGTAAAAAATGTTCGACTGCTCGTTTCACTCTCCGGCGCATGTCTTTGGGAATTCCACGCGATTGTTGATATGCGTACCACTCTTTCTCTAATCCAACTGCTGCTAGCATAACTTCTTCAGAGAGAAATCCACTTTTTAAGGCGTTTCTTACTAGACAACATGTACCTTCTAGATCGTCATATCCTCCCTGTCCTTCATCACAGAAAGGGACATAACTACTAAGAACTCCTTCCAATGGTTTTGGACTTCCAAAGGGATACCCTTTTCCTGTCGCATAGTCAGGATCAACTAAAAAATGTCGTAACGTATAGGAAAATTTTGGAGAGTGCAGTAACATCCGGGCGAAAAATTCTCTCTCTGTTTTTCCTTGAATAATTTTTCTCCTTATTGTTCGAACATAATAAGGCAGGTCAGCTTTGATTTTATTCCACAAAGGTATACCTTGCAATATATCGATGTATTGATCACGATCAAGAACCAGAGCATCAACGTCATCTCGTGCTTCTATTACTATTCCTCCCGTTCTTTCTACCCACATCTGAGCAATGCTTAGCATATCTGCTTGTTGGGCAAATTCTGGTTCCAGCATAGTTACAATTGCATCTACACTCATTCCGTTGCCTCCACACTTTCTCTCCAGACAAATGGATTCGCTGATGTTGTTTGTTGATACACTGCCCATTGTTCTGTTAATCCCGTGGCGTTAAGAATCTCTTCTTCAGTAATTTGAGCATGTTGTAAACGTTCATACAGATGAATACTTGTTCCACGACTATTTTCTCTCAATTTCCTCTCTTCTCGGTCATACCTTCTCAAAACTGATGCCAAACTGATTGGTTCGCCCAATTTATTGCTGCATTCTAAATATTGTGGATTTGCCAAAAATACTGCAATTGTTTGTCTGGCCTCATCAACATCTACTTTTGGAACTCCTCTTGTTCCTTGATACACTTCCCATTCATTTTTTAATCCCACTGCATCTAACAGTTGATCTTCCGTTAATCTTCCTCTTGCCAGAGCAACGCGAACATTGTCTGCAAAGATAGTACGATCCTGACGGGCTGAATCTCCCTCTGTTGTCAGATAGTGTTCTCGCAAGACCCGTCTGAGTGTTAATGGTTGTCCGTAAGAACGTGTTGACTTATAGGACCCATTTCTAACATAATCGGGATCGGCGAGAAATGAACTCAACACTTCTGCAGTGACTTCCCGATATGGTTTTGGGATTCCTGTTGTTTGTTGATACTGTTTCCAATTATCTTCCAATCCGATAGCACTGAGAAGTTGTTCATCGGTAATTTTATTTTGTCGAAGTGCTTTCAATATTCTGTTAGCATTTCCTTCACCTGAAGATCGTTTGCCTGCTTTTATTTGATGATCACGCAGAACGGTTCTTAATGGAAGTGGCTCTCCAAACGATGATTTTCCTTTTCCAATGCTATAATCTTGGTCTTTAAGATAATCTTCAACTACACTTTTCGCCAGTTCTTTGTAACTTCTTGGTATACCCCTTGTTTTTTGGTACTGCTTCCATTCGTCCTCGAGATCAACACTTCTGATAAACTCCTCTTCATCAATTCTTTCTCTCTCCAATGCAATCTGGCTATTCTTCAAATTTCTATCATTACCGCTTTCGCTCGAAAGTAATGCTGTTAATGTTAAAGGCATCCCGAATTCAAGTTTTGCACTTCCATTTGTTCTTCCCATACTGTAATCAGGATTAGTCAAAAAAGATTCCATCATCTTTTTCACCGCCATCCTATATTTTCGAGGAAGCCCTCTCGTTTGAAGGTAAGAATTAAATTCATCTTTCAATCCTAGAAATTCTAAAAATCGTTCTTCCGCAATAACTCCTTGTCTTCTGATCCCTGATGCTATTTTTACTCCAGTTCCTCTTCCATCTTTTCTTTCTTTAGAATTGAGTTGATAACTGTCCAATACCACTATTAATCCTAAAGGATCTGCAAAAGAGAAGTTACTTGTACCCCTTCCTAAACTATAATCCGGCTCTTCTAAAAAAGCCTCGACAACAGTCATTGCTAATGGAAATTCTCTGAGGCCAAAAACAACTTCCCTTTCGTAAGGAGTCACGCCACGTAAACATCCCCGCGAGAGCAGATTTGTATATCCTTTCAAATTGTCTTGTACGTCTGCAAAAAGAGGAATAGATTGTAATAATCGAATATATTCATTTTCGTCAAGAATAATATCCTCCGTCAGAACTCCATTTGTCTTTCTCATCCAAGCTCGCGCTAATGACATTAAATCAGCCTCTTGCGCAATTCTCGTTTCCAAATTTCTTACCGCTTGCTCAATATCCATATTTCCTATTCGCTCCTTCTTGCACTTTCTTCATACGCTTTCCATTGTTCTTGCATTCCTGTTGCATCCCAGATCATCTTTGTGGTAACCCTTTCTCTCTATACAGTGCTTCCCATATCTTTCTACAAGGTCCATTTCCCTGTCTGAACACTCCCTCACCTGAAGGCACATAGCTTCGTAACACATATTCCATTGCGATAGGTGATCCACGTGGTCCGTGTCCTGCATTGCCTGTGCTATAGTGTGGATGAGCCAAAAAATGCTGCAATGTTTTTTGTAGTTCATCACGAACATTTGTTGGCAATTGTCTGCTTTGTTCATACAGTTCCCATTCGCTTTGCATCCCAGTAACTTCCCAGATCATTTCTTTCGTAATCGTACCATTAAAAAGGGCGAAATAAACTTGCCGACAATCACCTTTTGAATCCGTTATTTCTCCTTTTCCTCTTGCTTTATAATTGCGCAGAAATGATCCTAGAGGCAAAGGTGATCCAACAGGTCCAGATCTTCTGCCATCGGAATATTGTTTATGCTGGAGAAAGTGTGTTACTGTCTCAGCTATTTTTCTGGCGACACAGGAAGGAATTCTTTTATTTTGCAAATATATCTTCCATTTGTCTTCTAAACTAGTACTCCGTAAAACAAAATCTTCATCAATATATTTGTCATCAAGGGCAAATAAAACACTCCTACAATCACCTCTTTCTCTTATCATGAAACCATCCCCATCGGCTTGATAATGTCTCATAATTGATCTAAACGAGAAGGGTGAACTAAGAGGGTTGTGAGGCAATCCTTCGCTATATCGTTGGTTATCAAAAATATGATTTAAAGTATAGATAACCGTGGGAAAGAAAATCAGCATTCTCGCCTTTGCTCCCAAAGGATTTTCTCTTCGTATTAATGCATCTTCCAGTATTCGTGTGTATTCTGGTAATTGATCTCTCACCTCATCCCAGAGGGGAATATTGAGAAGCAATTCTATATACTCATCTTCTGATTGAACAACTCCTTCTCGAATAACGCCATTTGTTTTTCTTTCCCACGTTTGAGCAAGATAAAGGAGATCAGCTTCTACCTCTAGTTGTTTTTCAACGTTATCAAAAAGATCATCTACACTCATCTCAACATCCCCCGTACATCATG
>Ga0209211_10006211_pt1 | contig 17412 bp, 17 predicted proteins | sample RifGroA2_FD_183992 | JGI IMG/M metagenome (GOLD analysis project Ga0209211, IMG submission 183992) | Groundwater microbial communities from Rifle, Colorado, USA - Groundwater A2 (SPAdes) (version 2) | ecosystem: Environmental > Aquatic > Deep subsurface > Groundwater | place: Rifle, Colorado... | reverse complement strand
GGCAAAACCATCACCATGGTTCCCGACCGCTGCAACGCCGAAGGCGACGTCCGTCTCATGCCCGGAAATTCCGATAAACAGGTCCGGATGTGGATCGAAGATTGTCTCAAACAAACCTGTCCCGAAATTGTCTTTGAATTAGCCGACTTGACCTACGTTCCCTCGGTAGAAATCGCCAAGCATGAAGAATTAGTTGATTTACTCGTTAAAAATGCCACCGAAGTTCTCGGCCGAAAGCCCAAGGTTCTCGGCGCCGGCCCCTGGAACGACGCCTGGATGTTGATTACCCGTTCCGTCCCGACCATCTGCGGCTTCGGTCCCGACGGCGACAACGTCCACGCCGCCGACGAATATGTTGATCTAGAAAGCTTAAAAGCCGTCACCGAAATCTACGCCCGCCTGATCGTCGACTATCTGGGAATCCAAAAAAAGAAAATTTGACAGCTTATTTCTGACAAGCATATAATCTCCCTTTTCTGCTTTTGCGTCTTTCGAGAAAAATAAACAAACCTACATTATCGAGATTGTGAATCTGCCATCTGCTTATGAAAAAGAGTATAAAACGCTTTTCGACCAAATCCTGTCCACATTCAAGTTTTTGGATAAATAAGATATAATTTATTGCATGACAGAAGCGGAAGCGGTACTGGCGTGGAAAAGTAGTGCTGTTGAAAATCTGGAGACGGCGGAAGAACTATCTAAGCTTGGCAAAAGGCATGACGCCCTATTTTTCCTTCATTTAGCTTTGGAAAAGATATTGAAGGGGTTGCATCAATACCTAAAGCACCAACCTTCGTTGCATATTCACGATTTGTATAAGCTGGCAGTTGCAGCCGGACTAGAGATATCAGAAGAGGAAAGAGAAGAATTAGACGAGATGTCAACCTTCAATGTGGCGGCCAGGTACGATATATTTAAACAAAGGCTGTATCATAAGGCCACTGAAGAATTTACTGAAAAATGGATGGCAGCCGGCAAAAAACTTTTTAACAAATATCTGGAGGCGCTCAAATGAACGACCCGGTTTTGATTGGTCAAAAATTTATCGGAGAAATACGAAGTTCCGGTATAAATGTTGTTGATGCTTATTTATACGGATCCTATGCAAAGCAGACCGCAGGCATTAATAGCGACATAGACGTATGTGTGATTTCCCCTGATTTTGGGATCGATTTAATTGACGAAATGGTTAAGCTAAAGCAGATCGCCAGGAGAATAGATGATCGGATTGAAGTTATTCCGCTTGGAACAGCTGATTTCTCTGATCCTTTTGATCCACTAGTGTTTGAAATAAAAAATACCGGCATTAAAATAGTCTAAACATCACCGAAATCTACGCCCGCCTGATCGTCGACTATCTGGGAATCCAAAAAAAGCTATAGCTCTTCCACCAATTCCTTAATCGCCGTCAGCTTTTTATCGTCGGAGATAACTTTGCAGCCCAATTCCCCGGCCAGCTGCAAATAGAGGCTGTCATAACCCGAGACCTGATGCTTTTCCATTAATTCCCTCCATTGTCCCAGTTTCCCGACATCCAAATCTTTTATCTTCAACTTTCCGATTACCACCTCAATTCCTTTCACCGATAAATCCGGGTCGGCTTTGCGCTTTCTTATTAAAATGTTCAACATTTCCAACGCCAAAAAATTCGGAGCCCAGCCCTCTATCTCGCCGTCGGCTATTTTTCGATATATCTTTCTTGCCTCCTTGACTTTTTCCTCCTTCGGTCCCGGTATCCACTTCAACGCCACACTGGCATCCACCACTATTTTATGCCTCATTTCTATCCCTTTCTTCTCTTACCGCTCTGGCCGCATCGTACTTCACGCTTGTAGCCGCAATTTTATCAAACAGGGCAAAGTCCGAATCCGTTCTGCCGCCGGATTTTTTATTCACCTTTTTGGCAACCCTATCAATCAATAGTTTGTTAAAAGACGTCCGCTGGGAAAAGGCCTGAAGTCTCAAGGCCTCGTATACATCCTCGGGAAAACTGATAGACCTTCTTACCAAGTTCACAAGCTCAATATTAACACCATTACATCATGGTGTCAAGACGCATTTTCTGATAGAGATTTTCCTGCTTGACAACCAGTTTTGATAAATCTGTATAATAGCTCCCAGTGGAAAACCAAACTCCAGCCAACCCCAAAAACTTTTACAAAAAAACTTTTAGCAATTTTAAAACATTATTGATTGCCGGCGGAGCCCTGGTCATTTTTTTAAGCCTTGGCTGGTTATTAGTTGTTAGAATCAGCCGGCTATCAACAAATAAAGAACAAAAGAATGACTGGGCAGTGTTCTACGACGTAAAGGAACAAAAAGCTTTTGTCCTTAATCTTATTACTGGAGCTCGACATGAAGCGCCAAAAGATCCTGTTTTAGGAAAGAATAGAATTTTTTACACGTCTGATCCTAATGACGGAGGAATTTATTCTCAGAATTTTGACGGCAGCAACGTTATTAAATTAGCAAGTTTTAGACAGACAGATAAAGAGAAATTTTGGATGGCGGGCTCGGGGATTATATCTATTTCACCTAATGATTCAAAAATTTTATTTATTCTGAAACCCCTTATAGACCCTTTTCTTAAAAAAGAAATAGATTTGAGCGTCAAATATGGTTATTATATCCTTAATATTGATGTCGGCGAGGCCATTCTTATATCCGAATTCGAAGATATGGCCGATCTAAGCAGTCCCCCGTTATATGAAGTTTTAGAATGGGATGAAAAGAGCCAGCCGATTTTTCGAGACAGAAACAAGATATATTTTTTTGACCTGGAAAACAGGAGGATTAATCCGCTCATCGATTCCCTCTACGACGCTCAAACGTATGTCGACTCAAACTCGAAATGGTTATCGGGATTAAGGCTTTCTGGCGATAAAAAATTAGCCGTTTATCAATTAACTGAATATACGGATACCGTTAGAAAAGCAATTGATATAGGCAACAGTATCTATACCCTTGAGGTTTTCGATCATAGATTAAAGAGAAAAATTACGCTGATAGAGAAAACTTTTAAAGGGATGATGATTTTAAACATATCGATATCTCCGGATAAAAAAGTTGCTTATACATATAACAGAGATCTATGGGTTTACGATCCGACAAATGATAAGAGATCCAAAATAAAAATGTAACAAAAATATCAGAATATGTAGCTTTCCATTCTCGCTTTAACAACATTCAATCAGTGCGGAGATTTATCGAATTAACGACTCAAAAAGGAACAAACTAGAGTCTTGCCTAGATAAAACCAGATTTATCTAAGTTTAGGTTCACGGAATAAAAAGCTTTCATTGACAGTGAAAACATTTTATGATAAGATTTCTCTATGAGTGACAACAACATAGACAAAGATACCTTAAAAATAGTCTTAACCGACCAACTGGCAAACTTTAAGAACACAGATCCGGGAATAGAAAGGCAACAGCTAAAAGAAGTCAAAAAACATCTTCGCAGTCCGTTTGCCATCGTTTTTTCCGGATTAAGGCGAGTAGGCAAATCCACTCTTTTGGCCCAAGTAGCCGGCAAGTTTTATTCCAATCAATATTATTACGTTAATTTCGAAGACGAGCGATTGATGAACTTTGACGCGGCCGACTTTGATTCACTCCACGAAATACTGGTAGAGTTGTTTGGCGATAAAAAAGTGTTTTTTTTGGACGAGATTCAAAATGTCACCGGCTGGGAGAGATTCGTCCGGCGGATGATTGACCAGGGATTCAAATTCTATTTAGCCGGGTCCAACGCCTCGCTGTTGAGCCGGGAATTGGGGACAAAATTAACCGGCCGGTATTTAATGATTGAATTGCTGCCGTTTTCTTTCGCCGAATTTCTAAGATTTAAGAAAATATCGATTCCGGCCGATTTATCCATCCTGGCGGCGCCGGCCAGAGGCAAACTCAAGAAAGAGTTTAATGATTATTTGACAAAAGGGGGAATCCCGGATGCCTTAAAATATCCTAACTCCGGTTGGCCGAAAACGCTTTATGAAGACGTTCTCTTTCGGGATGTAGCCGCCAGATATAAAATTGACGAAGTCAAGGCCTTAAAAGAGTTGGCATTTTATCTTATCAGCAACGTCGGCCGGTTAATTTCTTTCAATAAATTAAAAGACTGGTTAAAACTGGGCAGCGTCAATACCGTCAAAAGCTATATTGATTATTTAGAAGCCGGATGGTTGATATTTGTAATTAACCAGTACGCTTGGTCGGTCAAGAAACAGCAGATTGCCGCCAAAAAGATTTATGGGATAGACACAGGGCTGGTTCGAGAGGTGGGATTTGCCTTTTCCAAAAACCGGGGCAGTCTGTTGGAAAACTTAATCTTTCTTCAGTTGCGTCGCAGATATAAGCAAATTTTTTATTATCGGACGGAAAATAATTTAGAAGTAGATTTTTATTTGCCGCGAAACAAAATCCTTATTCAGGTGAGTCAAAATTTGGCCGATTCGGAAACGCGAAATCGAGAAATAGCCTCCTTGCGGCAGGCAATGGCCGAGATTAAGGCTAACCGAGGATTAATTCTGACCGAAGGTGAAAAGGAGACGCTAAAATTAAACGGCAGTATTATAGAAATCAAGCCGATTTTTGAATGGTTATTGGAGAAAAACAAATTTGGTTTAGCCCGTTGACGTTTGCCTCCGGCTGTGATATTAATTTCCTGTTGACATTTTTCGTTTCGGGAGATTGAGGAATACGGTGAAAATCCGCAACTGTGCCGCAACCGTTTACCCTGAGCATCGTCGAAGGGTCATAGTCGGGAACTCTCCTTCCGGGATTAGTTTTTCGCCACCTCCGTCAGCAGAGGGAGCAACTTATGGCAGAAATTTTAGGTCCTGGATTAAATATTCGTCTTTATGAATCTCCCGCAGGGTTTGATATACCCGGATTAATTGCCGATCTCCCCTTTTTTATTCGCGAGCATGGTCCCTCGATCGTCTGCCGCTTGTTTCCGGAAATTTCCCGAGACTTATTAGTCCGCCTGCAGTACGCCCCGGACAATTTTGATTACATTTTAGTTGATGGGAAACTCGTTGCCGCCGAAGATTTGAAAATCGGTAAGTTAGCCGATGCCCAAACCCGAGTTGACCCTCGCGAACCGGAGCGCGGTGCCTCCGCTCACGCCGTGTTGGGTCGGATCCGGGAACATCTGGCTGATGAACAAACCAGCCCCGATGGCACCATTCTTCTTTGGGTTAGCCCCAAAGAGGACTTCAGTCCCCACGCTTACTTCAATGTTGGAGTAATTGGCCGTGATAAGTTCAGCCGCCGTCGTTTGTCAGTTACCGCTTACATGAATGATTTTTCTCAACCCCAGCTCCTTAGTTTAGTCAAAGACATGTCCGGCGCCAAAATCGATCCCAATGCTCATCCCCGTCTTGTTTCCCGAATGTTATTCTCCGGTCAAACCGCGGACTTTGTCCAAACTTGTTGTCGTGTTCTTGGGCCAAATGCCGCCCTAGACGGCATCCCGATTTCTACTCTTTATGGTCCTAAATCATTGGCTGTTTGGGAGAAAATTCGTTTATCTGTCAAAGACGGACAACAGAAACTTACTCAGCTTGTTGAAAACGCCCAAGGTCGGTTTGAACAGATGCAATCCGGCATGGCCCAACTTGTGTTTGGATTTATCGAATCCACCCTGTCCGCTTTCGACATCAAAAATATTATTCCTAGCAACACTTCCTTCGAAACTCATAGATTACTTCAGGCCTTCGCCGAAACTGTTGCCGGCTGCGTTGGATTTCTTGGCTTAGATTCTTCAGTTTCTAATTTTGCCACACCGTCAGTAATCATTGGAGAAAGTAATTCTGTCCATTGCCCCAATTGCAACCGTACCGTCCACTGCGCTATCGGCGAGCCCTGCCCCGGCTGCCGCCAAATCCGCCCCTGCTGACATTCTTAACGTTTCATTTCGATACGCGCCTGCCCGCCCCTGCCTGCCGGCAGGCAGGTTTGGCGGGATCGCATATCAATTTGAAATGTTTATTTTTAATACTTGACAACAAATCTATACCATAGTACCATAGTACCATTATGCAACAAACAGTCGCCACGAATATCCGTTTTCCCAAAGACGATTACTTGGCGTTGCGGCTACTGGCCCTTTCCGAAGGCAAAAGCACCGCCGCCTTAATCCGCGAAGCCGCCGGAACCTACCGGAAGCTCAAAACCGCTTCCGTCCGGTCTCAATTAAGCTTGGCTAAACAGGCCGGAAACATGTCGGTGAAAATAGATATTCCCGTTTCCGAATTGATAGCTTCGGGCCGTAAAATTTAATGAATATCGTTATTGACGCCTCGGTTTGTTTGAAATGGCTGTTTACGGAAGAAGATTCTCCCGCGGCCCTGTCAATTCTTAAAGCCAGTGAGGAAAAAAAAGTTACCCTGCTAGCGCCTTTGTTGTGGGAATATGAAATTGTCAACGCCCTTACCACCGCTGTCGCCAGAAAAAAAATAACATTTTCCAAATCATTAAAATTCCTGAAGTTTTTTCTCAAATCTAAACCGCAACTTTTGTCAATTACCGGCGAATATAAATTATGTTTGACTTTAGCCAAAAAATATCAGCTGTCGGGATACGATAGCTCTTATCTTACTTTGGCCAAAGCCGCCAAAACCATATTGGTCTCCGCCGATGCCAAATTAGTCGCAAAAGTCGGGGACAAAAAATTAGCAATCGGACTGAAAGAATACGCCGCGTGACATTTTGCCTTTATAAGAAATAAAAACGAGCCAATCTGTTCACAGATTATTAGCCCCCGCTTTCATTTAATGAAGTTTTTGAGGGAATCGGGTTCGGGCGCCAGTGGTGATACCCTCCGATACATATGTTGCCAGTTGACGGTTTGGTGGTGATTTCATACAGTCGGGCTTGTTACCGGTGAGGCCTTTGTCCCGCCCCACAAAGCTTTAAGAGCGACGTGGGGCGGTCAAGTTCAAGTATGCCTAATCTTTCTCCAAATGCCCTAGTAGTTCTTCAAAAGCGCGGCTACCTTATGTCCGGGGAAACCCCGGACCGGATGTTTCGCCGGTCGGCGAAACTAATTGCCTCGGCCGATAAAAATTATGGTGTCTCTCCCGCCGATTTAAAAAAAACCGAAAATGACTTCTACCAAGCGTTTGTCTCGTTGGAATATCTCTCCGGCTCGGTCCTCCTTAACGCCGCCCGCCGCCATAAGCAATTTTCCGCCTGTTATGTTCTCCCCCTGACAGATTCGCTGGAAGACATCTATGACCAACTTCGAAATGCCGCCTTGATCCTGCGGACCGGCGGCGGCATCGGAATTCCTTTGACCAACCTTCGTCCCCGCGGCGGCCGCGTCGCCTCAACCGGCGGCATCTCCTCCGGCGCCGTGTCTTTCCTGCGGTTATTCAACTATTCCGCCGCCACCATCGCCGAAGCCGCCGCCCGCCGCCCCGCCCTGATGGGAGTGTTGAAAGTTGACCACCCTGACATTATTGAATTTATTATGTCCAAAGAAGATCCCTCCACTCTCTATCATTTCAATGTCAGCGTCGGCGCCACCGATGAGTTTATGAACCGCGTCAAACGCGGCTCCGGAAAAATCCATCTATTCCATCCAAATGATGGCGAGACGGAAAAGGACATAGAAGTGATGGAAATCTGGAATCTCATCGCCACCCAGGCCTGGAAAGTCGGTGACCCCGGATTAGTGTTTTTAGATGTCATGAATAAATATTGTCCGACGCCAAAATTAGGGATATATCAAGTAACTAATCCGTGTGGCGAGCAAGCCCTATTACCGTATGAGTCATGCAACCTGGGAAATATAAATTTGGGAAGATTTGTAAAACAGAAAACAGAAAACAGAAAACAGAAAACAATGATTGATTGGAAACGCCTAGAAGAAGTTGTGCGTCTGGGAATTCATTTTCAGGACAACGTTATCGACCTCTGCGACTATCCGATTTCCCGGCTCAAAGAAATGGCGCAAACCACCAGAAAAATCGGCGTCGGCGTTATGGGCTGGGCGGACATGCTGATTAAATTAGGAATCCGTTACGATTCGATAGCGGCGTTGAAACTGGCGGAAAAAACCGCTAAATTTATTCAGGATACTGCCCGCGATGAATCGGTCAAGCTGGGAGAAAAACGCGGTTCTTTTCCGGCTTTCAAAGGTTCTGTTTGGAAGAAAAAAGGATTTAAGGATATGCGCAATTCCACCGTCAACACAGTCGCCCCCACCGGCACCATTTCGATTATCGCCGGCTGCTCGTCCGGTATTGAGCCATTATTTGCGCTGGCGTATCGGAGAGAAAATATCCTTGATCTGGGGAAGACGAGTCTAGTGGAAATAAATTCCGATTTCAAAAAGGCCATAAAGGACGGTCCTTTCGGTACCGAAAGGACCGTCCTTAATAGAGTTTCCCAAACCGGCTCCTGCCAAAACATCAAAGAAATTCCGCAAGAAATTAAAGAAATCTTCCGCGTCTCAATGGAAATAGACTATAGATGGCATATCAAAATGCAGGCCGCCTGGCAGAAATATACCGACTCCGCCGTCAGCAAAACCATCAATCTTCCCAATAACGCTACGGTCGAGGATATAAAAAAAGCATATCTATTGGCTTACGAAACCGGCTGTAAAGGCATCACCGTCTACCGCGACGGTTGCCGCCGGGAACAAGTCCTCAACATCGGCGGCGGCCGCCAAAGGCCAAGGGCTAAGGGCCAAGGGCCAAGGGCGGAAGTCTGCCCGGAGTGTAGGGGAGAGCTGATATTGATGGACGGCTGCGCCACTTGTCAGGAATGTGGATGGAGCAAATGCACGGTATGAAAATCATCGAACCTAAACTCTCACCCACCGCCCTCAAGATCGCCCGGAAACGGTATCTGCGGACCGATATGTCCGAAAAAGTCATTGAAACTCCGGGCCAGATGCTGTGGCGGGTGGCCCATCACATCGCCAAAGCCGAAATCAATTGGTCGGGAAACGGCATCGTCAAAGAAACCGCCCGAAAATTTTATGACCGGATGGTAAATTTCAAATTCGTCTGCGCGGGTAAGGCCATGTTTGAGGCCGGCAATCCCGGCGGCACCGGCCAGCTTTCCAGTTGTTTCGTCCTGCCCGTCGAAGACAATATTCAATCTATTTTCAAAACCCTCGGTGACGCCGCCGTCGTCCACAAAAATAACGGCGGCACCGGATTTAATTTTTCCCACATCCGTCCCCGCGGCGACAAAGTCAAAAATGTCCCCAGCGCCGCCTCCGGCCCGGTGGATTTTCTGGCCGCCTATTCCGCCGCCCTGTCAAAAATTCTTCAGGGCGCCAAACGCCAGGGAGCCAATATTGGCATTCTCAACGCCGACCATCCTGATATTGAAGATTTTATCCGCCTCAAAGACGAAGACGGCACTATTAAAAATTTCAATATCAGTGTCGGCGTCACCGACGAATTTATGCGGGCGGTCCGCGACGATAAAGTCTGGAGTTTGGTTAATCCCCGCACCGGCGAAACCGTCCGAAAATTAAAGACACGTAAATTATTTCAAATGATTGTCGCCCACGCCCATCAAACCGGCGATCCCGGACTGATGTTTTTGGATACTTTTAACCGCGACAACCCCACTCCCCAAATTGGTCGGATAGAAGCGACTAATCCCTGCGGCGAGATCGGACTTTTACCCTATGAAAGCTGCAATTTGACGAGTATCTGTCTGCAAAATCATTTGGAAGAAACAAGAAACAGGAAACAAGAAACAATGATTGACTGGAAAGATTTAGAGAAATCGGTAAGGCTGGGCGTTCGCTTTCTGGACGACATGATCGAGGTCAATAGTTACGCCATTCCCGAAATTCAAGAAATGGTCAAAAACGGCAATCGCCGCATCGGCTTGGGCGTAATGGGATTTTCCCATATGCTAGTCAAATTAGGGATTCCATACAACTCAACCGCCGCGGTGGAAATATCTGATAAATTGGCCAAGTTTATCCGCGGCGCCGCCCAGGATGAAAGCATAAAACTTGCTAAAGTCCGCGGCAACTTTGGCAACTGGGATCGCAGTATCTATTTCGATAAACACCCGATGCGTAACTGCGCCACCACCATGATCGCTCCCACCGGCACCACCGCCATGTTGGCCGATACTACTTCCGGTATCGAGCCGATCTTCTCCCTTGTCACCAAACGCAAGACATTTTTTGAGGGAGACCGGAAAAACCGCCCGACGGAGGAGTTGTACATGATTGACCCGGTTTTCGAGAAGGAATTGGAAAGTTATTTATCATCGTCATTGCGAGGAGCCCGCCGCGGCGGGCGACGCGGCAATCCCCGAGATCGCCACGCTCCGCCTGCGGCGGAGCTCGCGATGACAAAAAAGACCATACTCAAACAGGTTGCCGAAGACGGATTAACTAGCGTTAAGAGCCTTCCCGATTGGTTCTATAAAGTTTTCGTCACCACCCACGACATCGCTCCCGAGTGGCACGTTAAAATTCAGGCCGCCTGGCAGAAGCATTTTGATAACTCAATCAGCAAAACCATTAATTTTCCCCATCATGCCGCTGTCGCCGACGTCGAAAAGGCCTATATGCTCGCTTGGAAACTGGGCTGCAAAGGAATTACTATTTATAGAGACGGCAGTAAGAAAGATCAGGTACTAAACCTAGCGAAAGGATCAGATCCTTTCGCTTCTCATCTGGAGGCGGGGAAGCCGGGGATGGGAGTCAAAGATATCTGCCCCGAATGCGGCGCGGCAGTCATCTCCGAAAATGGCTGCGTCACCTGCCATTCATGCGGCTGGAGCAAATGTAGTATTTAAATTTTACCTACAATGATCTAAAAAGATTTATGATACCGCCAACACCCATACCGCCCTCTGTCATCCCTGCGATTAATAGGTATCCGTCGCCAGATTTTGAGCCAGAATATATATCTAGAAATCCTTTACTCGTCAACATTAGAAGAGCAAGAAGGGCAAGATACGGGAAATCTCTTTGTTCCGAGGTGGGCTTAGGACTTTCTTGATTCATTGTCTGATCTTAGCACAAACAATATACGAAATCAAGCCATGAAAACATTAAGATTTATCTTCAAGCGTGACGGCCGGAAGTAAATGTTATGTACATAATGTATATTGACGAATCCGGTGACACTATTAGCTTATCTCAAGGCGGGAAAAATTTTTTGGTGTTGACGGGATGTATTATAGAAGAAAAAGATAAACTGACTATTGAAAGGAAATCCAGAATTATTAAACGTCGTTTCTATCAAAATCCCGATATCGAAATAAAGTCAAATTTTCTCCGCTACGCAAATCCTGACCTAAAGCAAGATTCTCCGATCAAGCTTAAAGATAGACAAAAATATGACGAGCTGGAGATGGATGTAACCAAGTTTCTGCAAACAATTCCCGTTAGCTTATTTTCAACGGTTATTCATAAACGAGTTTTCTGGAGTAAATATCCAGCCAAAAGCGCTTATGAATTAGCATATATTTTGTTGTGTCAGCAATTTCAAAAATTCTTAGAAGCAAATAAATCCCTGGGAATTTGTATTATTGACCCCCGCGAGGGCCGGGTAGAAAAAAGCTATATCGGTACGGACCTTGATAAAGTTCACGACGCAATTAGATGGAAAAGCGGAGGGTTTTGGCGCCGTTGTCCCAGGATTATTGAAAGGGTGCTTTTTTCCAGTTCGGATAAGACAATCGGAATTCAGTTGGCAGACCTTTATTGCTATCCAATTTTCCACCTTTTCGAGTACAATAAAACTCAAAATGAATATTGGAGATTTAAAGATATCACCTTGCCTAAATTGCGTGGCTTGAAATTTTTTCCCCGGTCATCAAAAAAGGACCTCCGCTATTTTAGCTGAAGTCCTCTTTTGATGGGCGAGAGTTGCCTCTCGACCAATTGCTATTATCTCATTAAAAACAGTTAGTTGTCAATATATGAAAATCTTATCTATCGCATTCATTCTCAAGCGCGACGGCCGGAAGCAGAAGTACGACCGCGGCAAAATCACCATGGCGACTTGGCAGTCGCTATGGGCGGTTTCCCAGGTAAAAAGAAATTTTCCCCACCTTGCCGGCATTGATGAAATTGCCCGCCGCGCCGCCGAGATTAAAGTTTCTCGCCAAAAAGCCGATAAACAATCCCCGCTGTGGAAAGAATCACAGCGCCTTGCCAAAATCGTCGAGCAAATCCTGATTAAATCAAATGGTACTCATCAGTGGAAAGTCGAAGAAATTCAGGACGTGGTCGAACAAACGCTTCTGACTGCGAGACATCAGAATGCGGCCCGGGCGTACATTTTATATCGCAACCGCCGGGCAGCTCAACGAGAAGTATCAGATACTTCTCAACCGGTATCTGATACTTCTCGCCTTAAAATGTCGGATAACGCCTATGCCGCCATGGCTAAGCGATATTTATGGAAAGACAAAGAAGGAGATGTTGTTGAGACGCCCAAACAGGCGATGGAGAGAGTGGCAACGGCAGTCGCAACCGCCGAAACCCGAAAACCGAAACCCGAAAACCGAAACAAATCACAAATTCAAAAATTCAAATATCAAAAACATTGGCGGAATAAATATCTTGAAATTATGACCTCTTTTGAATTTGTCCCCGCCGGGTGTTATTTCAGGGGAGCGGGAAATAAACAAAATGGCTCTTTGGCCAATTGTTTCGTTTTGCCGGTAGAAGATTCGATTGAAAAAATTTTTGACGCCGTCAAATGGGCGGCGCTAATTCATCAAATGGGCGGCGGCTCGGGTTTTAATTTCAGTCATATCCGTCCTCGCGGCGACGCCGTCCGCAGCGGCGGACTCGCCTCCGGCCCGATAAATTTTATGAAGGCCTTCGACGCCGAAACCCAAATCGTGATGCAGGGAGGAGAGCATCGCGGCGCCAACATGGGAATACTAAATGTCGATCATCCCGATATTTTTGAGTTTATTCGAGCAAAATCTGTCGACGGGGAAATTAGCAATTTTAATATTTCTGTCGGCGCCTTCGACCAATTTATGAAAGCGGTGGAGAACGGAAATAATTGGGCGTTGAAAAACCCTCGCGACAAATCAATTGTCCAAAATATTCCCGCCCGATCTTTGTGGAATGAAATTATTTCTCTGGCCCACGCCACCGGCGATCCCGGGATGATTTATCTGGATACCATAAATAAATATAATCCGCTAATCAAAAAATGGCGGATAGATGCGACAAATGTCTGTGGAGAGCAACCTCTGTTTCCATTTGACGTATGTAACCTGGGAAGTATCAACCTGGCAAAGTTTGTCATAAAACCATTTTGGGAGAAACAGTTTTTTGCGTCATCGCGAGGAGTCCCGCCGCCGGCGGGACGACGTGGCGATCCCGACGGGATTGCCACGCTTCATCCGCCAGCTGGCGGACTCGCTCGCAATGACATTAATTGGAGACGGTTGGAAGACGTTGTCCGCACCGCCGTCCGGTTTCTTGACGCCGGCATTGACGCCTCGACTTACCCTATCCTGCAGATAGAGGAAATGGCCCATCAGCTCCGCCGGATCGGCCTTGGCATCATGGGCTGGGCCGATATGTTAGCAAAATTAGGCGTCCGATATGACAGCGATGAAGGAGTTAAATTAGCTGAAACGATCATGAAATTTATTCAGCAAATCAGCTGGGACGAGAGTGAAAAATTAGCCAAAGAAAAGGCGGTATTCCCGCTCTGGAAAGAGTCATATTTCAATTCTAAAAATAATCCTTTTGGAAAAAACAGAAAAGTTAGGAATGTCGCCGTTACCACCATCGCTCCCACCGGAACTATTTCTATGATTGCTGACTGCTCGTCTGGCATCGAACCGTATTTCGCCCTGGAATATACAAAAAATGTGGTCGAGAAAAGCGGGTTAAAATATACAAATAAATATTACCGGGAGGCATCTGAAAAGGTCCGACCTTCCGGTACCGGAAGGTCGGACCTTAATAAAATTTTCCGTACCGCTCACCAAATTTCTCCCGACTGGCACGTTAAAATGCAAGCCGCGTTTCAAAAATACACCGATAACGCCGTCAGCAAAACCATTAATTTTGATACTAGCGCCACTGTTAAAGACGTGGAGAACGCCTACCTTCTCGCCTGGAAACTCGGCTGCAAAGGCATAACCGTCTACCGCGACGGCAGTCGGGAAGGGCAGATCCTTAAAGTTAAGGACGAAGGACGAAGGACGAAGGACGAAGGAAATACGGGAGCGCCAGCTCCCGCCCTTCAGCCTTCAGCCTTCAGCCTTCGGCCTTCAGACAAGCGCCTAATGCAATCCCAAATGACCATCACTCCGTTATCACAGCGGGCGTATAAATACGAGCGTCAGCAAATTATCGAAGAATCAGTCGACGGCCACTGTCCGGAATGCGGCGGGCTACTTGAATCGACTGAGGGTTGTGAACTATGTCGACAATGTGGTTATTCTCGATGTAGCATCTGACATAGCCTGCCCCGTAGTCGCGCTCTTGCGAGGCATGGATGTAAACCATGCGAGCAAGTAAGCGTACTACCGGGGTGGTTCATTAATGGAAGAAAGCGAGGGATGCTCGCTATGCCGCAACTGCGGATTTTCCAAGTGCAGTCTTTAGTCACCAACTTATGCAATAATTATGCGGGAATTATGCAAGAATTAAATTCTCACGAAGCGATTCATGGCGTCAAAGGCGGCGAGTATATCCGCGACCTGGTTTTTTCCGCCAATGACGGCCTGATAACCACTTTTGCCGTCGTCGCCGGCGTCGCCGGCGCCGGTCTGGCTCCGGCAGTGGTGGTAATTCTTGGTCTGGCTAACATGTTTGCCGACGGCCTTGCTATGGCATTGGGAAATTATCTGGGCACCGAAAGCCGGGTGGATTTTGAGAAGGCCAACCGCGCTTTGGAGGAGTGGGAAGTAGATAATATTCCCGCCGATGAAAAAAAAGAATTAATTGCCATCGCCAAAAAACGGGCTATTCCCGCCCCGCGAGTATCCCAGTGGGTAGAATTGGTAACCGCGGACAAAAAAATGTGGGTTGATGAAATGATGGTTTGGGAACTGGGAATTACACCGTCCGGAGGGGAAAATCCTTTCAAAAATGGCCTGGCGACTTTTATCGCCTTCGTAATCGCCGGCTTTCTACCATTGACGCCGTATGTTTTTTCGCTGTCCGGAAATAAATTTTACCTATCTATAGCTGTCACTGCTATTACCTTGTTTGCCGTCGGTTCCCTGCGAACCCTGGTCACCAAACGCCATTGGTTTCGTTCCGGCCTGGAAATGCTGGCAGTCGGCGGCTTCGCCGCCGCCGCCGCCTATGCCGTCGGTGCCCTCATCGGCAACTCCACTTGACTTTTGGACAAAAAGTTGTTATAAATGTTGTACTATGAATTATACAACATTTTCACCGCCGGATTTAACTCCGGAAAACTCAGTTTCTTTATCCGAAGCCAGAATAAGGCTGGGTGAATTGGTGGAGAAAAAGCTGCCAAAAACCGGAATAGTCTGGTTGACAAAATATAACCTGCCGATAGCCAAAATCACTCCGGTAGATGAAACGGCAGCCAGGCGAAAAAGAATGATGAATTGGCTGGAAACCCGTCGGCCGATTTGGACAGAAGAAGAAGGCAATGCTCTGATTAAGAAAATTTACCGCTGGCGTCGGCTGGGCGATCGTAAAAAGCCAATTAAAATATGGTAACAGGTTTTCTTCTGGACACGGATATTGTTATTACCGCCTTAAAAGGCAAATTACAAATTGGAGAGTTGGTTTATCTGGGAAAACAAGCGGCGACGACTGCCCTAAGCGTCATCACGGTATTTGAGATTTGGGAAGGAATTCAGGGCTCCAAAAAAATCGCCATAGAAGACGGAGAACAACAATTCAACCAGTTCATTGAAGAGTATGTCGAACAATTAATCCCGGTGGATTTGGAAATCGCCAAGTGCGCCGGTAAAGTCCGGGCCGGACTGCGCCAAAAGGGGGAGATTATCACCGATACCGACATCCTAATTGCCGCCACTTGTATTGTTAACGGCCTGACTTTGGTCACCAAAAACAAACGCCATTTTGGAAGAATTAAAGACCTGTCAATATTTTAATTCCCCGCCGTCTCCGCGGGCGAAATAGTCAATAGCTTGAGAATCCGGTCAACTCGAAACACCCTCTCTTCGCCGCGCAGATGGTCAAAGGCCTCAACCCCCAGAAAACTTTTGCCGACATATTTCATGGTGCCGATCTTTTTTGGCTCAATCACTCGGCGGCTTTTTTGGTCGTTGGTTTTAAGATAAACAATTTCCAGCCGTCCGCCGGAAGCGACTGCCCGGCGGATAACTTCCGTTTTCTCCGCCACCGGCATTTCCAAGTTGGCTTTCCGATGCTGAAATTCAGATAGAAACTTCATCACTTGCCAGTCGGCCCAAATATGGCCTTTCTTAATTGGCTTCTTTAAGATCAATCCCTCCAAGCTGGTGCACCGGCTCAAAGCCACATAAGTTTGTCCATGAGTGAACGCCCCCCGTTCCATGTCAATAATCAGCCGCTCAAATGTTTTGCCCTGGGATTTATGGATGGTAATCGCCCATGCCAAAATCACGGGGTATTGGGTAAACGAACCGACTGTTTCCGATTCCAGCCGATTGGTGTCGGGATTGAATTTATACCGGAACATTTCCCATGTATGCGGATAAACCTTTTCCGTCTTGCCGCTATCAATCTGTACCATAAGGCAATCGCCGTCGCCTTTTCTTTTGATTTTGATTATTTTCCCCATGGTGCCGTTGATCCATCTACCGGCTCGGTCGTTATTTACCAACATTACCTGCGCTTCAGGTTTTACTACCAGCTCCGTCGGCGCCGGCAGAGAAGCGGCGCCGAATTCACCGTCAATTTCTCCTTGATACGAGAATATTTTTCCCGGAAGCTGGAGCAAATGCCGGTTATTGACGGCCTCGGCGCCGGCGTTGGTGGTAGTCAAATGGACAAATAATCCGCCGTCGTCCGGCCGGAAATCCGGTTGTAATCGTTTATTCAACGCCGCCAGATGTTTTTCTTCGACGGTGTTATTTCTCACCGCGTTGAGGATATCGATAAAATCGTCATCGGTCTGGCGATAGATTTTGGTAAGTTCCACCAATGAAAACTGCAGAGTGTTCATTACTTTGGAGGAGAAAAAATATGGAGTCGGATAGAGTCGAGAGAAGATTTTTCGGTCTTCGCCGCGGACCACCGGCGGCAATTGGTACAAATCGCCGACAAAAATCATTTGAATTCCCCCAAATGGCAGTTGTCTGGCGCGGCCGTTGAGCCTTAAAAATTCATCCACGCAATCCAAAAGATCGGCTCTGACCATGGAGATTTCGTCAATCACAATTGCTTCCAAGTTTTTGTACAAGCCGCGCCGCGAGCGGTTTTTATATTCTTTTCTGACCTTATCCG
>Ga0209211_10006209_pt1 | contig 17419 bp, 19 predicted proteins | sample RifGroA2_FD_183992 | JGI IMG/M metagenome (GOLD analysis project Ga0209211, IMG submission 183992) | Groundwater microbial communities from Rifle, Colorado, USA - Groundwater A2 (SPAdes) (version 2) | ecosystem: Environmental > Aquatic > Deep subsurface > Groundwater | place: Rifle, Colorado... | reverse complement strand
CAACCTGCTGGTGTGGACGCAGTCCGGCACGCTGCTCGTCATGGTCATCATCGGCGGCGTCGGCTATCTCTACGGCGGCGCGGTCGGCGCGCTGATCCTGCTTTGCCTGGAGGAAGTGCTGGTCGGCTTCACGCCGCACTGGCACATCGCGCTGGGTCTGATCCTGCTCGGCGTCGTGCTCTTTGCACCGAAGGGCGTCGCCGCCTTGTTCGGGAAAATGCATGGCTGAAGCGTTGCTCGAAGTTCGCCAGCTATCGCGCCGCTTTGCTGCGGTCGACGCGCTAAAAGACGTCAATTTCAGCGTCGCGGCCGGCGAAGTCCATGCCCTGATCGGCCCCAACGGTGCCGGCAAGACAACCTTCATCCATCACGTTTCCGGCGCCCTGCAAACGGATTCGGGCAGCGTGCATTTTGCCGGCCAAGATGTGACCCGACTGGCCATGCACCGGCGGGTCGCTGCTGGCATGGCGCGTTCGTATCAGATCACCAACGTCTTCCTCGGCCTCTCCACCCTCGACAACGTCGCGCTGGCCGTTCAGGGGCGACCGGATGCCGGCAGCAGTTTCGGCTTCTGGAAGCCGGTTCTGCGCGAGGCGGCACTGTTCGACGAAGCGCGTGAATATCTCGTCCAAGTCGGTCTCGAACAGCGCGTCAACGCCGTTGCCGGCAACCTCGCCCACGGCGAACAACGGGCGCTGGAACTGGCCATGGCGCTGGCCACCAGGCCGAAAATGCTGCTCCTCGACGAGCCGATGGCCGGCACCGGCCCGGAGGAGTCGGCACGCATGGTCGAACTCATCGAACACCTGGCCCGCCACGTCACCATCCTCCTCGTCGAACACGACATGGCCGCCGTTTTCCGGCTGGCCGACCGCATTTCGGTGCTGGTCAACGGCCAGCTGATCTGCACCGGCGAGCCGGAAGCCGTGCGCGCCAACCCGGAAGTGCGCCGCGCCTACCTCGGAGATCACCTGTGAGCGCCCTGCTCGAAATCAGCGGCCTCGAAGTCGCCTATGGCCCAAGCCAGGTGCTGTTCGGCCTTGATCTGAGCATGAACGAAAGCGAAGCGGCGACGCTGCTCGGCCGCAACGGCATGGGCAAGACGACGACCCTGCGCGCCATCTGCGGTCTGCAGGCGGTCAAGGCAGGGACGATCCGCTTTGCCGGCGAACGCATCGATGGCCAGCGCCCCGACCGCATCGGCCGGGCCGGCATTGCGCTGGTGCCGGAAGGGCGTCAGTGTTTCCCGAATCTCACGGTCGACGAGCATTTGGTGGCATTTTTCGCCAACCGGCGCGGCGTCGGCGAGCCATGGACACCGGCCCGGGTTTACGACCTCTTCCCGCGCCTGCTCGAACGTTCGAAAAACCTCGGCAACCAACTTTCCGGCGGCGAACAGCAGATGCTGGCCATCGGCCGGGCGCTGGTTACCAACCCGCGCCTGCTCATTCTCGACGAAGCGACCGAAGGGCTGGCCCCGCTGATCCGCGAGGAAATCTGGGCCTGCCTGTCCCGGCTACGGGCCGATGGGCAAAGCATTCTGGTCGTCGACAAATATGTCGAGAAACTGATCGGGCTGGCCGACCGCCACACCATTATCGAGCGCGGGCAGGTCGTCTGGCACGGCACATCGGCCGAACTGGATGCCGACCATGGCATCTGGCATCGCTATCTCGGGATCTAGATCACCCAGTCGTCGCACTCATCCAACTGCTGCCCGGACAATCCCTCCAGAGCCGCATCAAAGTCGGCGAAGGACATCGGTTTACCGAACAGGTAACCCTGAAACTGACAGCAGCCGTGTTCGACCAGATAGTCGTGCTGAACGCTGGCCTCGACACCTTCGGCCACCACCCCGAGGCGCAGCGTATTGCCCATGGCGATGATCGCCCGGACGATGGCCGCCGCATCGGGGTTATGCGCAATATCACTGATGAAGGATCGGTCGACCTTGAGTTGCTCGAAGGGATAACGCTTCAGATAAGCCAGCGAGGCGTAGCCAGTACCGAAATCGTCAAGAGAAAAGCGTACGCCCGTTGCCCGCAGTGCCTCCATTTTGGCCACCGTATCTTCAACATTGTCGAGCAGCAGGCTTTCCGTAAGCTCCAGTTTGAGCAGGCACGGATTTGCGTCATGGCGGGTCAGTGCAGCACACACCTGCATCACGAAATCGGCCTGACGAAACTGCCGGGCACTGACGTTGACTGCCATCGACAGGTTGCTCGTCCGTGGATCAGCGGCCCAGCGGCGCAAGCCGGCACACGCCGTGTCGAGGACCCATAGTCCGACTTCGACGATCAGCCCGGTCTCCTCGGCGAGCGGGATGAAATCTCCCGGCAGCACCATCGGTTGGCCGGGCGGTTGCCAGCGCAGCAGGGCTTCGGCGCCGATCAGCCGACGTTGGGCATCGACCTGTGGCTGGACATGCAGCAGCAGTTCCCCCCGCGCCAGCGCCCGCCGCAAACCGGCCTCCAGCGCGGCACGTTCATCGAGCGCCGTCTGCATCGCGTTGTCAAAAAATCGTATGGTATTTCGCCCGGCATCCTTGGCTTTGTAGAGGGCAATATCGGATTGCTTGAGCAGTACCTCGGTCGATTTTTCCTGGCCCAGGAAGAGGCTGATGCCAATGCTCGCCGTACGCACGTATTCGGTATCCTCGCCGAGAAAATAGGGCCTGCCGAGTTCAGCCCGAATTTTCTCGGCGACCATTTCGGCCTGGATGCCGGCACTTTCCGGATCGCTGCCCAGTTCTTCGAGCATCACGACAAATTCGTCTCCGCCCTGACGGGCAGCCGTATCTCCCTCGCGGATGCAGTTGCCCAGACGCATCGCCACCTCGACCAGCAGGTGGTCGCCAACGTCGTGACCGAGCGTATCGTTCAGGGTCTTGAAATGATCGATGTCGATGATCAGCAATGCGCCGTATTTGCCGCTCCGCTTGCCGGCAACACAGGCCTTGTTGATGCGGTTGAGCAGCAAACGGCGATTGGGCAGCCCGGTCAGCGGGTCGTAGAAAGCCAGGTTATGGATTTCCGATTCCGCCACTTTGAGGTTGCTGATATCGGAAAACGTACTGACGTAATGGGTGATCTCGCCACGGGCATCACGCACGCCATTGATAGTCAGCCATTCGGGATAAATTTCGCCATTTTTGCGGCGATTCCAGATTTCGCCCTGCCAATGCCCTTCCTGCACAAGCGCGTCCCACATGTCTTGATAAAACGCATTTTCCTGGCGCCCGGACTTGAGCAACTTGGGGGTCTGCCCGACCGCCTCGTCAGCAGAATAGCCGGTCAGTTGGGTAAATGCAGCATTGACCTGAAGGATGCGCTGGCTGGCATCGGTGACCAGAATCGCAGCCTGTGATTCGAAGGCAATCGCTGCGATACGCAAGTCCTGCTCGAGCTTTCGCCGAACTGAAATATCCGCGGCAATGCCGAGATAACCCTGCACGCGTCCCTGCGTATCGTGCAAGACACTGACCGCGAGGCTCACCGGCAGCCGCGAGCCATCCTTGCGAACCATTGTCCAGTCTGCATCGTATTGCGCCTTGATTCCCAGGCTGGCAATGAATACGTCAAATCCGGCCGCCACGGGTCGCTGCAATTCGGCCGCCAGGGCCTCGGCCCGACTGGTCACTTCATCGGCCAGATGGAAGATCATCGGGGTCGTCCGATACACCACCTCGTCCCAGGTGTAGCCAAGCAGTTTCTGGGCGGCCCTGTTGAAATAGACGATCAGCCCATCAGGATCGGTCAGGATGATTGCACGGCCGGCATTTTCAAAGATCGCATGCTGAATCGCGCACAGCCCGATTGAACGAACAGGAGCTTCCGGAGCGCCTTCGCTCAAACAGCATGGATGCTCAACAAGATGGCCAGACGTCATGAGACTCAAGCTTGCCAAAGGGCGGGTCCATCCTGCACGGCGCCGAACAACGGTAATGACGTCGTTCGGCCATGGATCCTCCCAGAACCATGTTACCCCCGTGAATTGGTTTGAATGATCGGGGGCTCCGAAACGGATTATGGCGAATGTCTGCGTTATTCAGCAAGCGCTAATATTGAAGCGCCTCGATCACCGCCGAAGTCAATCGTGCGTCAGAAGGGAGAATTCCCGCTCCGCCATATCTTCATCACCCAGATTGAGCTCGACCAGCCGCCGCAGATGGGTAACGCTGTCGAGGTCGATGTCACGACACGCCAGGCCGTAGTAATTGGCCATATGATGGACGATGGTGGCGTCCATGCGGATGCTTGACCCGGAATGGTCGAGGCGGATTTTCAGGGTGCAGTTGGTGCCAACCGTAATGAAGACGTTGGCATTGGGATGGATCAGCGCGCCTTTGAGCGAGAGATCGAGCACCTCGACGACGTATTCGCCATCGGGCAAGAAAAGGCTGGCCTCGGCCTGGAAGGGAATGCGGGAAAACTTGCGGCGATTACTTTCCATGACCGTCTCCTCCTTTATTTTCCCTTCATGTTACCCCAAAGCAGCTTGTGCAACTGCAGCTGGAAGCGCACGCTGAGGCCATCTTCGAGGATCCAGTCGGCCAGTGACTGGGGCTCGATGAGTCCGCCGGCCGGCGACAAAAGCACCGGACAGAGGCGATCAAGCTGTCTTTCGCGCAGGACATCGCGAGCCCATTCGTAGTCGCTGCGCGAGGCGATGACGATCTTGATCTCGTCGCGCGGGTTGAGCACATCCAGGTTGCTCCACATGTTCCGGGCCAACTCGCCGGAATCCGGCGCCTTGAGGTCCATGATCCGCGCCACGCGCGGGTCGACGCCTGCGACATCGAGCGCCCCGGAGGTTTCCAGCGAGACGTCGTAGCCGGCGTCGCAGAGCGCCGTGAGCAGCGGCAGGCAGTCTTTCTGCGCCAGCGGCTCGCCGCCGGTGACGCAGATCTGGCGGGCCGGGTACTTGCCGACTTCAACCAGCACGGATTCGATTGTCGCCGGTTCGCCGCCGGTAAAACTGTAGGTCGTATCGCACCAGGTGCAACGCAGGGGACAGCCGGTCAGGCGGACGAATACGGTCGGCAGGCCGGCGCGCGACGCTTCTCCCTGCAGGGAGTAGAAAATTTCGGTGAGACGCAAAGCCAATTACTTCTTCTTCAGGCGATCGCGTGCCGCATCGGCAGCCGGGGTACCCGGGTATTTGGTAATGACTGTTTCCAGCGAGCGTTTGACGCCCGTCGGGTTGCCCATTTCCTGCTGGCAGGTGGCGATGGCCAGCCAGGCATCGGGCGCCTTGGGGCTGTCGGCGTACTTGGTGGTGACCACGCTCTGCGCCTCGATGGCGCGCTTGCAGTCACGCTGGGCGTACCAGGCGTTGCCAAGCCAGTACTGAGCATTGGGAGCCAGCGAACTGGCCGGATATTTCTGCACGTAGGCTGCGAAACCGGCGGCGGCCTCCTTGTACTTGCCGGCCTTGAACTGGTTCAGAGCGGCTTCGTAGTCCTGACTTTCCTTGGCCGGGTCGGTGGCCGGTTTGGAATTTGGCGCGTTTTCCGGGTTGACCGTGGCATTCGCACTGTCGGTCGTTTCAAACTTGCGCAGGCGGGTATCGAGATCGAGATAGAAGTCCTGCTGGCGCTTCTTGGCTGTTTCAAGCTCATAGTTGAGCGTTTCGATCTGGCCGCGCAGGCGGGCAATCTCGTCGGCCTGGCGCTGGATCTGGCTGGCCAGATCCAGCTGGCCCTTGGCCTGCTGGTCGAATCGCGCCTCGGTCTTGATCCGCAGATCGGCAACCTGGCGACGCGCTTCTTCGTCGTCAAACACGCCGGCGTGGGCCTGGGCGGCCCCCAGCGCGGCGATAAAAAGGGCGATTCGAACCGGGCGCATGATGCTTAGAACTCGCCGCGACCGTCAGCACCCTTGTACAGGATGTCGGCACGACGGTTTTGCGACCAGGCAGCTTCGTCATGACCGGCGTCCTTCGGCTTTTCTTCGCCGAGGCTGACGGATTCGATCTGGGCTTCCGAGACGCCGAGCAGGGTCAGCGAACGCTTGACGGCTTCAGCCCGCTTCTGGCCGAGCGACAGGTTGTATTCGCGGCTGCCGCGCTCGTCGGTATTGCCTTGCAGCAGAACCTTGAATCCCTTGTTGGCGCTCAGATACTTGGCGTGCGAGGCGACCAGATCCTTGTACTCGTCCTTGACTTCATACTTGTCGAGGTCGAAGTAGATGCTGCGCTGCGACAGCTTGCTCTTCGGATCGGTCAGTTCGCGCGGCAGGCCGTTGGCGTCAACACCGCCGGCGGTCACCGAGGCAACGCCGGTGGAGGCACCGCTGCGGGACTCGACCGGGGCGCCGGCGGTATCTTCCGGCAGCGGGGTGGTCGAACAACCGACGAGGATGGCGGACAGCAGGGCGGGGATAAGCAGTTTTTTCACAAAGTTCTCCGGATGGATGTGAGGATTATTGATAGTAGGGGCCCCAGGCCGGTTCGCGAACATCACCTGCGGCGACCGTGAGACGTTGTTTGATCCTGCCATCGCTGGAGACAGCCGATAGTACGCCGCGCCCGCCAACATCAGTGGCGATCAGGATCATGCGGCTATTCGGGGCGAAACTTGGCGATTCGTCCTTGTTCGAGTCGCTCACCACCTGGACCTGGCGACTGGCCAGATCCATCACGGCGAGCTGGAAGCGGCCTTCACGGCGGCTGATGAATGCGAGGCTCTTGCCGTCCGGCGACGGACGCGGCGAGACGTTGTAGCTACCCTCGAAGGTGACACGACGGACATCCCCACCGGTGGCTGCCATCTGGTAGACCTGCGGGCTGCCGCCGCGATCGGAGGTGAAATAGATCGTGCCGCCGTCGGCCGAATAGCGTGGCTCGGTGTCGATACCCGACGACTGGGTCAGGCGCTGCAGGCCGCTGCCATCGGCGCTGACCGAATAGAGCTGCGAGAAGCCATCTTTCGACAAGACGACAGCCAGCTTGCGACCGTCCGGCGACCAGCCCGGTGCCGAGTTGGAACCCTTGAAATTGGCCACGATCTGGCGCTGGCCGGAAGCCAGCGAATGGACGTAGATGACCGGCTTTTTCTTCTCGAATGAAACGTAGGCCAGACGACCGCCGTCCGGCGACCAGACCGGGGAAATGATCGGTTCGGTAGAGGTCAGCGCGGTCGCCGCATTCTGGCCATCCGAATCGGCGATCTGCAGCAGGAACTGGCCGCGCGCCTTGACGACGTAGGCGATGCGCGTCGAGAAGACACCCTTTTCGCCGGTCAGTTTTTCATAGATGAAATCGGCGATGCGGTGGCCGGCGGCACGCAGCTGGGCATTGCTGGTGACATAGGCGGCACCGCCCAGCGACACGCCTTTTTGCGTGTCGTAGAGGCGGAAGCGGGCTTCCATGCGACCGTCGGCGCTGCGCGCGATGCTGCCGGCAGCCAGTGCGTCGGCCCCCTTGCTCTTCCAGTCAGCGTGGTTGATCGGCGCGTTTTCGTCGAAAGCCAGATTGCTGTGATCGATCAGCTTGAACAGCCCGCTGCGCTCGAGATCGGCGCGCACCGTCGAGGTAATGACGCGGGATGCGGCCGGATCACCCGGAAAATCGACAATCGTCACTGGAATGCGGTTGGCACCAGCGCCGGTAATCTCGATCGACAGCTGGGCCTGGGCAAATCCCACGGTCAACAGGAAAAAAGGCAGAAAAATGAAACGGAAAATTAGGGACATTGCATTCATTTTCAAAAGGGGTCGCGCGATTTTACTCTTCAAAGGGCTTGTAATTAATTTTCAGCTCCCGCGAGAATTGCGATGGATCATCCGGCTTGGGTAATGGAGATGATTTCAATATTGCCGTCTCAATAGCTCTATCCAGTGCAGCATTCCCACTGGGCCGCTTCAGTTTTACGGCCAATACTTCACCGGTCGGCAACTGACTAACCTCGAAAACCGCTTCCGGATTGCCCTGGATGGAGGGCGGCAAGATGATATTGCCGCGCACCTTGCCGCGAATTTTGTTCACGTAATCAGCCAATCCCTTTTTGTTAGCCGACGCCCGCTGCTCGGCTTCAGCCGCTGCGGCATTGGTCATCTGCTGGGTGTTCGGCCGTGGTTTCAGATTTGCCGTTTCCTGAGCCAATTCCTTGCCGAAATCGAACTTGGGTGGCGGTTTGACCTCGGGCTTGGGTTCAGGTTTTTTCGGCTCCGGCTTGGGCGGTTCCGGTTTGGGCTCGGGCTTTTTCGGCCCCGGCTTCTTTTTTTCTTCCTTGACCACGATTTCCGGCTTTTTCAGCACCGGCTCGGGCTTCGGCTCGACCTTGGGTATCGGTTTTGGCGGCTCCGGCTTCACTTCCGGCTCAGGTGGTGGCGGAGGCGGCGGAACATATTGCGCCGGCATTGGCCGCGGTGACCACAACTCGACTTCCATGACCTCCGGTTTGCTGCGCTTCCACTGCACCCCGAAAAACAGGAAGGCGAGCAAGGCCACGTGCACCAAAATGGTGAACGCCAACGCGTACTTCTTGCCGGGCTCTTCGGGTTTGTCGAGGATCATGTCCACTTATTTGCTGGCGGTTTCCAGGCCAACCTTGTCGAAACCCATGCGCTTGACCTCATCGAGCACCTCGATGACGTTCTTGTACTGGGTTTCCTTGTCGCCGGCGATGAGCACGGCGATCTTCTCATCGGCCTCTTTCAAGGAAGTCAGTTCACCTTTCAGGGCCTTGATCCCCTTGATCTTCGTCGCCTTGCCATCGGCGTTGTAGACCGAAAGGGCACCATCGCTACCGACCTCAACCTTGATGTATTTCGGCGGTTTCTGGGGCGCCGTGCCGGTGCTCGGCAGTTCAACCGAACCGGTCGTCATCATTGGCGTCGCCACCATGAAAATGACGAGGAGCACCAACATGACGTCGATGTAGGGAACGACGTTGATTTCGCTTTTCAGACGACGTTGGCGCATGGCTTAACGCATCTGCCTTTGCAGGATGTTCGAGAACTCTTCCATGAACGACTCGTAGCGCGTCGCCAGACGGTCGATGTCATGCGAAAAGCGGTTATAGGCCAGTACGGCGGGAATCGCCGCGAACAGGCCGATAGCCGTGGCGACCAGCGCTTCGGCGATGCCCGGGGCGACGGACGCCAGCGTCGCCTGACCGACGTTGGACAGGCCACGGAAGGCATGCATGATGCCCCAGACGGTGCCGAACAGGCCGATGTACGGGCTGACCGATCCGACCGAAGCGAGGAAGGCGAGGTGGGCTTCGAGCGAATCCATTTCGCGCTGGAACGTGGCGCGCATGGCACGGCGCGAGCCGTCGACGATGTCCTTGGATTCGAGGTTCTTCTGGCCGCGCAGCTTGGTGAATTCGCGGAAGCCGGACTCGAAGATGCGTTCCATCGACCCGGCGTGGTGACGGTCATTGACCGCGCTGTTGAACAGGTTGTTGAGGTCGCCGCCGGACCAGAAGTCGCGCTCGAAGGTCTCGGTCTTGGCGCGCGCCTGCTTGACGGCAAACCACTTCATGAAAATGTAGTACCAGGACATGAACGAAACGCCGGCCAACAGGGCCATGACGGCCTGGACGACGGCGCTGGCCTGAAGGATAAGATGGAGGATGGAAAGATCCTGGGTGACGTTCATTTAAGCGCTTCCAGTTTGCTGTGCAGGAATTCGGGAATGGCGGAGGGCGTCATGGTAGCCATGTTGACGCAGGCGATTTCGACGGTGCCGGTAACCAGTTCGACGTCGCCGCGGCGGACGTGCTGGCGGAAAACAACGCGGACACGGGTCAGTTTTTCGACTTCGAGGCCGACAATCAACTCGTCGTCAAGACGTGCCGGCTTGAGATACTCGCAGCTCGCCTTGCGCGCCACGAAGCCGATGCCGGCTTCGGCGGCCAGGGCCGACTGGTCATGGCCGGCAAAACGCATCCACTCGGTACGGCAGCGTTCGAAGAATTTGAGGTAATTGGCGTAGTAAACGACGCCGCCGGCATCCGTGTCCTCGTAATAAACGCGGACAGGAATGGTGAAGGCGTTCGGCTTCGGCTCGTATTTCATCCCGGGATTTTACATTGCGCCGCAACATTGTTTTGTAACGATCTGTTTCCAGACCGATATTTTATCCTCAACATAAAACGGGAAGGCATGGCGTTCCCGACAGCCGTCCCACATAATTGCCCCCATGCCCCGTCATTTCAAAATCGGTGATCGACGCAGCCTGATCCTGCTGTTGAGCCTGCTTCTCAGCAGTGGTTTCTTCGCCACAACGCTGTTTGGTTACTTCGTTTCCAAAGATGCCATCCGCAGCGCCATCATCGGTCAGGATCTGCCGCTGACCTCCAGCAACATCTATTCTGAAATCCAGAAGGATCTGGTCCGGCCCGTCCTCATTTCGTCGACCATGGCCCACGACACCTTCTTGCGCGACTGGGTGCTCAGAGGCGAAAAGGATGACAGCGAACTGGCCCGATACCTGGCCGAGGTCAAACTGCGCAACAAAGCCTTCAGCAGCTTCTTCGTCTCCGACAAAACCCGCAATTACTACACCAGCGAAGGTGCTTTCAAACAGGTATCCGAAACGGAGCCGCGCGATGCCTGGTACTACCGTGTCCGCAACATGCAGGACGACTACGAAATCAATGTCGACCCCGATCTCGCCAACCGCGATGCGCTGACCATTTTCATCAATTACCGCGTTTCCGATTTTGCCGGGCAATACATCGGCGCCACCGGCATCGGCCTGACCGTCGATTCGGTTCGCCACCTGATCCAGGAATATCAGGCCCGCTTCCAGCGCACGATCTACTTTGCCGATGCCACCGGTCGCGTCGTCCTCTACGGCGGCCAGAAAGGCTTGGCTCCCGATCTGCGCAGTCGACCTGGGCTGGCCGCGATTCTTGACCGTATCCTGGCCGAACGAAGCGGCTCCTATCAGTTCCTCGATGGCGGCGACAACCACATTCTCAACGTCAATTACGTTTCCGAACTCAAGTGGTACCTGTTCGTCGAGCAAAACGAGGACGTTTCGCTGGCCGGCATTCGCCAGACACTTTACATAAATCTGGCGATCAGCCTGGCCGTCACGCTGGTGGTCATTTTCCTGACCCACCTCGCCCTTGGCCGCTACCAGTCGAAAATCGAGGAAATGGCCTCCACCGACAAGCTGACCGGCCTCCTCAATCGCCACGCTTTCAGCATCCTGATCGACAAACTGATGGCCAACTATCGGCGCAACCCGCAAGCCATCACCGTACTGCTGGCCGACGTCGACCACTTCAAGAGCATCAACGACCGCTATGGCCACCGGGTTGGCGACGAGGTCCTGACCAGCGTCGCGCACCGGTTGCGCTCGACGCTGCGAGCCGCCGATTTCGCCGTGCGCTGGGGTGGCGAGGAATTTCTCATGGTGCTGCCCGGCTGCGCCGCCGAAGAGGGTCGCCAGATCGCCGAAAAACTCCGGCTGGCGGTGGCGGAGAGCGTCCCTTGCCCGAACACGCCGGCGATTCGGGTGTCGATCTGCGTCGGCGTGGCTCAGTTCGATGGCACCGAGTCGACTGACCATACGGTCAACCGGGCCGATGCAGCACTCTATGCCGCCAAGGCCGCCGGGCGGAATCGCGTCTGCCTGGCCGGTGATGCCGCACCGAGCGACAACGCGGCCTGATCAGCTATCGGCCAGCAGATCGCGAACGACAGCACTGGCCGGCTCGGCCAGACCGAGATGGCGATAGATAGCGGGGGTCGCGATGCGGCCGCGCAGCGTACGCTGCAGATAGCCTTGCTGGATCAGGTAGGGTTCGAGCACGTCTTCGATGGTGTCGCGCGCTTCGCCGATGGCGGCCGCGATGTTGTCCACGCCGACCGGGCCGCCACCGAATTTGTCGATGATGGCCGACAGCAGCTTGCGGTCCATGATGTCGAGCCCGGCCGAATCGACGTCGAGCATGACCAGCGCGGCATCGGCCACCTGGCGCGTGATGTTGCCATCGGCCTTGACCTCGGCGTAGTCGCGGACGCGACGGAGCAGGCGGTTGGCGATACGCGGCGTGCCGCGCGAACGTTTGGCGATTTCGAAAGCGCCTTCGGGATCGATGGGCGCGTTAAGCAGCGCGGCAGAACGGCTGACGATGCTCTTCAGTTCTTCGGCCGTGTAGAACTCTAGGCGGGCGACGATGCCGAAGCGGTCGCGCAGCGGGTTGGTCAGCATGCCGGCCCGGGTTGTCGCGCCGACCAGCGTGAACGGCGGCAGATCGAGCTTGACCGAACGGGCGGCAGGACCTTCGCCGATCATGATGTCGATCTGGAAATCTTCGAGCGCCGGGTAGAGGATTTCCTCGACGACCGGGCTCAGGCGGTGGATTTCGTCGATGAACAACACGTCGTGCGGTTCGAGATTGGTCAGGATGGCGGCGAGGTCGCCGGCGCGCTCAAGCACGGGGCCGGAAGTCTGGCGCAGATTGACGCCCATTTCGGCGGCGACGATGTGGGCCAGCGTCGTCTTGCCCAATCCGGGCGGGCCGAAGAGCAGCACGTGATCGAGCGATTCGCTGCGATTGCGGGCGGCCTGGATGAAGATTTCGAGCTGTTCGCGGATCTTGACTTGACCGGTGTAGTCGGCCAGCCGCTTGGGGCGCAGGGCGCGCTCGAGCGCCTCTTCCTGGGCCGATTTCGAATTCGGGGCAATTATCCGGTCGACCGTGGGAATGGCCACCGGACTCAGTTTGTCGGTTTCGATCATGTTCGTTCCTCACGCAGCCAGCGCTGCAGCAGCATGTCACCGAGCGCCAGCAAGACCGGGCCGAGAAAGATGCCGATGAAGCCGAAGACCAGCACGCCACCGAGCACGCCGAGGGCGATGAGCAGAATCGACAGCCCGGCGCCACGGGCGATCAGGATCGGCTTGACGAAATTGTCGATGCTGCTGATCACGAACAGGCCGTAGAGCACCATGAAAATCGCCCAGCCGGTCTGCCCTTCGCTGTACAGCCAGGCCGCTGCACCACCCCAGATCAGCGGCGGGCCGACCGGGATCATCGACAGGAAAAAGGTGGCAAAACCAAGCAGCATGGCGGCCGGAACGCCGGCGATCAGGAAACCGAGCATCGCCACCGTACCCTGCGCGGCCGCCGTGCCGACGATGCCGAGCATGACGCCAACGACCGTGCCACGCGCCTTGTCCATCATGTTTTCGCCGAGTTCGCCACCCAGCTTGCGGGCGCCGATGTAGAGCGCCTTGCTGATCGCCGCACCGTCGCGATAGAGGAAGAAGGTCACGAAGAGAACCAGCGCCAGTTGCAGCAGGCCATTGGCCGCAATGCCACCGAGGGCCAACGCGAACTGGCGGGCCGGCGCAATCATCTGCTTGACCAGCCCATTGAGCTCTTCGCGATTGCTGGCCAGCCGATGCCAACTGGTCTCGATTTCCGTGCCAACGAAAGGCAGGCCGCTCAGCCAGCCCGGCGGCTCGGCCGGCAGGCCCTGTTCGATATAGGGCTTGAGAAAATCGATCAGGTTGTCGGCGCCGTTGGCCAGCGAACCGGCCAGGAACAGCGTCGGCAACAGCATGACCAAAACCAGCGCCAGCGTCATCAGCGAGGCGCCGAGCGTATCGCGCTCACCGAGCCGCGGCAGCAATTTTTCTGCGTAGAAGCGCCAGGTGCACATCCAGACCACGAAGGCGAACAGCACGGCACCGATGAAGGGCAGCAGGAGCGCGATGCAGCCGATGATGAGGAGCACCACCAGCGCAATTTGCGCCAGCCGTTTGGGATCGTTTTCTTCGATCATCAGACCTTCGACAGCAACTTGAGGGCCGCCCGGATGCCATCCGAGGTGCCGATGTCGGCCGGCAGCTGTTTCATCGCTGCGGCCGCTTCCTTTTCGTTGTAACCGAGGGCGAGCAGGGCGTTGGAAATATCCTGTTTGGCGTCGTCAACCGCAGCATGCAGCGAAACGCCGCCGATGGTGTCGGCCAGCTTGCCTTTCAGTTCGAGGAGCAGGCGCTCAGCCGTCTTCTTGCCGATACCGGGCACCTTGATCAACCGGCCGAGTTCCTGTTGCGCCACGGCGGCAGCCAAGTCGTTTACCGACAGGCCGGAGAGCACCGACAGCGCCGTCCGGGCACCGATGCCGGACACCTTGAGCAACTGGCGGAAGGCGAAGCGCTCGGCTTCCGTCAGAAAGCCGTAGAGAAAATGACCGTCCTCGCGCACCGCGAAGTGGGTGAGCAGCGTGACCTTCTCGCCGCTCGCCGGCAGGTTGTAGAAGGTGCTCATCGGCACATCGAGCTCGTAGCCGACGCCGTTGAGGTCGAGCACGATCTGCGGCGGGTTCTTTTCGGCGATCAGGCCGGTCAGTCTTCCGATCATTTGGTGGCGATCTCTTTCTCGACAAAGTACTGTAATTTCACACAGGTCATCATCCTACCAGTCGTCCGCCACGAACGCGATAGCCGGCTGTCGCCAGCGCCCCGAGGCCTTGCCCGCCATGCGCATGGCAAATGGCGCAGGCCAGCGCATCGGCGGCGTCGGCCGTCGGCGCTCCGGGCAGGCCGAGCAGGCGAATCACCATGTCCTGCACCTGTTCCTTGGCCGCCTTGCCGTGTCCGACCACGGCCTGCTTGGTCTGCAGCGCCGTGTATTCGGCCACCGGCAAGCCGGCATGGACCAGCGCGCTGAGCGCAGCACCGCGCGCCTGGCCAAGCAGCAGCGTCGATTGCGGATTGACGTTGACGAAGACCTTTTCCACCGCTGCCTGATTCGGCGCGTAGGTGGCGATCACTTCGCTGATGCCGGCAAACAGCGTCTTGATGCGGTCGGGCAGCGACTCCTTGTCGTTCGACTTGATGCAGCCGCTGGCGACATAAACGAGCTTGTTGCCGTGCATTTCGATGACACCAAACCCGGTGATCCGCAGACCGGGGTCGATGCCAAGAATACGCGGTGCGGTGATGCTCATTTCGTCCTCGCCACCAGATAAACGCCACTCACGGCCACGACCATGCCGAATGCTGCGGTCAACGTCAAATTTTCGCCAAAAATGAAATAGGCGATCAGGGCGGTTGTCGGTGGTGTCAGGTAGAACAGGGCGGCAACATTGACCGCGCTGCCGCTGCGGATCAGCAGGTTGAGCAGGCTGATGGCACCGAGCGAGAGGACGAGCACAAGCCAGCCGAGGGCGAAGACGAACTGGCCGTTCCACTCGATCCGGTAATCCTCGAAAACGGCGACGGCGATGGCTGTAACGATGGCGGTTGGCACGAACTGGATGACCGAACCGGTGCGCAGGTCGAATTTCGGACAGAAACGTTTCTGGTACAGCGTACCGGCCGTGATGCCGAGCAGCGCGACGACAGCCGGGATCAGCATCGGCCCCAGTGCGCCGTCACCGAGCTTGCCCGAAACGACCAGGCCGACGCCGGCAAAGCCGAGCCCGAGCCCGGCCCATTGGCGAGAGCTTACTTTCTCGCCGAGCAGCCAGCCGGCGCCAAAGGCCGTCAACAGCGGCTGCATGCCGACAACCAGCGCCGTCACCCCGGCCGGCAGGCCGTGCTTGATGGCGACGAAAACGCCACCGAGATAAACGGCATGGACGAGCACGCCGGAAACGCCGATGTGCAACCAGTCGCGCGCCTTCTCCGGCCAGGGCGCCCGGGTCGCCAGCGCAATGACCAGCATCAGCGTGATGACCAGCCCGTAGCGGCTGAGCAGGAAGGACAGCGGCTCGGCGTAAGGCAGGCCGAGCTTGGCGCCGATGAAACCGGTGCTCCACAGAAAGACGAAAAGAAGGGGGTAAAAGCGTTGCACGGCTGGTCAGACAATCAGGTCGCCAGCGCATTGCCGGCGTGCTTCGAGCAGGGTTTCAAAGAGGGTTCGCGCATCGCCGCTGGCCCGGTGCCGACGCAGCGCCAGGCGCGCTTCAACCTGCGACCGGGTGGCGTGCCACAGCGATTTCTCGCACTCGCTCAGCAGCTCGCGAATATCCCGAAAAACGAACGACGGCACCAGATCGACCGCGTCGTACATCAGGCTGAGCCAGACATAGTCGTAGGACCAGGCATCGCAATAGACGTGCTGGCCGCGCAGGTTGCGGTTGAGGGCCAGACAGACATCGACGGCGGATTTTCCATGGCTGGCCAGTTGTTCGCGGGCGATGCCATGCACCGCCTCGGCCGAACTGTCCCAATGCGTCCAGCTTGCTTCCGGGCGGATCAGCGTGCAGAACGAGCTGCCATCCGGCATGAAATAGCCGATTTCGATCGGATAGCTGCCCTTGCCGAAGCCGGAGGCTTCGATGTCGATGATGACGGGCAAGGTCATGGCCTGCCGCGCGCCGGGCGTCTCAGGTTTCAGTCGCAGCTCGCCTGGCAATTGGCCGCATCGCCGGCGCAGGCTTTTTCATCGAGCAGCTTGCAGGCGCCTTTGGTCCGGTGGGTGAAATTGATCCCGCTCGGGTAAGTGCACACCAGCTTGGTCAGCTTGCCCTGCGCCACGACTTTCATGCCCGTCGCCTTGAGCGCCTTGAACCTGTCGGCCGGCAGATCGCAGGAGACATAACCGTCGAACTCGCCATCCTTCGATTCCCAGCGCGCCGTGTTCTTCATCTGGCGATAGTCTGCGTAGCGAACGCATGAATCAGTCTGATTGGCGTAAGCCTTGGCGTTGTCGCTGCAATAACCGTTGTAGGTGAATTTGAGCTCTTCTTCGCTCGGGCAGGCATTGACCTGGACGGCGGCGGCCAGCTCAGGGCAGGCCAACTGGCCGGCAGAGGCCGAAACACTCAGCGTGGCAGCGAACAGGGCAAGGGTGAGCGAACGAAGATTCATGGAAGTCCTTTGGCTGCAACGGCAAGGCAGGGGCGAGGCGCGCCCCCGAGGGCGACGCGCCTCGCGGCACGTCAGTCTTCGATGACTGCCGTGGTGTAGATTTCCTGCACGTCGTCGAGGTTTTCCAGCGCGTCGAGCAGCTTCTGCATCTTCACGCCTTCCTCGCCGGTAAAGACGTTTTCGCCCTCTGGCTTCATCGTCACTTCGCCGAACTCCGGCTTGAAGCCAGCGGCTTCGAGCGCATCCTTGACGGCCATGTAGTCGTTCGGCGGGGTCAGCACTTCGATCGAGCCGTCGTCGTTGGTCGTCACGTCGTCGGCACCGGCCTCGATGGCGGCGTCCATGAGGGCGCCCTCGTCCGTGCCCGGAGCGAAGATCATCTGGCCGCAATGCTTGAACTGGAATGCCACGCAACCGTCGGAACCCATGTTGCCGCCGAACTTGGAAAACGCGTGGCGAACTTCGGCCACCGTGCGCACCTTGTTGTCGGTCAGGCAATCAACCATGATCGCCGCGCCGCCGATGCCGTAGCCTTCGTAGCGGATCTCGATGTACTCGACGCCTTCGAGTTCGCCCGTGCCTTTCTTGATCGCCGTGTCGATCTTGTCCTTGGGCATATTGACGCCCT
>Ga0209211_10006207_pt1 | contig 17423 bp, 27 predicted proteins | sample RifGroA2_FD_183992 | JGI IMG/M metagenome (GOLD analysis project Ga0209211, IMG submission 183992) | Groundwater microbial communities from Rifle, Colorado, USA - Groundwater A2 (SPAdes) (version 2) | ecosystem: Environmental > Aquatic > Deep subsurface > Groundwater | place: Rifle, Colorado... | reverse complement strand
CATGGATGAATCGTTTTCGAGGAATTCTTATTCGCTGGTCGAAGAAAGCGGAGAATTATCTTGCGCTATTACATCTTTCTTGCGCATACATCACATATGGCCAAGCTGGGTTATTGGGATAGGTTCTTAATTTGGAATCCACTCGTAATAAGTTTGCTGATTTTTATAGCATTTTATTTAATATCCATTGGGATTAGAAAGGTAAAACTTAACGAAAACCGACGGATTGCCGTGCGGGGCTTTGTATTAGCAATTTTATGGGGAATAATTGCTTTTTATATTTTCGACAAGGGGTGTGTGTTTGAAGGATGCGGATATGGCATATATTTTATATTTTTTGCTGTATTTCTTATTAATATATTTTCTTGGGTCATAGAAGGGATTGTCACTGTTTTTAGAAGAAAATTATATAGTTCAATATAGGTCATGCCCCACCTACACGAAGATAAAATTAAATTTGTAGATTGATTTCAAAATCAATTATGTTATAATGAACCCATGACTATTGCAACAATATCCAGGGCAATAAAAATGAAAAAGCCGGCCATACTTAAGGAGGGTGGCGTACCGCGCTATGTTGTTTTAGATTGGGATACTTATAGAAAATGGGAAGACGCGAAGGAAGATATAGAAGATATTGCGAGATTAAATTCTGCTTTATCAGACCCAAAAAATCAAAAGCGTATTCGGTTCTCTGCTATAAAATAGTTATTTATGGCTGAAGTATTTTTTAGGCCAAGGGCCACTAAGGAATTTAAGTCGGCTTCAGCTTCAGAAAAATTAAAAATAGCCACCATCGTTAATATTTTACGGCGCAATAGTTTCCCGCCTCACACTAAAAAGCTTAGTGGGCATGATTCTGGTTATCGAACGCGTATTGGTAGATGGCGAGTTCTTTTTGTTTTGGAGAACAATCAAATTGATGTTGTGGATATCTTTATTAAAAAGGGTGGCGGCGATTATCGCAAGAGGACTTAATCTGATATAATAAAATTATTAAAAAAGCGATAGAGGAGTTGAAAAACTATGAAAATTAATATCATAATAGGCATTATTGTGTTGGCAGTTGTGTCCGGAGCGAGTTTAATATGGCTTGGGAATACAGAGCAGTCTTCAACAAGTAACGAAACTCAAAAATCAACTCCAATCGATGAAGCGGAAATCGTGAAGTGGACAACATATCAGAGCAGTTTTTTATCATTAGACTTACCGGCCGATGCTATAGTTGAAAAACAACAGGATACATATGCAGATCAGTATATTAAGATTAAAAGTCCACAGTTATTACAAAGTGGCGTGCCCCTATATCAAATAATCTTAAAACTTTATAAACCGGAGCGGTACGTTTCGATGCTTGATTATTCAGCTAAGGAAAAAAATAGAATACTTGAAGCAATTAATACTGGGGACTTACAGAAACTCACCGGCTACGATGGAGCATCGATATACGATAGCTTCAATTACAATGAGATTTTTATGCTAAATGGGAAGAAGGCCTTTATAACATTTAGCGGAAACGATAAAGTGCTATATGCTCCTAGATTATTGTTTTTATCAGAACAAATGTTAATAGAGCTCAAGATTTCTGATTTAGTATTAACGCCTAACCTAGAACTTATTGGAAAAAAAGATAATTTCATTTCTGTTTTTAATAAGCGCGTATATGGTCGCACATTGAATTCTATTAAAATAAATTTCTAACCACCTATATGAAGATCCGATAAAAGCTTCGTCAGACTGGCAAGTAAAATTAAATTTTTGGAAGATTGATTTCGTTGATAAATATGCTAGTACAGGATTATGACTAAATTAAATGCACAATTACCGGTTTCGGTGTTTAAAGAAGGCAAGCATTTTATAGCTTATACGCCTGCTTTAGATTTATCTACTTCTGGAAAAACTCATGAACAAGCTATGGCCAGATTCAACGAAGCCGCAGATATTTTTTTTGAGGAATTAGCCAAAAAAAGGCACGACAGAAGAAGTTCTGTTAGGATGGGTTGGGAAAAAGTAAAAAAACATTTGGCTCCGCCAAGTTTAATTGCACAAGAGTCAAGGCAAGTAGAATTTAATGCCGGTTTTTATAATACGCAACAATTTGCGAACGCTGGGCATTAGCCACAATGAATATCTGAATATTTTGGGTAAGATTTAACTGTGCTATTATGAAAAAGGTTTTAAAAATTATGATGTATTTAATAATTATTTATTTTGCAATCGGATTTGTTGTTGCAATGTTTGCAGATAACGTTAACCCCAGAGTAAGGTTAGGAAATTTTGAATTTTTTAGAATCATGTTCATATGGCCTGCCGATATTAACGGCTTTATATCATGCGGGCAAACGTGCATGTAAATTTTATGCACCACTTACACGACGATAAAATTAAATTTTTGGAGGAAAGGGCGAATGCGATAAAGCAGTCGATTATTGAGATGCTGGTATTGTCTCGGAAATTGTGTTAGCATAAGCATATGATTAATGAGTTCATAGAGAAAAAACTTAAAGAGGCCAAATATAAAATTCTTAAGAATGGCTTTTATTTTGCCGAAATACCAAGCATAAAAGGCGTTTGGGCGGATTCACATAATCTAGAGGATTGCCGAAAAGAGCTTAAAGAGGTTTTGGAAGATTGGTTGTTGCTTAATGTAAGGAATAGAAATCGAATTCCGGGTTTTGGCCTAAAAGTGGATAGGCGTGAGCTTGTAAAACATGCCTAAAAATATTGCTTGGCGGAAATTGGTAGAACGCTTAAGACAATTCGGTTTTGACGGCCCATATTCTGGAGGTCGTCATTTGTTTATGTCAAAAGGTAATCTTAAGCTTCATATTCCAAACCCTCATCGTGGGGATATTTCTAAGTACTTGCTTTCCGAGATTTTACGCCAAGCGGGCATAGTCTCTAAAGAATGGAATAAACACGATTGATGTGTGGACAGCCAATTGGTGTTACAATGAGCTTATTATCCGCCTTGGGCGGACCAGCCTAAGGCTGGAAAAAGCGATTGAGGAGTTGAAAAAGCTAAATGAAATATAAAATTTAATTATAATATATGGACGATCAATCTAAACAGAAATACGTTGTTATAGTAGTTATTCTGTTGCTTATTTTAGTTGCTTTGGCTGTTGGATATTTTTATTTTTCCAATTGGCAAAAAGGCGGTGATGCACCCAAAGAAAAGGTTCCAGCGATTGGGTTGGACGAAAAACAACAAGAAGAAGTTAACCAGCAATCTCGTGATGCTAGAAGGAGGTTGGATATTGGACAAATTCAACTCGCCTTGGAACTGTACTTCGATGCTCATGGAACATACCCCAACTCATTATTAGTCCTAACCACACAAAATTCGTGCGGAAGTTCTGCGTGTAGGCCTATTATTCCCGTTGATCCTCTTGGTAGCGGAGTAACTGGTTTATGCAGGCCTAATTATTGCTACGCATATCCAGCCACCGGGCTCATAAAAACTTATCATTTAGGCACGCAATTCGAATTCGCTAGCAATGTTATATTGCGAATATTAAAAGACGACGCAGATTTTAATAGTAAAGAATCTGGCTACAAAGGCACTGCATTTGACGGTAGCGATACTGGATTGATATACGACGCAACGCCTTAAGGCATTAAAAACCCATGCCCCACTTACACGACGATAAAATAAAGTTTCTCGAACAGAAGGCCAACGATATCCGTGAGTCAATAATTTCTATGTTGGTTGAGGCCGGGTCGGGGCACACGGCGGGGCCTTTGGGTATGGCCGATATTTTTGCGGCGTTTTATTTTTATATTTTAAACCACGACCCGAAAAATCCGATGTTGGAAGACCGCGACAGATTGATACTTTCAAACGGCCACATCTGCCCGGTGCAATATGCGACGCTCGCACACGCCGGTTACTTTTCTTTGGAAGAACTTAAGACTTTGCGTAAATTCGGCACGAGACTCCAAGGGCATCCCCATCGCGGTTCGTTGCCGGGTATTGAAACGACGTCCGGCCCTTTGGGCTCCGGCCTTTCGCAGGCGTCAGGTATTGCCTATGGGCTCCGTATGGACGGGAAAAAATCGCGGGTTTATTGCCTGATGTCGGACGGCGAGCACGATACCGGAAATATCTGGGAATCAGTGATGTTCGCCGGAAAATATAAATTAAATAATCTTACTGCCGTGATTGACCGCAACAATATTCAGATAGACGGGATGACCGAAGATATTATGCCTTTGGAAAATCTCCGCGCAAAATATGAAGCGTTTAACTGGCATGTTTTGGAAATTGGCGGACATAATTTTGAGGAAATTGTGAACGCGGTTGAAGAAGCCAAGGCAATTTACGAAAAGCCGACAATAATAATCGCACATACTATTCCGGGGAAAGGTATAAAAGAGATAGAATTTGATTATAAATGGCACGGTATTCCGCCGAATAAAGAGCAGGCTGCAAAGTTTTTGTCGGAGCTTCGCACGATGCAAGGCAAAATTATAAGCGAACACCAGTAATTTTTATGTTTCAATTATCAGTCAAGCTCGATATAAGAGCAAAAGATTTTGAGTCAAAGGTCTATTTTATTGTTTTTGGGCTTGTCGCAGCACTGCTTGCATTGCAGATTTACAATTTAGCCTATGGCGCATTTGTCAGCGACCCGATAGCCGCGCAGGAGAGTCTTGGAGTTTTGAGGCCGCATATTGAAAGCGCCGACCTCGGGCGATAAACAATATTTATGCCGATTAACTCAAAATTAAAACTTGCGGAAAATATATTAGACCTCGCGAAAATTGAACAGTTTCCGACGCGCAAGGGGTACGGAGAAGGATTGCTTGCCGCCGGCGAAGCGGACGAACGCATTGTCGCTTTGTGCGCGGACCTCACCGAGTCCACTCAAATGCATCTTTTTGCTAAAAAATTTCCGGCACGCTTTATTCAAGTGGGCGTTGCCGAGCAGAATTTGGCTACGGTCGCATCTGGCCTTGCGAATTATGGGAAAATCCCGTTTATTTCAAGTTACGCAATGTTTTCTCCTGGGAGAAATTGGGAGCAGATAAGGACGACCATCTGCTACAACAATGTTCCTGTAAAGATAGCCGGCTCCCATGCGGGTGTTTCCGTCGGCCCCGACGGAGCAACGCACCAGGCGGTGGAGGACATCGCCATAATGCGCGCGATACCGAACATGACGGTAATTAATCCGTGCGACATACATGAGGCAAAAAAAGCGACGATTGCCGCCGCCGGTACCGACGGACCGGTTTATTTGAGGTTCCATCGCGAAAAAACTCCTGTTTTAACTACTTTGGATACGCCTTTTGAGATAGGGAGGGCGGAAATTCTCTGGGATTCCGTAGGTAGGCCGTCGGAAACCTCGGCACGATTATCGCGACTAGATGTCGCGCTAATCGCTTGTGGCCCTCTCGTTCACAACGCAATTTTGGCCGCCGCCGAACTGGAAAAAGAGGGAATTAAAGTAAGGGTCATTAACAATCACACCATTAAGCCGATGGACGAAAAAACTATCATTGAGGCGGCAAAAGACGCAGGTGCGGTTGTTACTGTTGAAGAGCATCAGGTTCAGGGAGGAATGGGCTCGCGCGTTGCGGAGATACTCGCGGCCAATCATCCGGTACCGATGGAATTTATCGGCGTACAAAACCGCTTCGGCGAATCCGGCGCCCCGAACGAGCTTATTGAACACTTCGGCATGGGTGTTGACTCCATCAAGATGGCTGTGCAAAAGGTTCTTCTACGCAAGTAGCTTTATTTTCTGTATAATAAAACTATGGATATATTTTACAGCCTAATAGCCCTTAGCCTCGTAGGCGGGTCTTTGGCCTTATTTATAGAGAAACAATAAAAGAGCCATGGCAGGAGTGATTTTTAATGAACCAAAGATGTCCTCTGAGGCTCGTATTCCGTATCCGGCGGGAACGCGGATAGCAAAATGGATAGTGCGGAATTCGCAAGGCTATATCAGAGACGAAAAGCAGGCGGATGCTTTGCTTGTTATCGTGTCGGCTTCACTTCTTATTATTTCACTTTATTTTATTTTTTTCGGAGGAAAAACGAAGCTGCCCCCCGGTATCAGGGAAGTTCCTCCGCAGGGTTTGCCGATAAATTAAAACATGAAAATTTTAAAAACAAACAAGAAAGGTTTTTCTTTAATTGAACTGCTGGTGGTTCTTTCGATAATTGGAATACTGGCCAACTTAGCTTTAATCAGCGTCAGATCCGCCAGAGAGAAAGCTTTTGTTGCCAGAGTCAAGGCCGATCAATCACAGTTGAGGACCGTAATTTTACAGCTGGAGAGCGACACGGCGAAGGTTCCGAATTATCCAACTATCTCTACTTGTACGAACAATCTCATACCTACGGTTTTACTGGATACTTCCGGTTCCGTGGGTTTGGCGGCAACGGACGGCAATTTTCCAAATTGGAACGGGCCATACATGTCCGGCATTCCAAACGATTCGTGGTATACCCCGTACTATTTTGATGTGTGGAGAGTGTGCAACGGCCAGGTAGGCTGCGAAGGTATTGCGGACGGTACAACGGTACGCGCAATAGTTTCTTTCGGACCAAATAAGGTTGAGGAAGAAGCTGTTGGTAGCGACGACATAGTTACGGTAATATGCAGATAAATATTTAACATGAATAATTACGATTTTTTAGCGATAGGAGACACTACGACTGACGCGTTCATCAGAATAAAAGACGCGCATGTTACATGCGATATCAACAAGGAAAAGTGTCAGATTTGCATGCGCTTTAAAGATAAAATACCTTACGAAGAAGTTTATGTAATTCCGGCGGTAGGAAACGCGGCGAACGCCGCTGTCGTGGCGTCCCGTCTCGGACTAAAAAGCGCTTTATTGTCTAATGTCGGGGACGATTATTTCGGCAAAGAAGCGATTGACGCGCTGAAAAAAGAGAATGTAAGCACTGAATTTACTTTGATAAATGCCGGCAAAAAAACCAATTATCACTATGTGCTCTGGTACGAGGATGACAGGACGATATTAATTAAACACGAAGAATACAATTATCAATTGCCATATTTTGACGACCCAAAATGGGTTTATTTTTCTTCCGTCGGGGAAAATTCTCTGCATTTTCATGAGACAATCGAAAAATATCTTGTAGAGCGTCCGGAGATAAAGCTCGCTTTTCAGCCGGGAACTTACCAGATAAAGTTCGGAAAGAAAAAACTTGCCGGACTATACAAGCGCACGGACGTTTTTATCTGCAACAAAGAAGAGGCACAAAGGATATTGGAATTGAACGAGCCGGATATTAAGAAATTATTGACGGGAATCCACGAGCTGGGCCCGAAGATGGTTTCCATTACCGACGGGCCGAACGGCGCTTATGCTTCGGACGGAAAATCCGCATGGTTTATGCCGATGTACCCGGATCCAAAACCGCCCTTTGAGAGAACCGGGGCAGGAGATGCTTTTTCTTCAACGTTTGTCGTAGCACTCGCCCTGGGTTTGAGAATAGAAGACGCGTTAAGGTGGGGGCCGATAAACTCTATGTCCGTCGTACAATATGTCGGCGCGAGGGAGGGGTTACTTTCCAAATATCAAATTGAAAAATGCATGGAGAACGCCCCAGCGGATTATTTGCCGAAATTGATATGATGATGTTTCCAAGAAAATACAAAAACAATTTTGGTTTTGGACTTATCGGTATCGTTATAGTTTTAGCCGTCCTTGCTATAGTCGGCGGCGGTTATTTTTATTATCAGAAAAATATTAAGTTACAAGAAAACGCTCCGACAGGAAAATCACAAGTTCAGGATTTTGAAAAGAATACAGAGAAAACAACGCCGACAAACTCTCAAATCGATACCTCAACATGGAAAACCTATCGCAATGAAAAATACGGGTTTGAGGTGAAATATCCGTCGAACTGGCAAATTTCTGAACGCAATATGGAGGGTTTGAACCCGTTTGTCGTTTTAGGAAATCCTTTGGAGGGCTTGAAAGTGTTTGTGATATATATTTTCTTTAAGCCAAATCCGAACAAACTAAGTTCTGAAGACTATGTTTCCGGTGTTTTAGATAAATCAGATAAAGAATTTCAAAAAACAGGCATAGGAGTAAATTTGAACGAATACCGGCCGGAGCCAATTGTTATTAATAGCGGGATAACCGGATATAGGTTAAATGGAGTATTTCTATTTGATCACAGCGCGGAATTGATTTATTTTACAAGAGACGTTAATGCTTATAATGTTTCATTTCCCGTTGCCGAAGAAAATACAAATCTTTTTGATCCCGCCGAAAATAATAAAACGGCCCGCCAAATCCTCTCCACTTTTAAGTTTGTTCAATAAATTATGACTCTAAACGATTATTTGAATAGAGCATTAAAAGAAGGGTGGGCGATCCCTCATTTTAATATTTCAGACGCGGTAACGCTTGTTGGTATTTTAGAGGCCGCGAAGGAATTGAAATCTCCGGTAATGATAGGAACATCGGAGGGCGAGCGGAAATTCATCGGAGGAAAGCAGGCAGTTGCAATGATTACGGCGTACCGCGATGAATACAAGTTGCCGATATTTTTGAACGCGGACCACCACAAAAGCGTAACAACGGCCGGGGAAGCGCTCAATGTCGGTTACGAATCAATCCATATAGACCTTTCCGTCTTGAAACTTGAGGAAAATATTACCGGAACGAAAGAAATTGTCGCGCACGCAAAAGCGCTAAATAAAGATATTTCGGTGGAGGGGGAGGTGGGCTATTTGGTTACTGAATCATCAAAAATTTATAAAGAAATCATTGAAATTCCTCCCGAGAGTCTGACAAAGCCCGAGGAAGCCGCACGGTTCGTCAAAGAAACAGGAGTGGACCGTTTCGCGCCGGCGGTGGGCAATCTTCACGGAATTGTGGCGAATGTAAAAAAATTGGATATTGCGAGAATTGAAGCTATCCGCTCGATGATTGGGGATACCGCAATGGTGCTCCACGGTGGCTCGGGGACGCCCGATGAGCAGATAAAAAACGCAATTGAAGCCGGAATAAATAATATTCATATAAATACGGAGCTCCGCGTGGCTTATGCTGAATCTTTACGAAAATTCTTACTGGAAAACCCGGACGAAACTACGCCCTACAAATTTTTCAAACCTGTCATCGAAGCCATCAAACAAAAAACTGCCGAGAAGATTAAACTTTTCGGCAGTGTGAGTAGGATTTAGTAATTAGACGCTTAGTGTCTATTGCGTTCACGGCAGCTCATATACATTGCGTTCAATGATTGCGATCTTTGATATGAATCAGGCCAACCCATATGGCGTTTTTCTGCCGAATCCAAAGATTTCTGAGCTTTAACATAATACTGCTCGCAGTTTTCCGGAACCGGCATGTTTTTTGCGATTTCCACATAAACAGCGCTCGTTGACCCGGCTTGGGAGTTTTTGTAAAAAAAACCAAGGTATCCTGCGACGAGAAGTAATATTACTACTACTGTAGTTGCAGCTCCCATCCATGCAGAAAATCTGCAATCGGAACGCGTAAACAATAGATTATTTCTTGCCATTGTCATCCTCCTTCTGCCTACATTCCTAACTTATATCTCGCTTTTTGTCAAGTCGTTTGCAGACAAATAATTTAGTATAATTATTTCAATGAATAAAATATTTGTTACGAGGAAAATCCCTGAAAGAGGAATAGGGGCGTTAAAAAAGGCCGGGTTTGCGGTGGAAGTAAATCCGGACGATAAGGTTTTATCAAAAGACGAACTTGTCGCGTGGCTGAAAAAAGGAAGCTACGACGCGGTGTTCTGCCTGCTCACCGATAAAATAGACGCGGATGTTTTTGCGGCCGCCGGCAAACAGTGCAAAATATTCGCAAATTATGCGGTTGGGTTCGACAATATCGACCTTGCGGCGGCAAAGAGCGCCGGAATGATGGTTTCAAATACCCCCGGAGTTCTTACGGATACCGTGGCTGAACACACTTTCGCGCTGATGCTTGCAATAGCTCACCGCGTTGCCGAGGCGGACAAATTCGCCAAAGCAGGCAAATACCACGGCTGGGAGCCAATGATGCTTTTGGGAACCGACCTTTCTTATAAAACCGTCGGTATTTTGGGATTGGGGAGGATAGGCTCCCGCGTTGCTTACCACGCGGCGAAAGGCTTTAACGCGAAAGTAATTTATTATGACGTAAAGCGGAACGAGGAATTTGAAAAAGAAATGGTGGATTTGAAAGGCTCACCACAAGCCATTTTTTGCGAAACCCCCGAATTGCTTTTGTCGCAGGCTGATTTTGTTTCAATCCATGTCCCGCTTTTACCGGCAACACGTCATTTGATAGATGCAAGCCGGCTAAAAATGATGAAACCAACTGCCTATTTAATAAATACTTCCAGAGGGCCGATAGTGGACGAAAAAGCGCTGGCTGAAGCTTTGGAAAACAATATCATCAAGGGAGCAGCAATAGACGTGTTTGAGAATGAGCCCGCCATTGAATTGGGGCTTATCGGGCTGGATAATGTAATTCTTACCCCCCATATTGCGTCTGCTACAGAGGAGACAAGGTCTAAGATGGCGGAACTCGCCGCAGAGAACATAATTGCGGCTCTTTCCGGCCAACTCCCGCCCAATCTTGTAAAATAAGCTTGTATAGGTTAGGATTAACAAATGCAAGCAATTACCGCAGAAAAACGGGATATTTTAGGCAAAAAAACAAAAAACCTCCGCAAAAAGGGCGTTTTACCTGCGGTTTTATATGGAAAAGGCAAGCCGACGGAGAGCATATCGGTAAAGGAAAGTGATTTTTTAAAATTATGGAAATCCGCCGGAGAATCAACGGTTGTTGCGTTGGAAGTCGGCAGTGAAAAGAAAAATGTCCTGATACATGATGTCGCGGTTGATCCCCTAAAAGACACCCCGACTCACGTTGATTTTTATATCGTAGACATGAATAAGCCGATTACACTGGACGTAGCTTTGGAATTTATCGGTGAATCTGACGCAATAAAAGCCGGAGGTATTTTGGTAAAAGTGGTGCACACGGTCAAAATCGAGGCTTTGCCGAAGGACCTTCCGCACTCGCTTTCAATTGATATTTCTCCGCTCAAAGAAATGACGGACACAATAACGGTCAAAGATATTAAATTGCCTCACGGTGTTAAAATGCTTGATAATTTGGACGAGACAGTAGTCTTGGTAGAGCCCCCGAGATCGGAAGAAGAGCTGAAAGCAACGGAAGAAGCGACGCCGGCTCTTGATACAAGTACCATCGAAGTATTGAGCAAGAAGCCTCCCAAAGAAGGGGAAGGGGAAGGAACTCCTGTTGAAGCAGGGAAAAAAGCACAGGACACCAAAAAATAAGAGAATAATTCATTTTTCATGGGTAAAATATCTAAACTCGCATTGGGACTGGTTTTGGTTCTTGGTTTTTTCGCCGTGCGCGAAAATGCTTTCGCTCAGGTTGACCCCGCGCTTGTTGCCGAACAGCGCGCGAAATTGGAAGCGGAGCTCGCTGACTATGAAAAGCAGATTGCGCAATTCCAGAATTTGATAGTGGAGAAACAAAAACAAGGGGACTCTTTAAAAAGAGATGTGGATATTTTAAAGGCTCAAATTTCTAAAGCAAAGCTCGCGATTAAAGCCAGAAACCTGACGATAAACAAGCTCATTCAGGAAATAAATGAAAAATCCAAAAATATCGGCATTCTTGGAGGGGAAATTGATGATGCTAAAGCGTCGCTTGCTCAATTTTTGAGGCAGATACGGGAAAATGATGACCTATCCACGGTGGAATTGGCTTTGGTTTACCGGGATTTATCGCAATTTTTTACCGAATTGGAATCATTGAGTAAAGTACAGGAATCTTTGCACGAGTCATACGACAAGATAAATAATTTAAAAATGAGCGAAGAAAAAGCGAAAACTGACTATGAGGACCGGAAGCAAGAAGAGCTCGAATTGAAAGCTCTGCAGGAATTGGAAAGAAAGAGTTTGGAAAAAAACGAAGCAAATATGCAAAAACTTCTCAAAGATACGAAAGGCAAGGAAACAGAATATCAAAAATTACAGAAAAACGTACAAAAAACCGCCGCGAACATCAGAAGTCAGCTTTTCTTGCTTGAGGGTTCTCCGTCCATTTCTTTTGAAAAAGCCCTTGAGTTCGCGAACTTCGCGGAAACCGTTACCGGCGTCCGTCCGGCATTTTTGCTCGGAATTTTAACGCAGGAGACAGAGCTTGGAAAAAACATCGGGCAATGTTTGTTGACGAATACACCTAAAAAAGGCGATGGAGTCGGCAAAAATACCGGTACGTTTTTTAGCGGCGTGATGAAGCCGACCCGCGATGTCGATCCGTTTATGGCGATAACCATGGAGCTTGGTTTGGACCCCAAAATAATGCCTGTGTCCTGCCCGCAATCTAGCGGTTACGGCGGCGCAATGGGCCCGGCGCAATTTATTCCTTCTACCTGGGTTTTGTACGTTAAAAAGATCACAAGTCTTACGGGGCATAATCCTCCGAGCCCATGGGATCCGCAGGATGCTTTTGCGGCCTCAGCATTATTGTTAAAAGATAACGGTGCCGGCACTCAAACATACAACGCAGAATGGACCGCAGCGATGAAATATTTCGCGGGAGGAAACTGGAACAAAAAAGCCTACCGTTTTTACGGAGACAACGTAATGGCCATCGCCACAAAATACCAGGACCAGATAGACCTTCTGGCGAGCCTGGCGCAGAGATAAATAAAAAACACCCGTTATTGCGGGTGAGTGCTGGTTTTGGGTTTTTATAAAATTGGTCCGGCTTTGCTAGTTCGGCTTTTTTCGTCTGCCGTCAATTTACGCAATTTATGTTTTTTTGTTCTGCAGGATTCAACGCATGATCTGCAAATATATTCTTTACAATTATCACAATGCTTGACCGGCGATATTGAAAATCTGTCCGAACAGCGACACTCGACTATCATCATAGTTTTTCTTCTTTCTACCTCAATTCCTATCACGCTTTGTGAAATGCGTCAATTATGTCGTAATGATGTTCGCTGAGCAATATCAAATTACCAATTTGACAGCTATAGCACTCAAATTGGTAATTATAAAAAATATAAAGAAAAACCGCTGCGATTAGGCGGTGGCTGAACAAAACTAATTAGCTTCTTTATTAGCAATTAGCCCCACAAGAACAAGAATAATATGTTGGCAAGAATATTCCGTCCGTTGTGCGCGTGTCGTAGTCTATTTTGTTCCATTTATGCACATGGATAAGATCTAATTGTTTTTCGGTTTGATTATGACACTTATCCGTTTGATCTTTCTGATCTTTATTAGACACAAATCCTCCTTAAAAATTTCTATTTTTATCCTATCACACCTTATGAAAAGCGTCAATTATGTCGTCCATGTTGCCGTTTAGGATTTCTTTGATGTTGTGCCACGATTCGTTGATGCGGTGGTCGGTGATGCGGTCCTGGAGGAAGTTGTATGTACGAATTTTTTCCGAGCGGTCGGCGGTGCCTATCTGCTCTTTTCTGTCTTTTTTTACTATTTCTTCTTCTTTTCTTAATTTTTCATCCAAAAGTTTAGCGCGTAAAACTTCCATCGCGCGTTCGCGGTTTTTTTGCTGGCTTCGCTCGGCGCGGGAGGAGATTACGATGCCTGAAGGCTTATGCAAAATTCTAACCGCAGTCTCCACTTTATTTACATTCTGCCCTCCGGGTCCGCCAGCGCGAGAGAAGGTTACTTCCAAATCAGAATCCTTAATTTCAAACTCTGTTTCTTCGGCGATAGGTAAAACGGCGACTGAGGCGGTTGAAGTATGTATTCTACCGGACTTTTCCGTAACCGGTATGCGCTGGATGCGGTGCACACCTGACTCCTGTTTTAAAAGATCATAAACATTTTTACCGCGTATCTCCGCTGTAACTTCTTTGATGCCCCCGAGGTCGTTTTTTGATTCGTCAATAAATAAAAATTCCCAGCCTCTTTTTTGCACGAAGCTCTGGTACATGCGTAAAAGATTACCGGCAAAGAGCGCTGCTTCGTCGCCGCCTACTCCGGCGCGGATTTCCATGATTGCTTTGTTTTTTTCTCCGCCTCCGCCGATGCCCATCATTTCGCCCAATTTTATTTCTATATCTTTTTTCCTTGAATCGGACGCAGAAGTATATTCGTCAAAAAGAACCTTCACTTTTGAAAGTTCCCCGAAGCGGATAGCTTTGTCGCGGGGCCATTTGAAGCTCTCGGCAACGTCCATTTCCATGGCCTCATACTCCCTGAGGGCTTCCTCAAGTTTATTTTGAAGTACGGGGTTCATGGTTATTTTTTAGATTTAGAAACGCTCTTTTTTGCCATTCTTGCCTTGAATTTCTCAACACGGCCCGCAGTGTCCACAAGCTTTTCTTTACCGGTGTAGAAAGGGTGGCATTGTGAGCAAATTTCAACTGACAGACGCTCTTTTGTGGCGCCAATCGAATATTTCGCCCCGCAGGCGCAATCTATCTTTGATTTATAGTATACCGGATGGATATCTTTTTTCATAAGGAGAATTTTAGCACCTTGACTATAAATTAGCAAGTCTGATATACTCGAACTTGTACATAAACACATGACTACGGCAATTTTAGACACAAACGATAAGGCATCGGCGCCGGAACTGGAAAAGCTACTTTTAGCAGGAGCTCATTTGGGTTACGGAAAATCGACCAGGCATCCAAAAATGCAGGGCTATATTTTTGGCAGCAGGAATAATATTGAGATATTCGATTTAGAACGAACAGAGGAGTGCCTATCCGTCGCTGAAGCGTTCTTAAAGGAACTAGGACGCGCGAAAAAGACGGTAATGTGGGTGGGAACAAAACCGGCCGCAAGCTCCGCGGTGAAAGCATCGGCCGAAAAACTGAACGCTCCGTATGTGACTGAACGCTGGCTTGGAGGCACTATAACGAATTTTAAAATAATCGAAACAAGGTTAAATTACTGGGCGAATCTTGAAAAAGAAAAGGAAGCCGGAGACCTGGATAAATACGTTAAAAAGGAAAAAATGCTGAAAATGGTTGAACTTCGAAAACTTCAAAGAATGCTCGGCGGAATAAAACATTTGAGGGCATTGCCCGATGCTTTGGTTATTATTGACCCGAAAGAGGAAAAAACCGCTTTTGCCGAAGCAAAAAAAAGAAAGATACCGGTTATCGGTGTTTTAAATACCGACTGCAACCCTACCGGCGTAACCTATCCTATCCCCGCAAACGACAATTCGCGCTCCGTCATTGAATTGATATTGTCCAGGCTTTCTGAAGCGTACGAGGCGGGTTTTAGCGAAAAACCGATCGTTTCCGCTCCCGCGCAATTATAAAAAATAAAATTCAAAGTATGGCGGTTTCCTCCGACCAGGTTAAAAGATTAAGGCAGCTTACCGGAGCATCAATGATGCTCTGTAAAAAGGTATTGGATGAATCCGGAGGCGACATGGACAATGCCATGGCACTTTTAAAAAAGTCTTCCGAGGCGCTTGCGGCAAAAAAGAATGAACGCAGGACTGGAGCGGGTATTCTTGAGTGCTACATTCATGGCAACAACCGGATAGGTGTTTTGTTGGAACTCCGATGCGAAACTGATTTTGTCGCGAGAAACGAAGAGTTCAAAGTTTTGGCGCACGACATTGCTTTGCATATTGCCGGAATGAGTCCCGCGCATGTTTCAAAAGATAATATTCCACCCGAGCTCCGCGAGGAGGCGAGGCATCTTTTTGTTGCCGAATCTGAAAATCTTGGAAAAAGCCCCGAGATGACCGCAAGGATCGTTGAAGGCAAACTCGAAGCGCATTTCCGCGACACATCGCTTCTCTCGCAGCCTTTTATTAAAGACCAGACGGTCATTGTTGAAGACTTTATAAAAAGGGCAATCGCGCATTTCGGCGAAAAGATAGAGGTTGCCAGATTTGTAAGATACGAGCTCTAATATGATGCTTTATTCGGTTATTTTCATATTGAGCGCGGGGGGGATGATGGCAATAGCAATGAGACACAGAGATGAATTTTATGCGTTTAATTTCGCGGCGTTCATGGAAAATGTTCGGCAGGAGGGAGGACAATTATGGCAACAACATTTGCGGGAGAGGATGTTTCTGGTGATCGAAAAAATTCTGAAAACTTTGAGGGTATGGTTTCTACGGATGGAAAATTTTATCTTAAAAACGCTCCACCGGGTAAGGGGCATTAAGGAGAAAAATTCAATATAAAAGCCGTCCTGACTAAATGTCTTGGACGGTTTTTTGTTTTTCGGCAAGCTCGATTAACATTTTGCTGTATTTTTTAATTTCACTTATTACCTGAGGCGCGTTTTGAGGTTTTACAAATCCCTCCAAACCGAGTCTGTAGCCGAGTTCTCCAAGGTATTTCCCGACGTTCTTGGGCGACTGTTCAAGCGCGACGATACGGACAGCCTGCCTGTCTATCTCTTCTTGAATTATTTTTTTTTCTTGCCTTTTTTGCAGTGCCAGCATAAACTGCAGATATTCTAGATAATCTTTTGTGCCGGCGATGCCAAGTTCAGTTTCAAATGGCTTCAAATATTTTTGTTGTTCTGCTCTGATCTGATGCGTCAATTTAGCCCTTCTGCTTTCTATCACGGCTTGCCCCTTTCTGAATTTAGTATATAATTAACTTTGACATTGTCAATATGCCGCCTTAGCTCAGTTGGCAGAGCAACGCTTTTGTAAAGCGAAGGTCCCCAGTTCGAATCTGGGAGGCGGCTCCACAATTAAGCAAATCCCCCTGCCGAAACAGACGGCTTTTTATTGTGATATAATTTAGTCATGGATTTTATTAGAAAAATTTTGATGTTACTTGTCGGAATTGTCGGGTTGGTTTACGCCGTTGCGCCGTTTGTGTATAAGCAATGCAATGGCGGATGGCAAATTACTGTATATGAAAAGTTGTATAATCCGCTAGTTATAACCGTAATCATTATCTTCGGACTCATTTTGGTATTTATAGCAATTTGGAAAACATCCCGCTCAATATTTAGAAAAGTATTGATTATATTTATTTTACTGACGATTCTTAGCTCAATTTTCTTGGCATCGCTCAATAATGTTCGTATTCATACTCGTGATTCACGCCGGGCAGCGGATCTGGGCCAGCTTAGGCTTGCTAACGAATTATATTTCAGTTATTTCGGCCAATATATTGATAAGTTGGAAGATTTGGCGTCTAAAACGAATGGGGAGGGGCCGATGATTGGCGAAACGCCAAAAGATCCATATACGAAACAAAGCTATGACTATCGGTTGAGCGCCGATAAAAAGTCTTTCGTATTGCGCTCGTTAATGGATGGATGGGACAACAATTGCAATGGAAAAATTAATGGGCGAGCTAGATTTCTGTTAAATAATTCTATTGATTTCGACGGACAAATTTTAGGCTTAAGTTGCGACGACCCATATTACTGTATTTTTGT
>Ga0209211_10006206_pt1 | contig 17429 bp, 18 predicted proteins | sample RifGroA2_FD_183992 | JGI IMG/M metagenome (GOLD analysis project Ga0209211, IMG submission 183992) | Groundwater microbial communities from Rifle, Colorado, USA - Groundwater A2 (SPAdes) (version 2) | ecosystem: Environmental > Aquatic > Deep subsurface > Groundwater | place: Rifle, Colorado... | reverse complement strand
ATGTTGATGGTACGGCGCGGCCGCAAGTGATCCGGCGCGAGGACAATCCGGGTTACTACGACATCCTCAAGGAATATTACGCCATCACCGGTATTGCGAGCGTGATCAACACCAGTTTCAATATGCACGAGGAGCCCATCGTGCGTACTGCGGAGGAGGCGATTGCCGCGTTCCAGGCCGCGGGGCTGGATGCGCTGATACTGGGGCCGTTTCTGGTGCGGGCTTGATCGGGAACGCTGAAAAGGCTGGTCCACGAAATACACGAAAAGCACGAAAATTCTCTTTCGTGGCTTTCGTGTATTTCGTGGACGAAAGTAGTTTGCTGTACAAATAATCATCGATAACGAAGCGAGAACAACATGCTGGACATACAAACATTGCGCAACGACCTGGTCAACATCGCCGCCCGTCTGGCGACACGCGGTTTTGTGCTGGACACCGCGAAGTTTGCGCAACTGGAAGCCGAGCGCAAGACCATCCAGACGCGCACGCAGGAGCTGCAGGCGAAGCGTAATGTGCTGAGTAAGCAGATCGGAGTGTTGGCCGGTCAAATAGCCAGATTGAACGCTACCGAAGAGTTTGATCAGGCTGACTTCAATAAGCAACAGATAGAACAAAACAAGGCGGAAGTGGGTGCGCTGAGCGAAGAACTGAAACAGCTCGAAGCCAAGCTGCCGCAACTGCTGCAGGAGATGGATGCGTTCCTTGCGGTGATCCCCAACACTCCGCACGACAGCGTGCCGGTGGGCAAGTCCGAGGCCGACAATCAGGAAGTGCGCAAGGTCGGTACGTTGCCGCAATTCGATTTCGAGGTAAAGGATCACGTCAGCATCGGTGAAGCGCTGGGCGGGCTGGATTTCGATACCGCCGCGAAGATCAGCGGCGCGCGCTTCTCGCTGCTGAAGGGCGGGCTGGCGCGGCTGCATCGCGCGCTGGCGCAATTCATGCTCGATACGCATAGCGACCGGCACGGCTACACCGAAGTGTATGTGCCGTACATTGTCAACGCCGATTCGATGCGCGGCACCGGGCAGTTGCCGAAGTTCGAGGAAGACTTGTTCCGTGTGCCGCGCGTGATGGGGGAAGAGGGCGAGCAGAATTTTTACCTGATCCCCACCGCCGAAGTGCCGGTGACCAACATGGTGCGCGACGAGATCGTGCCACTGGAAAAGCTGCCGCTGAAGTTCGTTGCGCACACGCCGTGTTTCCGCAGCGAGGCGGGTTCCTACGGGCGCGACACGCGCGGCATGATCCGCCAGCATCAGTTCGACAAGGTGGAGCTGGTGCAGATCGTGCATCCGGAAAAATCCTATAAAGGACTGGAAGAATTGCTCGGCCATGCCGAAACCATCCTGCAGAAACTCGGCCTGCCGTATCGCGTGATGAAGCTGTGCAGCGGCGACATGGGTTTTTCCGCCGCACTGACTTACGACATCGAGGTATGGCTGCCGGCACAGAACACCTACCGCGAGATTTCTTCGTGCAGCAACTTCGAGGCGTTTCAGGCGCGCCGCATGCAGGCGCGTTTCCGCAACGCGCAGGGCAAGCCGGAATTGCTGCACACGTTGAATGGCTCCGGCCTGGCGGTCGGCCGCACATTGGTGGCAGTGCTGGAGAACTACCAGCAGGCGGACGGCAGCGTGGCGATTCCGGAAGTGCTGCGCCCTTACATGGGCGGCATGGAAAAACTCTCCCGCTAAATGAACGCCATCCACCTGCTCGGCATCGCCGGCGTCGAGCCGCATGAGCGACCCGCCGCACGACTGTGGGCGAAGCGGCTGGAATGGCCGATGGTGTTGGTCGTGTTGTGGATCCCGTTTCAATGGTATCTGGAAGAGATACAGGTGATTGCGCCGCCGCTCGCGCGCATCGCCGACTGGCTGGTGTGGCTGGCGTTCGTCTTCGAGACAGTGCTGTTGAGTTCACTGGCTAATGGTAAGCGCGCCTATCTGTTCGGCAACTGGATGAATCTGGTCATCATTACAGGCGGTATACCATTCTTCTGGCAATATGCGCCGCTGGTTGGACTGTTGCGCAGTTTCCGTCTGGCACTGGCGGTGATGTTGCTGGTGCGCCTGTCCAAACCCGCGCGCAAGTTGCTTGCCCGCCATCAGCTCGGCAACACGCTGGCGGTGGCTTTTGTCACGATGGTGTTGTCCGGCGTGATCGTGTCGCGCATCGATCCCTCCATCGGCACTGTCTGGGATGGCATGTGGTGGGCATGGGTGACGATGGCTACGGTGGGTTATGGCGATGTGGTGCCGCACAATGCGGCGGGGCGACTGTTCGGTTCGCTGCTGATCCTGTTCGGCGTGGTGCTGCTCTCGTTGCTGACCGCCAATCTGGCGGCGTTCTTTATCGGCGGCGATGTCGAGAAAATAGAGCGGGAGGAGCAGGAAGCCGACCGCCAGCTCAAGGAAATATCCGCGCGGCTGGAACGCATCGAGCGGTTGCTGGAAGAACAGCCAAACACGCAGCGTAGGGGCTCTTAGTCACTAACCAACCAAATGATGTCAAAACGTGACAAGAAATCGCATCAGGCGAAGTATTTTGTAGGAGCGTGCCCTGCACGCGATAAAGCGATGTCGAGAAAATAGAGCGGGAGGAGCAGGAAGCCGACCGCCAGCTCAAGGAAATATCCGCGCGGCTGGAACGCATCGAGCGGTTGCTGGAAGAACAGCCAAACACGCAGCGTAGGGGCTCTTAGGGATGCAAAAATTGTAAAAGTACCTTTTATGAACCGGGGGTGGGTTTCATAGGTCGGGATTCATCCCGACAGAGCGCCGCATAACCCAACCCCGTCGGGATGAATCCCGCCTACATCATCGTGAGGTTCATGACCAAACGGTACGTTTGTGATTTCTCCCTTAGTCCAGCAGTTTTTTCAGCGGCTCAAGTAGTTGATACGATATTTCTTCCCGGTCTTCCGGTGTTGTGTCTGGTGCTGTGTCAGGCGCCAGACGCTTCAGCATGGCATAGTAACTTCGGACATTTTCTACCAGAATAACCGCCTCGCCACCACGCGCATAGCCGTGCTTCAGCGTTTCGTAATAACCCGGACGATTCAGTAACGGCATCCATTTTTTCACGTCCATCCAACTGTCCGGACTTAGCCCGGCGCGCTGGGTCAGGATGCGCGCGTCTTCCATGTGACCGATGCCCTGATTGTAGGCGGCCAGTGCCAGCCAGGTGCGATCCGGTTCGGGGATGCGGGCAGGCATCTGCTCCTTGAGCAGCGCCAGATATTCTGCACCGGCCAGTATGCTTTCGCGTGCATCCAGCCGGTTGCTGACCTTCATCCGGTCAGCGGTATCCCCGGTCAGCATCATCATGCCGCGCACATTGGTGAAGGAGGTGGCGAGCGGATCCCATTGCGATTCCTGATAAGCCAGCGCCGCCAGCAGCCGCCAATCTTCCTGGACCAGCGCGGCGGCTTCTTCAAACATGGCACGGTAGTTCGGCAATATCTTGCTGGCCTTGATGATGAATGAAGCGGCATCCGGCGGCTTCAGCCGCCCGCTGTGTCCGTAGTAGCGCTCCAGCAGGCGATTCAGCGTGCCATTCTCATAGAGGCCGGCAAAAAAGGTCTGCGCCTCTCTCAGTAGCTCAGGGTCGACAGCGGCGGGGAAAGCCCACGCCACAACGGAGGGCGTGCCGATATCGAACGCCACGGCCAGGTTTGAGTAATAGTTGCGTGCGTCGGCGAGCTGCAACTCGTTTGCCACCGTGCAATCGAGCGCACCTTCATCGATCTCACGCAATAGATCTTTCGTGGTCACGCCGCGGCGAACTTGCCAGTGCAGATTGGGTGATTTCCTGCGCGTCTCCTTGAGCGCGACTTCCTGTGCCGATCCGGCGGGCACTACCAGTCTTTTGTCCGTCAGATCGCTTATATCCATCGGGGGTTTGACGTCGCGGTTGCAGATAACCTGCTCACGCACGGTCTGGTAGCCGGGGCCGAAATGCAGCGCGGAATTGCCGGGTTCGCTACGCAGTGAGGCGGCGGCAAGATGTGCCTCGTGCTTGCGCAACGCGAGATGGATCTTATCCTGCGGCATTGAAATTATTTCAAGTGCGGTGTGCAGGTGATCGGCAAACAATTGCACCAGCTCACGCTCAAATTCCGCCTCCGCGCCCTGTGCGGCTTTCGGCACGATAACCACTAATTTGCCTGCGTTCCATGCCGGAAGCTGTTGACCGCACGCAGCCAGCAGCAGGCTCAAGCTGACCAATACCGCTTGCAAGCGTCGTGATGGGTTTCGCATACGGCCATTCTGCACGAAATTGAAGGTTGCTGGTAGAATGCGCGCCGTTGTTGTTGATCCGCTTTGGAGAGGTGTCAGAGTGGTCGAATGTACCGGACTCGAAATCCGGTGTGGCGTTATGCGTCACCGTGGGTTCGAATCCCACCCTCTCCGCCAGATTTCCTTGCCCCTATTGTAAGAAACCAAGCGCAGGCTTTTTGCCGCTTAACCTTTACCGTAAAATACGACTTAATACAGGAGAGCGCCATGCCTGAAATTTCCCGCTTCTTCGGCATCGTGATCTACATGAACTGGCGCGAACATCCGCCAGCTCATTTTCACGCCGTTTACGGTGAGCACGAAGCATTGATTACACTGGATGGAAAAGTTTATTCCGGCAATCTACCTGCGAGAGTTTTGTCGCTGGTGCGGGAATGGTTGGCTTTGCACCGCGATGAACTCGCGCTCGATTGGAAGCTGGCGCAGGAACTCAAACCGATTAACCCGATAGACCCATTGGAGTAATGCCATGATCTTGCATACCACCGAAGTCACGCCATTGTCTGGATACCGGCTCTCTGTCCGTTTTAACAACGGAGAAAGCGGCATCGTTGACCTGTCCACGGAACTGACTGGCGACATGTTTGAGCCGCTACGCGACCCTGCACTTTTTGCAACTGTCTGCCAACATCCGGTCATGCGCACCGCAGCCTGGGCAAACGGTGCTGACCTAGCCCCGGAGTTTTTGCTCGGCCTGTTGCATGGCCGGCAACAACAAGCGGCGTGATGTTGCGCGCCCGCAATCCGGCGGTGTGGCAGCAACGGGTGCCCGCCGAAATTATTGCCTCAATCGAAAATCGCGGCGAAGAAGTTGCCAATGCACTGCGCAAGCTCAAGGCGTTGGGTGAGTTGGAGAAGGCGTGATTTTCAGCGAAACACTTATGTGGCGCGGATATTCAATTTGCTGCTGGCCTGAGACTGCGGCATCGCTTCATCCGTGCATGCGTTCCAACTCAATCGCCCTGCACGCCAACCCGACCACCTTGGGGATGGGGCGTGCGCCGGAGCTGTATTGGCTGACCGCGCGGCGGGAAAGCCCAAGCGTGCTTGATGCGGTTGTCAGCGACATTTGATTGCGCTCCATCCATGCCTTGAATTCCGCCAGCGGGAAAGCTTCGCCAGCTTGTTCTTTGGCCATTTGATAAAGCCGCTCTGATGCCATGGACAATCCGCAATCCCACTCCACTGTCCAGCCCTTGTCCACTACCTTGGCGGTGGAAAACATGGCGGTGTCAGAGAGCGGTGCGAATCCGGCAATGCGCGACATGGGTTCAACCAGCGAGACGCGGTATTGCTTGCCGCTCGCCAGTGTGATGTTTAATGTGTCCGGCGCACTCGCCGCAACATGTTTCATTTTGTCCGGTGTGCTCATTACTCGTCTCCTTAATTCCAGCGGTTCCATTCGTTAATTACGGCCTGCGGGTGCTCTTCTATCCAGCGTTTTGCCTCAATCAGCACAGCATCGGGAATGCCGAATTCAGCACACGCCCGTTCAGATAAATAATGGCGCGACCATCTGTGTGCAATAGGTGCGCATGTACCGGTGGGTGCTCGTTTCCGTTGACGCGAATAGTGAGCTTGCCGGTTTTATAGAGCGTTGCTATGTGCGAATGATAGGGAAAAATATTCCCTGATGCAATCTGTTAAACAGCTTGATCGTGCGTGCGTAAAATTGACGTACAATAAATCCATCAGTTTTTGGAGAAGATGTCATGCCTACCACCCTTGCCAATGAATCCGCCCGGATCAATCTGCGCACCAGTGCCGAAGCGAAGGCGATGATCGAACGTGCTGCTACGCTAATGGGAACAACGGTTTCCAGCTTTATGCTGCAAAACGCTTTTGAGGCTGCGCGCCGGATTGTGTCGGAGACCGATACGCTGTTGCTGACCCAGCGGGACTTTGAGACATTCACCGCATCCATCGAGAAGCCCCCCAAACCCAAGGCTGCTTTACGCAAATTGATGGCGCGCCGTTAAGCAATGGTTGCCATCCAGTTGCTGGGGGCAGAGCATCGCCGCGAAGGGTTTGATTGTGGCGATGCGGCGCTGAATGATTTCCTGCTGCGCCAGGCCGGGCAACAACAACGGCGTGGTTTCGGCAAAACCTATGTGGCACTGGCTGACGATGGCGTGAGCGTCATCGGGTTTGTCACGGTGAGCGCCGGTCAAGTTGCCACCTCCGCATTATCTTCCCAAGCTAAATTGCCGCGCTATCCTGCTCCCGTTCTGCGCATCGGACGATTGGCGGTGGATACGCGCCATCAGGGCAAGGGAGTGGGGCAGGATTTGCTGGCGTTCGCTTTGCGGCTGGCCGTGGAGTTCTCGCAACGGGTGGGGTTGTATGCCGTGGTGGTGGATGCCAAGCATGACAAGGCAAAAGCGTTTTACGTGAAGCTGGGGTTCATTGTTTGCGTGGATAATCCGCTGTGCTTGTATTTACCGGTCGCTACGCTGGAGCGGGCGGCTGCGGTGTAGGCTTCGCCCAGCCTGCCTTCGCCTTCAGCTTCACCGCAAAACTCCTTCAGATCAACCTATTCCACGCCGCGCCCAGCAGGCGAGCCAATGCTGCTGCCAGCGATTGTGCCGAGAACTTTCATCTGAATTAACGCCATAACTGCGTGGGCTTTTATTCCGGCGAGATGGTGTCTATCCTCGGGCGCGGTCCTTGCAGGGGCGTTCCTGTCACCATCAGGTAAACTTCCTCCGCGATGTCGGTGACGTGGTCGCCGGCGCGTTCCAGCCCCTTGGCGATGAACAGCAGTTGCGTCGCGTCCTTGATTGAGGCCGGATCGTTGCGCATCTGCTCCAGCAGGCACGCGAACAGTTTGCCGTACATGCGGTCCAGCTCGATATCGCTGCTCCAGGCGACGTTTGCCGCTTCGTAGTCGCGCTCCTGATAGGCGCCCATCACCTGGCGCAGCATGGCCACGACGCGCTCGTTCATCCAGATGAACTGTTCGCCGATTTCCGCGTCGATTTTGCCGTTCAATACCTGCGTTCGCTTGGCGGTATTTTTCGCGTAATCGGCCATGCGCTCCAGGTGTGCGGCAATGCGCCCGGCGGCCAGGATTTCGCGCAAATCGTCTGCCATTGCCTGCTGGCGTGCCAGCACGATATGCATGTTGTGGTTGATCTGCTGCTGCAGGCGGTCGGCGGTGACATCGCTGGCCACCACCTCCTGTGCCAGAGCGCGGTTATCGTTCAACAGCGCGTGCAGGGAGCGTTCAAGTTCATCTTCGGTCTGCTCGGCAAGACGCTGGACTTCGTCGCGCAACAAATCGAGATCCTGGTCGAAAACCTCAAAAGTGTGTTTTTTAGTCATGTCCTGTTCCTTAAAGTTTTTTTTAGTTAGCCGAAGCGGCCGGTGATGTAGTCTGAGGTGCGCTCTGTCTTCGGGTTGGTGAAGAATGTATTCGTATCGGCAAACTCGATCAGGTCTCCCATGTGCATGAACGCGGTGAAATCGGAAAGGCGCGCCGCCTGCTGCATGTTGTGGGTGACGATCACGATGGTGTAGCGGTCTTTCAACTCGTACAGCAACTCTTCAATTTTGGCGGTGGCGATCGGGTCCAGCGCCGAGCATGGTTCGTCGAGCAGCAACACTTCGGGTTCCAGCGCGATGGCGCGCGCGATCACCAGACGCTGCTGCTGGCCGCCCGACAGGCTCATGCCGTTTTCGTCCAGCCGGTCCTTCACTTCGTCCCACAGCGCCGCGCCGTGCAGGGATTTTTCCACGGCTTCGTTGAGCGTTATTTTGTCGTTGATGCCCATGATACGCAGGCCGTAGGCGACGTTCTCGTAAATGGATTTTGGGAAGGGGTTGGGTTTCTGGAACACCATGCCGACGCGGCGGCGCAGCAGGGCGACATTCACGTCGCGGTCGTAGATATTCTTCTCGTCGAGCAGCACCTTGCCTTCGATGCGGCAGATGTCGACCAGGTCGTTCATGCGGTTGAAGCAGCGCAACAAGGTCGACTTGCCGCAGCCGCTCGGGCCGATGAACGCGGTGATGCGATTCCTCGGGATGTCGATGCTGACACTATGCAGCGCCCTGGCGTTGCCGTAGAACAGCTCCAGGTCCTGCACGCGTATCGCCACGTCGCTGGTTTCTTCGGCAGGCGCGCGCAGGATATCGCTCATCTTGATCGCGTGGTTCTTGTGGTTAACGTCATTCATTTTCGGTTTCCTTCAGCAATACATTTTGTGGTCAAGGTGGAGGTCAAACGCCCTCGAGCCCGCGCAATTTTTCGCGCATGCGGTTGCGCAAGCGGATGGCTGCCAGGTTGAGCACGACGATGATGATTACCAGCAGCAGCGCGGTGGCGTATACCAGCGGGCGCGCGGCTTCGACGTTGGGGCTCTGGAAGCCGACGTCGTAGATGTGGAAGCCCAGGTGCATGAACTTGCGTTCCAGGTGCAGGAACGGGAAATTGCCGTCCAGCGGCAGGCTGGGCGCGAGCTTCACCACGCCGACCAGCATCAGCGGCGCGACCTCCCCGGCGGCGCGCGCCACCGCAAGAATCAGCCCCGTCATCATGGCCGGGCTGGCAATCGGCAACACCGTGCGCCACAGGGTTTCCGCCTTGGTCGCGCCGAGCGCGAGGCTGCCCTCGCGGATGGTGCGCGGCACGCGCGACAGGCCTTCTTCGGTAGAGACAATTACCACCGGCAGTGTGAGCAAGGCCAGCGTCAGCGACGCCCAGAGTATGCCAGGGCTGCCGAAAGTCGGCGCGGGCAAGGCCTCGGGGAAGAACAGATGGTCTATGTTGCCGCCCAGGAAGTAGACGAAAAAGCCCAGGCCGAACACGCCGTACACGATGGAAGGTACGCCCGCGAGGTTGTTGACCGAGATGCGGATGATGCGGATCATCGGACCCGGTTTGGCGTATTCGCGCATGTAGATTGCCGCCATGATGCCGAGCGGCGTCACCATCGCCGACATCAGCAGCACCATCATCACCGTGCCGAAGATGGCCGGAAAAATACCGCCCTCGGTGTTCGCCTCGCGTGGATCGTCCGTGGTGAATTCACGGAATTTGCGCGCATAGTGGCCGATTTTCTGCCAGACACGCATGTCGTTCGGCATGATCGCATCGGCCACCTTGGCCAGCGGGACATCGACGACCCGGCCATCCATGATTTCCGCGCTCAGGCTGTCGCGGCCGATGTCATGGCGCAGCTTTTCGATTTTTTCCTGTAGTGCGGCAAAAGATGTTTCGAGCGGTTCGCGCTGTTTCAGAATCTCTGCACGAGCGTCGTCGGTCAGTTGCTTTTGCAATTCCAGTTTGCGTTCCTGCAGGCGCAATTTTTCCAGCGCGTAATTCAGCTTGCCGATCTCGACTTTTTCGAGATGCAGGATTTGCTTGAAAATGGCGTTGGAGCGTTCGAGACGTTTAAGCAATTCCGGCCACGCCTGTTCACCTTGCGCGACCACCTTGCCATCTTCCTTAACCTCTTTCAGGTGGCCATAGAAATTGCCCCATTCGCGCCGCTCGATAGCCAGCACGTCCTGCGGGTAGGTGAAAGTCTCCAGCATCGGCGCGGGAAACCATTTGAAATCCGCGCCGGTGATGTCGCGGTTGCCCATCTTGAACAGATAGCGATAGGTGAATTTATCCCGGCTATCGATCTTGTAGCCTGCCTCGCGCAGGCGCAGCAGCGAAACCTCCTCTTTGTCCGGCACCTCGCCGATGAGGCGCAATTCTTTGCCGTCATTGCCCTTGAAAACTGTTTCAACCACCGGCTTGGGCCAGAAATGCGTCAGTCCTTGAGCAGCGGTCAGCCATACCACCGCGTACACCATCACCAGCGACAAGGCCACCGCGCCAGCGGTTGTCCATATCCAGGGTTCTCCACTTTTAATCCAGTTTTTCATGACGGCCATCCCTTAGATAGAGCTGTATTTTTCACGCAGGCGCTGGCGCACCAGTTCGGCCAGCGTGTTCACCACGAAGGTGAAGGCGAACAGCACCAGTGCCGAGAAAAATAGCAGCCGGTAGTGGGCGGTTCCCACCGCCGCCTCTGGCATTTCCACGCCGATGTTGGCGGACAGGGTGCGGAAACCGGTGAAGACGGACAAGTCCATCACAGCCGTGTTGCCGGTGGCCATCAGCACGATCATGGTTTCGCCCACCGCGCGCCCCATGCCGATCATCACCGCCGAGAAGATGCCGGGGCTGGCGGTCAGCAGCACCACGTTATAGAGCGTCTGCCAGCGCGTGGCGCCCAGCGCCAGCGACCCCGAGGTGAGATGTTTGGGCACGCTGAATACCGCATCTTCGGCAATCGAGAAAATCGTCGGAATCACCGCGAAGCCCATCGCGATACCGACCACCAGCGAGTTGCGTTGCTCGTAGTTCCAGCCCAATTCGTTCGACATCCAGTGCGGCATGTCGCCGCCGAACCAGGCGGCTTCAATGGGATGCCCCAGTTGAATCGCCAGATAGACGACCGCGACGATGACCGGCATCAGCAGTGCCGCTTCCCAGCCGGGCGGGATGCGCCGCGCGATGTGTTCCGGCAGCAGATGCCACAGGTAGGCGGTGATGACGAAGCTGAACGGCAGCAGGAAAACCGCCAGCAGCGTGCCGGCCAGATTGTTATCGACGAAGGGCGCCAGCCACAGGCCGGCGAGGAAACCGAGAATGACGGTGGGCAGCGCCTCCATGATCTCGATGGACGGCTTTACCACGCCGCGCATCTTCGGCGACATGAAATAGGCCGCGAAAACGGCGCCCAATACTGCCAGCGGAACAGCCACCAGCATGGCGTAAAACGCCGCTTTGATAGTGCCGAAGGTGAGCGGTGCGAGGCTGAATTTGGGCTCGAAATCCGAGGTTGCGGCGGAGGATTGCCAGTTGTATTCCGGCTCCGGGTAGCTCTCGTACCAGACCTTTTGCCACAGCGAATGGAAAGAAACTTCCGGATAATCGTTCTCGACTTTGGCGGCGATCACCGCATTGCCGGCGACCTCCACCATGATCGCGTTGCCGCGCGGCGCGATGCCGGCGACCCTGACGGGATCATCGCCGATGGAATGGTTGAACAGCAGGCGCCGCGAAGTCGCGTAATACAGGCCGATATTGCCTTTGTCGTCACCCGCCAGGAAGCCCTTGCGGAAATGCTCCGGGGCGAGGGTCGTGACGCTGCCCTGCATCGGCTCGAACGAGCGGATATGCGTCAGGTGGTTGTTGTTCTGCGCATCGCGCACCTGGAACCATTGCGACAAATCGCCCTTGGTGGTGCCCACGATCAGCGAGAAGCCGCCACTCAATATCGTCGCGGCGGTGATGCGCTCGCCCTCGGGGACCAGCGCCACGGTCTGGATCAGGCGCGGCCTGGCCTTGTCCATGACATCGTAGTGCGTCATATAACGATCCCCGTGCAGCACATACAGATCGCGCTGTTTGACTTCGAGCAGCAACTGGCGGATTTCGCCATGCGGCACCGGTGGCAGTTCGGCGGCAGTCCGTTCCGTGGCCACTTCGCCGGTTATCAGGTTGGTGCTGCCCGCGTAAGCCGCCAGCAGCAGACGCCCGTCTTCGGTCAACGCCACCGCCGTGGTTTCTTCGTCATGGTGCTGCACGGCCAGATGCTTGAGCGCGCGCCCGGCCTCGTCCACCACCAGTGGCATTTTTCCAAGCGGATAGGCTATGCCCGGCGTGATGGTGCGGATATCCTTGTCCGGGTTGGCGGGGTCCTGCACGAAGCTGACCTTGAATGTTTGCCGCAGCAACAGCGCCCGCCCATCCGACAGGCCATAAGCTACGGCTTGCTGGGACGGATCGCCGGCGCTGAAACTGGTGATGCCGACGCCTTTGGGCAAGGTGGCCTGTTCCGCCGCGAGAGGCTTGCCGTCGCGCAGGTCGAAGAAAGTCACGCTGCCGCGATTGGACATACTCACACCGATTTCTGCCTGTTCTTCCGAGGTCAGATAGACGGTCGCTTCCTGTGTTTGTGGCGTAGCGGGTGCCGCTTGCGTAACGCGCGGCAGGGAAAATTTTTGCGGCGTTCCCATCTGTGCCGGTAAAAATATCGGCACGACGACGCTGGCCAGGTAAAAGAAAATGACGCTGATGGCGAGGATCACGCTCAGGCCGCCAAAGGTCATGACATGCTTGAACAGCTTGTCCTTGGCCATGCGCTGGCCGGTGTAACCGCCCGCCTTGCAGATGCTGGATTCAATCTTTTCCATGGTTCACCGCGTTACCCTTGTCTTTTTATTTTGTGTTGCAATACCCGAACGGACATGGCGGGCAGCCGCCACAGAAAATGAAACTCGCCATGCCTGCTTCCCTCTATCCAGCTATCTCCCGCAAGCGGGCGAGAGGGATAAGGTTTCGCCGCGCGAACTTCACGTTAAATGACGCACCGGGAAGGTCTGGGCAGAACCCAATCCTTCCCGGTGTTGATGCCCAAACGCCTTACTTTGCCTTGCGTAGCTGTTTGAATGCTTCGATCAACGCGACCGGGCGGCCCTGCTTCTTGGTCTTGCTGTTGAGCGCATAAATCACCGTTTCGCCCTTGGGGCCGGTGCCGATTTCGGTGAAGGTGAAGGTCACTTCCTTGTGCGCGAGGTAGTCCTGGAAATCCTTCCATTCGCCGAACACATAGAAACGTCCGTCGCGCAGCACTTCGCCGTAGAAAGGGTCGGCCTCGCCCATTTTGCCGTCGTAAAACATCTCGCCGGACGAGAGCCTGTCCAGATTTTTGCTTTCGCTCTTGGTGATGCCGAAAATGACCGTCTGGCCTTCCGGCCCGCCGCCGATACGTGTCCTGGTCAGCGGCACTTCGCCATTTTCCAGAAACATCAGGTAGTTCCTGGTGTCGCCGAAAGCGTAGATCCGGCCATTTTCATGAAATACCAGAAAATAGTTGGCTTTCTTTGCCTCGGCAGTTTGAGCTTCGACCGACTTGCTTTCCGCAACTTCCGGCTGAGTCGCGCAGCCGCTCATGATGCCCAATGCCATCAGGGAAGCCAGTGCGTAAGGGGTGAATTGCTTTTTTTCAAACATGATTGAATTCTCCGTTGGTGAACCGGGCCGGACACGACCGCACCTGGCAGTGTGTCCGGCCTGAAAAGGGCTACAGGCTTATTTGGCGTCCAGATCTTTCAGCGCCTTGATTGCCATGGCGGCAGGCATCGGCACGAAGCCGTCCTTGATCACGACTTCCTGGCCTTGTTTGGACAGCACCATCTTGAAGAACTCGCGCTCCAGCGGCGCCAGCGGCTGGTTCGGGCGCTTGTTCACATAGACGTACAGCACGCGGGCCAGCGGATAGCTGCCATCGAGGGCGTGAGCCGGATCTGCTTCGATGTAGGGTTGTCCATCTTTCTTGGCCAGCGGCAACGCGCGCACACCGGAGGTCTTGTAGCCGATGCCGGAGTAACCGATCGCGCCGATCTGGCCGGTGACGCTCTGCACCACCGAGGCGGAACCCGGTTGCTCGGCGACGTTGCGCTTGAAATCGCCCTTGCACATGGCATGTTTCTTGAAGTAGCCGTAGGTGCCTGATACCGAGTTACGGCCATACAGCGCGATGGCGCGCGAACCCCAGTCGCCGGTCATGCCAACCTCGCCCCATTTGGTGAGATCGGCCGTACCTGCACACTTGCGCGTGGCGGAGAAAATCGCATCCACCTGGGGAATCGACAGACCCTTGATCGGGTTGTCCTTGTTGACAAACACCGCCAGCGCGTCGATGGCGACCGGCACCGGCGTGGGCTTGTAGCCATACTTGTTCTCGAACGCCTCGATTTCCTTGGCGTTCATCATGCGGCTCATCGGGCCGAAGTTGGCGGCGCCTTCGATCAATGCGGGCGGCGCGGTGGAAGAGCCGGCACCCTGAATCTGGATGTTGACGTTGGGGTAGTTACGTTTGTAGGTCTCGGCCCACAGCGTCATCAGGTTGTTCAGCGTGTCGGAACCGACGCTGGTGAAATTGCCCGAAATACCGCTGGCTTTCTGGTAGGTCGGCAAGCCTGGATCCACCTCGACAGCCGCAGCGATTGCGCCTTGGCTGATAAAAGAGGCGGCAACCAAACCGAGCGCCGCGAGAATTTTTTTCTGAATCATGTTTACGATCTCCTGAGAATTGTTTGTCCAATCGGATTGATGCAACGGTGCTACAGTTCGACAAGATAAACTGACCGTGTTACAGAATCATTACGGTGGGAGGTATCTGTTGGTAACCGGCCGGGCGAGGGCGCGTATCCTGTCGCGCGTTGTCACAATAAAATCACGTTACTGTCATCAAACCTTCGCATGGGCGAGGGATATTGCGCGCCATGCGAAAAATTCTCGGGCTGTGGCGCTGGTGGATCCCGCTGTTGCTGTTCAGTGCGGATGCGCATGCATGGGGGCTTTACACCCATGTCTATTTTGCGCAACTGTTGCTGTGGACCACGCCGCTTGCAGATCCGCGCTTCCGCAAGGCGGTTGCGGCATGCGCAGCGCCAGCTCGGCGCGGCTGAAGATGACGCCGAACGCGCGCTGTCACTCGGCTTTGCCTGCCACCTGCTGGCAGACGTAATCGCGCACAATCACTTTGTCCCGGCGCACGAAAAGATATGGCCGCACATTCCGGTACTCACCCATGCTGTCGCGGAGTGGGCGATGGACAGGCATATCGAACGGCATCTTTTCAGCACTCCGGAAGAGTTGCTCGACCGCCACCGTCACGAGCTGTCAGGTTATATGGCGAACCGTTTCGGCTGCACCCCGCGCGAGGCCTGGCACAGCTTGCGCACTTTGTCATCGGCTGAAGCGCTGTTGCGCGCCAGCCGCCTGCACAGTATTTGTCATTACGGCGCACGCATCCTGGACGAACGCATGCGCCAGCGCTTCAACCATTACCTGCGCGAAACGGCTGGTCTCATGACGCAAATCAACCGCCTTATCGCCGGTGAAGCGCCATCCTGGCAAGCCGACCCGCAGCACGGGCAAGCCATGCGCGAACGTATCGGCCTGTGCGCCCCGCATCAGGTCAGGGGACGTTTGCCCTTGCCGCAGAATTTGTTTGCTTGATTTTTTGGAGCGCCAGCATGCCGGCGGGGACGCCGGCGCTCCCAGGGAATGCTGCGCAGATCAGAAATGGAGCGACGCGAGCGCGATGGCCGCGCCGAGCGCAGCACCTGCCAGCACGTCGCTCGGATAATGCAGGCCGAGTATCGGCCGCGACAGGGCGACCAGTAGCGCGAATGGGGCGACCAGCCACAGCAGTGCCGGAAAATAAAATACGGAGATGATGCTGAATGCGACCGCATGCATGGTGTGGCCGGAAGGGAAACTGAATTTGTCCAGTGTCTTGCCGGTGCAGATGATGGCTGGATAGACATCGAACGGGCGCGGGCGCAGGGTCTTGCCCTTGATGATCTTGTAGAGCGCAGTGCCGGCCAGACCGACTGCGAGCATGTGCAGCACGGCGGGCAGCGCTTCCGCGCCATATTGCAGCAGCAGGACACTCATCAGCGTGTACCAGAACACGCCATCACCGAGGCGGCTGACGAGCAGGAATGGGTATCTGATGGTGAAACGCCGGCTCAGCCGGTTGCAGGACTGGCAAAGTGCGACATCGAACCGGTTAATCAGTCGCAGGGAGGAAATCAGCTTGGACATGGCAGGCTTCTTTCGTGCGCGCGAGCCTCAGCAGCACCGCTTCCATTTGCGTCATGATGTGATCCCAAGCCAGCAATTCCGCGGTCTGCCGCGCCTGGACGCGAAGCCGCCCGATGCGCGCCGCGTCGTCGACCAGTCCCGCCGCCTGCGCCGTGAACGCCGCAGCGTCGTCGAATGCGGCAAGCAGGCCGTTCTTCTCGTGGCGGATATGCTGGCGGGCGGCGGCATAGTCGTAGGCAATGGTGGCCAAGCCGCTGGCCATCGCTTCCACTGTCACATTGCCGTAGGTCTCGGTCAGGCTGGGGTAGAGGAATATGTCACCGGAGGCGTAGTGCGCGGCAAGGTCTTCGCCGGTGCGCATGCCGGTGAAGATCACCTGCGGATGCCGCTTCTGCAACGCGGCGCGCGCCGGGCCGTCGCCGACCATCACCAGCTTCGCGTCCGGGCGGGACGCGCGCATTTGTTCGAACGCCTGGATCGCGACCGGGAGATTTTTTTCGGCGGCGATGCGGCTGACGACGATAGCCACCGGCGTTTCGTCCGTCGCCCCCCACGCCCTGCGTAACTCGCCGCTGCGTTTTTCCGGATGGAACAGCTTCGCATCCACGCCGCGCGACACCACCAGCACATCGCGGTATTTGGCGCATGACAGCTCTTGTTGCAGGTCGACAGTTGGCACCAGGGTGCAGTCGGCGCGGTTGTGGAAATGGCGCAGGTAGGCCGCCACAGGCTTGCTCAGCCAGCCCACGCCGTAGTGCTTGCTGTAATTGTGGAAATTGGTATGAAAATCCGTGCTGACCGGAATGCCCAGCTTGCGCGCGGCGGAGCAGGCCGACCAGCCCAGCGCGCCTTCGGTGGCGATGTGTACGATGTCCGGGCGTTGTCGCTGCCACAGGCGCAGCAGCCTAGCTTTTGCGGGAAAACCGGTTTTCAGCTCAGGATAGCCGGGGATCGGCATCCCTGCGAACAGCGTCTCTTCGAACAGGCTTGACGGTTGCGGCGCATCCTGCTTGTGCTGGCGCGGGCGGATCAGGTGGATATGGTGGCCGCGCCCGATCAGGCCTTCCACCATGCGCCCGATCGTGATGGCGACGCCGTTTACCTCGGGGAGGTAAGTTTCGGTTACCAGTGCGACATGCAGTGGCGCTTGGACAGAGTTGTCTGGTGTATTCATAGCGCGCATCTTGCCGCGCGATTATGAAGATTAAATGAAAGTTTTTTGAAGAATTGGTTACGACGCTGCCGCGCGCCATTGCCCACGCTGCAACACAAACATAATGCGTGGTAATCGGGCTACGTCCCCAACGCTGTTCCAACAAACGCGAACAGCCGTTGTCGAGATGATTCAGGGCAGCTAAATTTATTCCGAACCTGGCTCCTTATCGATAATTATTTGACGAAGTAATGCATCTGCATTACCATAAACGCTCAATATTTCACTAGAGGGAGCACGCCATGGCTCACGCACTCAAACTCGAATCCACATTGACCGACCGCTACCAGAC
>Ga0209211_10006205_pt1 | contig 17429 bp, 21 predicted proteins | sample RifGroA2_FD_183992 | JGI IMG/M metagenome (GOLD analysis project Ga0209211, IMG submission 183992) | Groundwater microbial communities from Rifle, Colorado, USA - Groundwater A2 (SPAdes) (version 2) | ecosystem: Environmental > Aquatic > Deep subsurface > Groundwater | place: Rifle, Colorado... | reverse complement strand
TGACTTGACAAGGGTTTTTTTCTTGGGTAAAATAACCTCTATTCAGCGCAAAGTTTATCAGATTGTCCGGGAGGCCCAAGCGAAGGCGATGGAGGCAATTCGCCCTGGGGTCGCGATAAACGTTGTGGATGATATTGCCAGGGCTCATATTGCCGGCTTTGGATACGGGAGTTTTTTTGGCCACAGCCTGGGCCATGGAATAGGTTTAGAGGTTCACGAAGAACCCTCTATATCCAATAAAAATAAGGCTATAATCAAAGAGGGAATGGTCTTTACGGTTGAGCCGGGAGTATACCTGCCGGGTAAGTTTGGGATTAGGATAGAGGATATGGTAGTGGTAACTAAGAAAGGCTTTGAGGTGTTAAGTGGCGTTCTCGATAAATCAATTTAAGGTCGGGGTAACTATTCTTATGGACGGCCAGGTTTTTCAGATCATGGAGACTGAGCATGTCAAGCCGGCTAAGGGTTCGGCTTTTGTGCGCACCCGGCTAAAGAATATGCGCACCGGAAATCTGCTGGAGCGCACCTTCAGGGGCCAGGATACGGTAGAAGAAGCTTTTGTGGAGCAGAGAAAACTGCAGTATCTTTATGCCTCAGGCGAGATGTATCATTTTATGGACCAGGAGAATTATGACCAGCTGGTAATATCATCCGATGTCCTGGGAGAGAACTCCAGGTTTCTTAAGGATAATCTGGAGGTGTTAGGATTTTTTTACAAGAATCAGGTTTTAAATATTGTGATGCCTAATTTCATTGAGCTGACAATCGTAGAAAGCGAACCCGGGATAAAAGGGGATACGGCCAAAGGCGGGAACAAACCGGCAAAGGTTGAAACCGGTGCCACGATTTTGGTTCCTTTATTTATCAATATTGGGGATAAAATCAAGGTGGATACCAGGACCGCCGGCTATGTGGAGCGGGTTAATTAGTTTATTGAGTTTATTGAGTTTGTTGAGTTTATTGAGTTGTTTGGGTTAGTTGAGTTTTTAAACTCAACTAACCCTATGAACTCAAAAGACTCAACGAACTAATTAAGGTGCGGGATGAATGTAAAAGAGATTAAAGAAATGGTGGTTTTGATGAATGAGAACAATCTTCTGGAGCTGGAGATTGAGAAAGATGGGATGCGTATAAAGCTTAAAAAGAATACCGCTCAAGCTCCGGAGGCTCAAGGAGCGCCTATATTTATTGAGCGGGAAAGGATCCCGGCGCCTGTCCTTGAGTCAAAGGCCCAGGAAACGGCTTCTTCAAAAATAGCTTCTAACCGAATAGAGGTTAAGTCCCCGATGGTAGGGACTTTTTACCGCGCCCCCACACCCGAAGCTCCGCCGTTTGTGCAGGTTAACCAGGATATTGAGCCCGGACAAGTAGTGTGTATTATTGAAGCGATGAAGTTAATGAACGAGATTAAGTCTGAGGTGAGGGGCAAAGTTTTAGAAATTCTCGTGGATAATACCGAGCCGGTAGAATTCGGCCAGCCCCTTTTTTTGATAGAAACCCGCTAAATGACGCGTTTATAGTTTATGGTTTATAGCTATCAACCATACGCTATATACTATAAACCGTTATTTCCATAAATTGTTTTCCAAAATACTTATAGCTAACCGCGGAGAGATTGCCTTGCGTGTTATCCGGGCCTGTAAAGAGCTGGGTATACGCACTGTCGCCGTGTATTCTCAGGCCGATCGGGATTCTTTACATGTGCGCATGGCTGATGAAGCGGTGTGCATCGGGCCGGCAGTCTCAGCCAACAGCTATCTTAATATCCCCGCCATCATTTCAGCTGCCGAGATAACCGACGTGGATGCCATACATCCGGGTTACGGCTTTTTGTCTGAGAATCCCCATTTTGCCGAAATCTGCGAATCCTGCCGGATAACCTTTATCGGGCCGACCCCGGAAAATATCCGCCTTATGGGTGATAAGATGCAGGCCCGAGAGACCATGCGTAAATGCGGCATACCTATAGTTCCCGGAAGCCTATCCGCCATAAAGGATAAGGATGAGGCGATAAAAGTCGCCAAGCGCATAAGTTATCCGGTTATCATTAAGGCTGCCTCCGGAGGCGGCGGAAAAGGTATGCGGGTGTGCCATAACGACATCAGTTTGGCTTCAGGGTTGATGACTGCCCAGGCTGAGGCCGAGGCGAATTTCGGCAATGCCAATGTGTATATTGAGAAATATATTGAGAGGCCGCGGCATATTGAGATCCAGATTTTGAGTGATAAATACGGACGGATTCTTCATTTAGGGGAAAGAGATTGCTCAATCCAGAGGCGTCATCAAAAGCTTTTAGAGGAATCTCCTTCTCCGGCCGTGGACAGCAAATTGCGCAAACGCCTCGGTGAAACGGCGATACGGGCGGCTAAAGAGGTAAAATATGTGAGCGCCGGAACCATTGAGTTTTTGCTTGATGATAAGAAAAATTTCTATTTTATGGAAATGAATACCAGGATTCAGGTTGAGCATCCGGTTACCGAGATGGTTACCGGGATAGACATAGTTAAAGAGCAGATCAAAATCGCCAGGGGCGAGAAGTTAAAACTCCAGCAGGATGATATCAGGATGAGCGGTTCTTCCATAGAATGCCGTATTAATGCCGAAGATTATCAGAATAATTTTATGCCTTCGCCGGGAAAGATAGAGGTGTTGAATTTTCCCGGGGGCCCGGGGGTGAGAGTAGACAGCCATGTGTATTCCGGGTATACCATAAGTCAGTATTATGATTCCCTGGTGGCCAAGCTGATTGTCCGGGGAAAAGATAGAAAAGAAGCTATCCAGATTATGCGCCGGGCCCTGGATGAATTTATTATTGAGCCGATAAAGACTACCATAGATTTTCACCGGGAAGTCTTGAAAAACCCTTTTTTTGTTAAGGGTGAGTTTTCCACCAATTTTATAAACGATACCTTTAAGATTGAAGGCGCAAAGATTTAATACCGCCAATGGAGAAAAACTCAAAGCTGGAAGTGGGCACGGTAAAAATTCATAAAGACGTTATCGCTTCTATTGCCGAGATAGCCGTCTCGGAAATAGAGGGGGTAAAGCGGGTTGGCGGAAGAAAAGATTTTAGTATTATAGATCTGCTGGGCATAAAGAGCCTAAGAAGCGCGATAAAGGTTGAGTTCAGCAAAAATGATGAAATAATTCTCACCGTCCCATTGACAATTAAGTATGGGTGTAACATATCCGAGGTGGCCGAAAACGCGGAGGTAAAAATCAGGCAGGCTCTTGAGAAGATGATTGATAAAACCCCCAGAGATATCAGGATAAGTATTCAGGCGATTGAGAAGGCAGAAATTTAGTTAATAGACTATTACCATGGGAGGATACCACAATGGCCGAAGTAAATATTAATGCTTCAAGTAAGATATTGGTTGTGGATGACGATAAGACGGTGAGAGGTTTTTTAGAGCTTTTTTTAAAGACCAAAGGGTTTGCTAATGTTGTCTCTGCCGAAAGCGGTGAGGATGCCATTAAGATTGTTGAGAAGGAAAATGTAAAATTGATTCTGCTGGATGTGATGCTTCCGGGAATGAACGGAGTTGAGGTTTTACGTAAAATCAAGGCTATAAACAAGGATATCAGCGTGATTATGATTACCGGATATCCCGATGAAGAAAAGGCCAAGGAGGCAATCAGGGAAGGCGTATACGATTATATCATCAAGCCGTTTGATTTATTTTATTTAGAGCTTATTTTGCTTACCAAGCTTATTCAATTGGGTTACCATAAATAGCAACCAGGATAATTAATAACCAATATTTATAAAGGTTGAGGCTGAGGTCAGGGTCAGCGTAGGGACAGAACAATGTTCTGTCCCTACGGAAGCCTCAACCTTAACCTTTGGTTATAGGTTATTTTAAAGCGAGGGCGCGACAATGAGGACATTTACCTTAATTGGACTTGTATTTAACATGGTTTTTTTTATATTCTTTGCTTTAGGCTTGCTTGGCCTGGCTTTTAATATTGTTACTCCGCTTATGGTTTTTAATATCTTTACTGAAATCAGCAGAAATCCCAATTCGGCTTTGATTTTAAGCTTAATCAGCGCTTTGATAATTTTAATCAGCGTTTCTTTCACCCAGAGCGTCATCGGCAAGATGCAGAGAGAAAAGAATATCGCTTTTACTACTCCCAGCGGCGAGGTGAGCATTGCTTTGGCCGCCCTTGAAGATTTAATTAAGAGAATAGCTTTGCAGGTTCCCGAGGTTAAAAGTTTGAGGCCGGATGTGGTGGTAGGGAAAAAAGGCTTTACGGTTAACCTCCGGCTTGACCTGCGTTCGGAAACCAGTATTCCTGAACTTACCGAGCGTCTGCAGGAATTGGTCAAAAACAAAATCCGCGAAATCCTGAGGGGAATTGACGAGCCGATTGTGGTAAAGATACACGTGGCTAAGATTGTTTCCGGGGAAGAAAAGAAAAAAAGCGATTCCGAGCCTAAGGAGCCGGCTATTCCATTTTACGGTTACGGAAGATAATCGAGTTAATGGAGTTTGTTGAGTTTATGGAGTTTTTGAGTTAAAGTTCGAGCAGCTCAAGTTACTCAATAAACCCAAAAAGGAGTAATTAAAAATGAGAATAGGAATTTTGACCGGAGGAGGGGATTGTCCGGGATTGAATCCGGTAATCCGGGCGGTAGTACGTAAAGCAATGAATGATGGATTTGAGGTTATCGGTATTAAAAACGGCTGGAAGGGCCTTATAGAAAATGATACCATAACTTTAAATTTGGATTCAATCTCAGGAATTCTGCCTAAAGGAGGGACGATTTTAGGCACCAGCCGGACTAATCCCTATAAAAAGGAAGGCGGCCTGGAGAAGGTAAAAGCTAATTTCAAGGCTCTGGATTTATGCGCCCTGATTGCCGTGGGAGGGGAAGATACTTTAGGGGTAGCCACTAAACTGGTTAAGGAAGGCTTGAATGTGGTGGGAGTGCCCAAGACAATTGATAACGACCTTTCAGCCACCGATTATACCTTTGGTTTTGATACTGCCCTCAATATTGCCACCGAATGTATTGACCGTTTGCATACCACTGCCGAAAGCCATCACCGGATTATGGTAGCGGAGGTGATGGGCAGGCATGCCGGCTGGATCGCCCTGGAGGCAGGTATTGCCGGAGGAGCGGATGTGGTGTTGATTCCGGAATTTCCTATTGATATCGAGGAGGTCTGCGCTTTGATTAAAAAAAGGCATCAGCGAGGCAAGACCTTTAGTATTGTAGTGGTGTCTGAGGGAGCGCGTTTTAAAGAAGGGACAATGGTTTTGCAGGAGCAAAAGTTAGATGAGTTCGGCCATGTGCGTTTAGGCGGGATTGGGGAAATCTTGGGTAAGGAAATCGAAAAGCGCACCGGTTATGAGACCCGGGTATCGGTATTAGGCCATATCCAAAGAGGAGGTTCTCCTACCGCTTTTGACCGGGTTTTGGGGACGCGCTTCGGGGTTAAGGCGGTTGAACTGGTTAAGGAAAAAAAATTCGGCCAGATGGTGTCTTTATCGGGAAACAAGATTATCTCGGTGCCATTAGAAAAGGCGACCGGAACCCTTAAGACGGTTGACCCGGAATATTATGAGATAGCCAGGGTTTTCTTCGGCTAAAATCTCCTGCTTCGCTTGGTGGAGTTAATTGGGTTTCCCTTGCGTAAACGCTCGTAAATTTCTACGAAATTTACTTCGCACGCTGCGGGATTAATTCGCACAGTGACTTACGTTCACTCGCTTCGCTCGTTCCGTAAGTCACGTGCTCATTAGGAGCCAAAAATGCGCGATAAAATTATTGACATTATTAATGACGCCATCCACATCAAAGAGGAAATTCTGCATAATCAGATAGAAAATATCATTAAGGCCGCCAAGCTGATTATTGCTTGCTACAAGGCCAAAGGTAAGGTTTTGATTTTTGGTAATGGCGGCTCAGCCGCGGACGCCCAGCACATCGCGGCTGAATTTGTGGGCCGATTCCAAAAGGAAAGGCCCGGCCTGGCGGCAATATCCTTAAACACCAACACCTCAATCCTTACCGCGGTAAGCAATGACTACGGCTATGAGATAGTTTTTGCCCGGCAGGTAGAGGCCTTAGGCGAAAGCGGCGATGTGGCTATAGGCATATCCACCAGCGGAAAGGCCAAGAATGTGATTATGGGGATAAAAAAGGCCAGGGAGATGGGGCTTAAGACGATATGTCTTTCCGGAGGCGCGGGCGGAGAGTTAAGTAAGGCCGCTGAGCTCTCTTTTATTGTTCCGTCTCCGGTTACCGCCAGGATACAGGAAGCGCATATCACCATAGGGCATATTATCTGTGAGTTGGTTGAGGATGAGTTGTTCAGGGTAAGCAGTAAATAAAAATAGTTGATAGTTTATAGCATTAAAAACAACAGCTATAAACCATAAACTAACATTTTGTTCTATATGCGTAATAAGATAAAGACAAGAAAAGAACTTAAGGAGATACTTTCTGCTCTTAAGAAGCAAAGCAAAAAGATCGTTTTTACCAACGGCTGTTTTGATATCCTGCATTATGGTCATATAAAGTATCTTCAGGATACTAAGGGCCTGGCTGATGTATTGGTGCTCGGCTTAAATAGTGATTCTTCGGTAAAAAAGATTAAAGGTTCAGCCCGGCCGATAAACAAACAGCTTGATCGGGCCCGGGTATTGAGCGCGTTATCCTGTGTGGACTATCTGACTATTTTTTCCGAGGATACCCCGTTAAAATTAATAAGGTTGATTCAGCCGGATGTGTTAGTTAAAGGAGGAGACTGGCAGGCAGAAAAGATTGTGGGAGCGGATTTTGTGAAAAGCCGCGGCGGAAAGGTGATGGCCATACCTTATATCAAGGGATATTCCACAACTCAGCAGATAAAAAAAATACGCGAATTGAGCGTCTGATGGATAAGGGCATACTCCGGATTATTGATGCTAACCAGAATCGGCTCTTAGAGGGTTTACGGGTCTGCGAAGAGATAACGCGTTTTATAATTTTAGATAAAAGGCTCACTTTGAATTTTAAAAATCTGCGCCATAATGTAACAGACCTGACTAAGAAATGGAAGATTAAAGATACTCACCTCTTAGATTCTCGCGACAGCCTTAAGGACATAGGAAAGCCCTCAATTAAAGAAGAGCTGAAGAGAAGAAATTGCCAGGATATATTTTTCGCGAATATCCAGAGGGCCAAAGAATCAGCCAGAGTTTTAGAGGAATTTTCCAAGTTAGAAAATAAAAGGATATCCGCGGGCTTTAAAGATATTCGCTACCGGCTATATCAGATTGAAAAAAATTCAGATAGTAAAATTAGGAATATACGCGGTAATTGACTGTAGTGTTTGTGGAAAGAAATCGCTCGCTGAGATAGCCAAAAGCTGTATAAAGGCAGGAGTTAAAATAATTCAACTCAGGGATAAAACCGAGGATGTTCAGGGATTTTATAGGAATGCCCTTTTGATAAGGAAGATTACGCAAGGAAAGGCTTTATTCATCATTAATGACCGCTTGGATATCGCTAAGTTAGTTAATGCCGACGGCCTGCATATTGGTCAGGACGACCTTCCGGTAGAAGCTGTCCGCGGACTGCTTGGTCCGGGAAAAATCATCGGGAAATCCTGCCATAGCCTCGCACAGGCAGCCGCGGCGGAGAAAGAAAAGGTTGATTATATCAGCGTGGGCCCGATTTTCTCAACTCCCACCAAGCCGGATTATCCGGCCGTGGGTTTACAATTATTGAAAAATGTTCTTTCCAGGGTTAGCCTTCCGGTTACGGCTATCGGGGGAATTGATAAAAATAACATAGGATTAGTAAGAGGGGCAGGAGCCAAAAATATCGCCGTGGTCCGGGCAATTTGTGAAGCCGGGGATATTGAAAAGGCGATAACTGATTTAAAATCCTAAATCCGAAACCCTAAATCCTAAACAAATCCAAAAGCTAAAATCATAAACCCAAAACACATGTTTAGAGTTTTATGTTTTGTGTTTTGAGTTTGTTTAGAGTTTAGGATTTAGAGTTTAGAGTTTCTTTGACCATGACTCAATTAGAATTAGCATTGAATAATAAATCTTCCGAACTGATGGAAGCGGTATCTAAAAAGGAAGGGGTAAGTGTTTCTTTTTTGAAGAAGGGTATTGCTTCGGGGATAATTGTTATTCCTAATAATAAAAAACGCCGGATTAAGAAGCCTTGCGCGATTGGTAAAGGCTTATCTACTAAAATAAACGTGAATATCGGGACATCCGGTGATGAAATTGATGTCGGCGATGAGCTTCAAAAGTTAAAGGCCGCTTGTGTGGCCGGCGCGGATACGGTAATGGATTTAAGCGTGGGTGGAGATATCCCTAAAATAAGAAAAACCCTAATTAAGGATTCGGATATTCCTTTCGGTACCGTTCCCATATACGAGGCGGCTCAAAGCGCGGCTAAAAACAAAGGTTCTCTGCTTAAGATGACTGCCAAGGACATCCTGGAGGTAATTCGCTCCCAGGCCGAAGGCGGAGTGGATTTTATGACTATACACTCCGGAGTTACTCAAAAAACAGTCGCGTTGGTTAAGAAAAGTCCGCGGGTTTTGGATATCGTCAGCCGGGGAGGGGCGATGTTAGCCAGCTGGATGTTTAATAATAAAAAAGAAAACCCGTTTTATGAGTGTTTCGATGAAATCCTGGATATCGCGTATGAGTATGATATTACCTTAAGCTTGGGTGACGGCCTGAGGCCGGGTTCAATATTGGATGCTACTGATAGCGCCCAGATAGGGGAGTTGAGGCTTTTGGGAAAACTCGCCCGGCGTTCACGAAAAAGAAATGTCCAGGTGATGATTGAGGGGCCGGGGCATGTGCCTTTAAATCAGATTCAAAAAAATATAGACCTCCAAAAAAAACTTTGTGATAATGCCCCATTTTATGTTTTAGGGCCGCTGGTAACTGATATTGCTTCAACCCGGGACCACATCTCAGGGGCTATCGGAGGGGCGCTGGCGGCAAGCTTAGGTGCGGATTTTTTATGCGTGGTCAGCCCGGCAGAACATTTGAGGCATCCTTCGGTTGAGGATGTAAGGGAAGGGGTGATTGCTTCAAAAATTGCCGCTCATAGCGCGGATATTGTTAAGGGGGTTAAGGGCGCGTTAAACTGGGATAGGGAAATGTCTTTGGCCAGAAAAAAGAGGGATTGGAAAAAACAGATATCTTTGTCAATTGACCCGGAAAGAGCCCAGGAATACCGCGATAGTTCTAAGCCTAAAGATACGGATGTCTGCACTATGTGCAGTGAGTTTTGCTCGATAAAATTAGTTGAGGAATGTTTGCGGGTGTAATTCAGTGGTAGAATGGCAGCTTCCCAAGCTGTTTATGGCGGTTCGATTCCGCTCACCCGCTCTTAAAATATCAAAATGCAAAAATCAAAAATCAAAAATCAAATTCAAGAATTCAAAATTTCTAAAAATATTCTTGGAATTTGGTTTGTCATTTTGGTTTTGTCCGGCTGTGCCACAGTTGAGTTAGCCCCCCGGCAGACCACATTGTCCGGGCCTCAAAAAACAATACAACCGTCGCGAGGACTGTATCACCGCGTCCAAAAGGGCCAGACTTTGTGGAGGATTGCCAGGATTTATGGGGTGAGTATTGAGGAAATCCTTATGGCTAATACTATCGTTGATTCAACTCTCATTGCCAGCGGACAGTCAATTCTAATACCTGATAAACATAGAGCGCTTTCTCTTGATGCCTCGACTTTGCTCAGCTTCAATGGTGAACCGCGTAGTCGAACCATGGATTCATTGAATACCGGTGTGTCTGAAGATTTTATCTGGCCGGTGAAGGGTAAAATTGTCAGTGGTTTTGGGGATAAAATCGGGAATTCACCCAGTAAGGGGATTACCCTGCGCCTCTACGCGCAATCCGATATTGTGGCTTCAGCTTCAGGAAGGGTTGTTTTCGCGGAAGAGAAATTCAGGGGTTACGGAAAGACTATAATTATCTCTCATCCTGAAGGCCTGATGAGTGTGTACGCTTCATTGTCGCGCATATTAGTCAAGCCGGGTGATTATATAACCCGCGGGATGGCTATTGCTCAATGCGGCGGATTAATGCATTTTCAGATAAGGAAAGGCTGCATCTCGCAAAATCCTTATTATTATTTATCGCGCTAGACACACAATATTATGGAATTTTACGGACGCCAGGATTTGTTAGAGCTTTTGAATAAGCGCTCTGATGCCTTAAGCAAAGGTTATAGGCAGAATATGGCCATAATCGGCGCGGAGCTGATTGGAAAAACCTCTCTGCTTAAACACTGGCTTTCTCAATACTGCGATACGCGCATCGTTACGGTATATATAGAGATCAGGCATGAGGAGGCAAATTCTTTCGGGGAGAGATTTATCGGGAACCTGTTTTTTTCTTTTCTCAAGAACAGCCATAACGGCCTGAAGGATGATATAGTTTTTCTTTTGGAAAGGTGCGCTAAATACATCCCTAAGACGACAACTTTCGCCAGAAAGATCCTTTCTGAAAGATACGCCAGAAGAACTGAAGTAGTATTCGCGAAACTACTTGAGCTGGTAGAACAATTTAACGCTGAGAGCGGAAAATACTGCGTTTTGATCCTTGATGAATTCCATCTTTTGGCATTGACGCCGCCTAAAGATATTTACGCTTCCTGGCGTAAGCATATCATGCTTAATAAAAATACAATGTATGTCCTGCTCAGTTCTAAGAAAGATCTCGCCCGGAAGATTTTGGCTGAGGACCTGGCTCTCCTGTTTGGGAATTTCGAGAAAATAGATTTGCAGCCGTTTGATAATAAGACAAGTAGTGCTTTTATCCGCGACAAACTTAAATCCCTGAGTGTTTCAGAGCAGATTCTATCCTTTATCGTAAATTTGAGCTCAGGAAAACCTTTTTATCTTAATGCCATTTGTGATGCTCTTATGAACTATCATCTTAAAAGCGCGCGCGAGGCAAATCTCACCTTCGACTTTTTTGTCAGGTCGCAGGAGGATATTTTTATCGGCGAGTGGGGTATTTTGAACAGGCGCTTCTTAATCCTGACCCAGCAAGTGGACGCGGTGTTTAAAGACGCGGCTGTCTTTAACGTCTTAACCGCCCTGGCCTCGGGCAAAAATAGTATTTCCGATATTGCCCATAGATGCGCCCGCCCGAAAAAATATGTCTCTTCGATTTTGAATAAGCTTTACGAAGAGGATTTTATATCCAGGAATGCCGATGTGTATATTTTAGATGACGCTTTATTCGCTCTTTGGCTTAGGTGCGTGTACGCGAAGAAAACAGGCGTCTTTACCGCGGAGCCTGAAAAAGAGAGAGAGCTTTTTAAGCGTGAGTTAGAGTCTCTGTTTACGGATTTTCGCGATGCCCAGACCAAGGAAATCTCCCAGCGGCTGATGGAATTATTCGGTAAGTTTAACAATGAATCAATTGAAGTCCATAAAAAACGTCTGCGTCTGAATCTCTTTAAGGAAATAAAGCTGTTGGATCTTGGCGCGGCGAAACAGCCCGGTAAAGGAATAATCGCCAGGTGCCCCGGAGCGGTCTGGATAGCCGGTTTTAAAGAAGACAGGGCCAGGGAAGAAGATATGATTGAGTTCGTCGAATTCTGTAAGAGATTTAAATACGGTAAAACTCAAAGCCAAAAAAGGATATTTATCGCCCTTAATGAAATAGACGCTAATGCCAGCCTGATTGCCAAGGAAGAAAAGATTTCTACCTGGGATACGGCCCTGGTTAATTCTTTATTTGATATTTACGGTAAACCCAGGATTGTGTAATTAGCAACAGTTCAGTCTTTGGAAGTAATTGTGTCACTCAGACTGTGCCGCAATCTCTTAAAGTGACCATTTTGTCATTCTGAGGGAGCAGAGCGACCGAAGAATCTTGTCGGTAATTTAAAAGACGAGATCCTTCGCTAACGCTCAGGATGACATTATGACGAAAAAAACGCCCGCAATGATACGTCCGTCGGAACACTTCCGAACACTGAACGGTTACTGTAGTTAATACTCTACGCAAGCGCGTAATCTATAATGAAAATCATAGTTTTAGCTGATACCCATATACCGGAAAGAGCCCAGGATTTACCGCAGCAGATCTATGATGATTTAAAGGATGCCGATCTCATACTTCATGCCGGCGATATTATTTCTTTGGATTTCTTAAAAAAATTAGAGAAAATCGGTAAAATAAAAGCAGTCCAGGGAAATATGGATGAACCCGCTTTAAAAAATAGACTGCCCTTAAGGGAAGTTATCAAAATTGGTAAATATGTGATCTGCCTCACCCATGGCCGGGGGAGCCCTTTTAACCTTATGGAACAGGTGCATAATGAATTTTTGAAAGAAAAACCGAGCATTATAATTTTCGGGCATTCTCATAAACCTTTAAATACGCGCAAAGACGATATATTATTTTTTAATCCCGGCAGTCCCACGGATAAAATCTTCAGCGATACTAATTCTTACGGGATAATTACCATCGGCGACAGCCTTGAGGCGAAAATAGTAAGGTTATAGCTATAGAATAAATGAAGAGGTTAAGGTTGAGGTTAAGGTTATCTCAGCCTCAGCCTTGACCTAAACCTTTAGTTTTTATGGATAGACTCTGGGCTCCCTGGCGCATAGGTTATATTAATAATTCCAAGAGAATAAAAGGGTGTCTTTTTTGCGTGGTTTCCAAGGAAAAGACCGATAAGAAGAATCTGGTAATTTTTCGTTCCAGGCATGTCTTTTCTATTCTGAATAAATTCCCTTATAATAATGGCCACCTCATGGTCTGTCCTTATAGGCATATAAAAGACCCGGGTCAGCTTAATGCCGATGAAATATTGGATTTATTCGCTGTTTTGAATAAAATGCGGCTTTTGCTTAAACGCGCGCTTTCACCGGATGGTTTTAATATAGGAATGAATATCGGCAGGGTTGCCGGAGCGGGCATACCCAATCATCTTCACCTGCATATCGTTCCCCGCTGGAAGGAAGATACTAATTTTATGCCGGCATTATTTTCCACTAAGGTAATATCTCAATCTCTGGAAGAACTGTATGACAATCTGCGCGAAAGAATTCGAGAATAAGTATCTGGCTGACTATGCCATGAAAAGCTGTGTATCCCGGGGGAGGACGCATAAAGAAAAAGAGCATCCTTACCGCGGCTGTTATCAGCGGGATAGGGATAGGATAATACATTCCGCGGCTTTTCGCAGATTAGAATACAAAACCCAAGTATTTGTAAACCATGAAGGCGATTATTACCGCACCCGGCTTACCCACACCTTAGAAGTCTCTCAGATAGCCAGAACCATCGCTTCAATACTGCGTTTAAATACCGATTTGGTTGAGGCGATTGCCCTGGCTCATGACTTAGGCCATACCCCTTTCGGCCACTCCGGGGAGGAAGTATTGGATGATTTGATGGCGGATTCGGGAGGGTTTAATCATAATCTGCAGGGTTTAAGGATAGTGGATGTTTTAGAAGAGAGATATCCCGACTTCTCCGGGTTAAACTTAAGCTGGGAGGTAAGAGAGGGCATAGTCAAGCATTCCTCTTTTCACGACCGAAGCCCTGAGGGGGGAGATTTTGATTATAGGATGCCTAGCTTAGAAACCCAGGTGGTAGACATTGCCGATGAAATAGCGTATAATAACCATGACCTTGACGATGGTTTGACCTCCGGCCTGCTTGAGGAATCCGGGTTAAGAAAGAAAAAACTGTGGAAGCTGGCTGAGCGCGGGGTGAGGCAGCAGTACGGAAAGTTAAAACCCCAGATAAGAAAATATCAGATAATCCGCGCGATGATTGATACGCAGGTAACGGACCTGATAGAAGAAACTAAAAGCAGGATAATGAAGGCCGGGGTAAAATCCGTAGAGGACTGCCGCGGCCTTGAGTATAAGCTGGTCTCCTTTAGTAAAGAGATGGAATCCGTAAGGCTTCCTCTCAAGGATTATCTGATGGATAGTTTGTATCATCATTACCGGGTGGTGCGGATGTCTATTAAAGCCAAACGTTTTATCCGGGAACTTTTTGAGGTATATCTGAATAACCCCCGGCAGCTGCCGCGAGAGCAGGCCGATAAGATTTCCGCCGCGGGCGGATCCGCCTCCGGCGGAAAATACGGCGAAGATAAAAAAAGGGTCATCTGCGATTATATCGCCGGGATGACCGATAGGTACGCTTTAGATGAGTATAAAAAATTATTCGATCCTTACGAAAAAGTATAAAGCGGCTCTTTCCACGATTCATACGGTATACCGCCTGATAAATTCAACGTATGACCTGAAGAATCTGATTTTGCGTTTAGCCAGGCTTACCTGCCAAACCTTATCCGCGCGTAATTGCACGATTGTTATTCTTGATCCCGCCAACAAAAAAGTTATCGTGAAATGCGCTATCCGCCACAACGCCAAATGCGTGGTCAGTAAAAACTCGAGGGTGTTTAATTCACTGGAGAGGAGGGTCATCCGCAAGTCTCAGGCCTGCCGCAGCGGTTTTAAATTAGCCGTTCCTTTAATAGCCGACGATTTAATGGGAATGATTATTCTGGATAATAGAAAAGATAATAAGCCGTTTGATTCCTATGACCAGGAAATATTAATGACTTTGGGCGAGCAGGCAGTCATCGGTATCCGTAACTTACAGCTTTATGAAGAGCAGCAGAAGATAATTCTGGGCAGTATTAAATCCCTGGTAACTTTATTTGACACCCGGGTGCCCTGCGCTTATACCCACAGCCCGTATTTCAGCCGTTTGGTGTGCGCTATCGGAAGGGAGATGCATCTGGATGAGAAAAGAATTCAGAGCCTGAAATTCGCCAGCCTGCTTCACGACGCCGGAAAGGTGGATATACCCATAGAGATTCTCACCAAATCCAGCGAACTTACCGAGAAAGAGCTTTCTATCATCAGAGGCCATCCGGTAAGAGGGGTTAAAATTCTCAGGCACCTTGAAGCCATCAGGCCGGCTATACCGATAATTCTGCATCATCATGAAAAATTTAACGGCACCGGATATCCCTCCAGGCTTAAAAAGGGACAGATTCCTTTAGGGGCAAGGATTATGGCCGTGGCTGATGCCTTTGAGGCCATGGTCTACGGCAGGCCTTATCGGGAAAGGGTGGGAATAAGTGATGCCCTCAAAGAGATAAAACATAAATCCGGAACGCAATTTGACCCCAACGCGGTTGACGCTTTTTTAAGGGCGATAAAGAAATTTGATTTAAGAAAATACTTGCAGAGCGGATAAGTTTGGAGGTATAATATTAAATTACCAATAACCAAAGGTTAAGGCCAAGGCTGAGGTTAAGCTTGTCTCAACCTTGACCTCAGCCTTGGCCTTTATAATTACTTTTGATACCTGAATTTTTTTATTTTTAGAGGGGGAATATGCTAAGAAATAATTCTGTGCAATTGGAAATGTTCAAGGCGGATGACGAGGCTTCCGGCAGTCAAGGCGTCTCAGGAAGAAATCCTTTACATCTTAAGAAAATACGCGGTTATCAAAAATTCATATATACCTTCGTGGCATTTATTTTTGTTTCTTTGGTTTCATTTTCTTTCGGGGTTGAAAAAGGAAAGAAGCAGATTGCCGGGATTATGCCAATGGGGATGGATCCGGCTTCTTTGCCCAAGGTGGAGCCGGCAAGCTCTCTTGCCGTGGAAACAGGCCCGCTTCCCTCCAAACAAGGGCCGGTCCTGTTGGTGAATAGAAATACAGCCTTTCCTCAAGGGACGGATGGTTCGACTACGCTCACCACGAGAAAGTCCGCCTCTCTGGACAAAAAAACAGAAAAAGTTAATCTTCAAGCCAAGCCGGATAGTAAAGAACTTGTCCAGAAAAATTACACTATTCAGGTAGCCAGTATTTCTAACGCTAAGTATGTGAGTAAAGAGTTGTCAAAGCTAAGAAATAAAGGTTATACCGCTTTTAGCTTAACTAAAGGAAAGTATACTGTGATTTGCGTGGGAAGGTTTAATGCCAGGAAAGACGCTCAAATTAATCTTGTTAAGATGAAAAATAGTTATCCGGATTGTCAGATAAGGAAATTGTAAGCGTATCCCTCGCGTAAGCGCTCGTAAATTTCTGCGAAATTTACTTCGCGCGCCCCGTTAGAAAACTTTAATAAAGTTAAAAGAATTTTTCTAACGGGGCACGCTTCGGGATTAATTCACCCCGCCATCGGCGGGGCTCATTGAGGAGATTATAGAATGTCAATACACCCTTCGTTAGCTTTATCCTTGAAAGGAAGAAAGCAAAGGTCGGTCTTAAAGCGGGTCGAAAGAATAAAGTATTTTATGGATAAGGGTTCTTTTAACCAGGAGAGCTCTGTTTTTGGCCTGCCCAAGATAAAGGTTTTGAAGATAAAGGTGGTAAAGAAAGAAAAAGCTGAAGTAGCGGCCGCCCCTGGAGCCGCGGGAGCAGCAGCGGGGACAGCTTCCGCTAAAACCGCCAAATCCGCCAAGACCGCAAGCCCCGCGGCCAAGACGGCCAAATAAAAAAAACAGGATATAGTTGATAGTGTATAGTTGATGGCATTAAAAACTATAAACCATAAACTAATTTTATAGCAGTGGCCTTTATTTTATCCCTGGCGGTATTTTTTTCCGCGGTAGTCATTCATGAGTTCGCGCACGGCCTGGTAGCTTTTTGGCTGGGGGATAAAACCGCTAAATACGCCGGCCGTCTCACCTTAAACCCTCTTGCCCATATAGATCCTGTCGGGACACTGCTTTTGCCTATACTGCTTACTATTTCTAAATCGCCGGTAGTCTTTGGCTGGGCCAAGCCGGTACCGATAAATTACTGGGGCCTAAGAAATCCCAAGAGAGATATTCTTTGGGTGGGCCTGGCCGGCCCATTATCCAACATAGCAATAGCTCTTATTCTGAGCCTGGTAATAAAAAGCATCAGCCTGCCTTTAATTTTACTCTATTTGCTTAAACAGGCAATAGTAGTGAACCTGGTCCTGGCAGTGTTTAACCTTACGCCCATTCCGCCTTTAGACGGTTCACGCGTAGTAATTAGTTTGCTTCCGGCAAACGTTACCGGAAAATATGCCTCTATTGAGCGCCACGGTTTTATAATTTTATTCGTGCTTTTATATTTCGGTTTTTTTGAGCGCGCGATTTATCCTATAGTTAAGATAATCCTTAATTTTCTGAATCTTCCTCAATTATGAAAAAGATAACGGTTAATCTGGGTAAAGAAAGTTATTCTATAGTTATCGGCTATGATATTTTTAGGTTTCTGCCGCGGTATCTTAAGTCATTACACCTGCCGCGGGAAATATTTATTATAACCAATAATCGCGTTCAAAAGTACTACGCCAAAAAATTAAATCAGAGCCTTAAGCAAGGAGGATTTTCGACCAAGTTTTATCTGACCATAGACAGCGAAAAGGCCAAATCAATCAATAACGCGGTAAGGATTGC
>Ga0209211_10006203_pt1 | contig 17436 bp, 13 predicted proteins | sample RifGroA2_FD_183992 | JGI IMG/M metagenome (GOLD analysis project Ga0209211, IMG submission 183992) | Groundwater microbial communities from Rifle, Colorado, USA - Groundwater A2 (SPAdes) (version 2) | ecosystem: Environmental > Aquatic > Deep subsurface > Groundwater | place: Rifle, Colorado... | reverse complement strand
AACCAACTGTTCCGCGAGCTTTCCCGCATTGACGAGATTGAGATCTTCTTCTTTTTCAAAGTCCAACCGATTGAGACCGCAGACGGAGCTTGCCAAACCCACATCCAAAAAAATAAGTTTGAAAAATTTTTCGTTGATCTCGGCTCCAAGAGGAACTTCATTGGAAGAGCTATGATAGACCCGGTGCCCCACGCGAGCCATGCAAAGAAGGTCAAGGGCCGCGTTCAAGTCTTTGGCACGTTCCAGAGGATCGATATTGACGTATTTAAGTTTTTCTCCGATCAGGCGGGGCATCTTTTGAAAAACTTTCCTGAGCCTACCATCGGGAATGCGTTTTCTGTATTTTGAAAAATCATCTTCATAGGTGGAGAGGATGTTTTTTTTTACTGATTCGCATCCCTCCCAGGAATCTTTCAAAAAGGTGCTTATCGTCTCCGGCATCCCGCCCGTCACGCAATAAATCCGTATTTGATCCATCAGGCGTTGATGCAGCGGGAGAGGAATCGGGTCTTTCAGCTGAAACTTCCCGATAAATTTCTTCAGGTCCGCTTCCCCGTTCGCATCGAGAAATTCTTCAAAGGTCATCGGGCCAAGATGCAGGTATTCCAAACGCCCGACCGGCATGGAAAAAGAATGATCTTGAAGAACAAATTCCAGAAGCGAGCCGGCTGTGATGATGCAAAGGTCGGGTCTTTCTTCATAAAAATATCTGAGAACGGGAATCACCTGGGGAGCTGTTTGAATCTCGTCCAAAAAAAGAAGAGTTTTTTTCGGCTCGATACGGGTTTTGTACTGCAGCTCAAGAAACTCACATGTTTTTTGGATGGACCCTTTGTCAAAAAGATCTGCGACCTCAGGTGTTTTTTCAAAATTGATTTCCAGAAGCGAGAGAGATTCTCGTTTAGCGAATTCCTTCACTAAATAAGACTTACCCACCTGGCGGGCACCTCTAATGATAAGTGGCTTCCGGCTCTCTTTCCGGTACCATTTTGAGATATATTCCAATGCATTTCTATACATATAAAGACATAATACAGGGCAATTTTATCTTTTTCAAGATGTAATCATGGGCTATTAGTTTAAGTTTTATCTTGGACGGACAATAAAAAAGCCTAACTATTTGATATAGATAGTCTTTTTATGCGTTCCCAACAATGCATTGGTCGAACCCTACCTACGAACCCATACGAACACCAGTTAAAATCTTTGTTCCAATAATCAAGTCAGGGGGTTGCAAGTGATTCGAGAGATAACCTTCAAGCCACGCCCACCCTAGGATTCCTCTGATCAGGAAGGGTTCTTTACATTAACGCAATGCGTAGGGGGGCCGGATTGATTGGAGGTTAATATGGAAAACAATGTCAGCAATAGAGTTCTTTCAGGACAAAAAGAAATAGCCCTATTTCTCGGGGTGTCAGTCAAAACCGTCCGACGGTACATGGGAGCTATTCCAGTTCGTCAATTCGCTAAAGAATTCGTCATCTTGGAAACGGATTTGATCAAATGGGTCAAAGTAAAACCGAAAGGACGGCCGTCCAAATAACACATTCGGGAGTCAGCGACTCCCAAATTTTCGCAGCACTGCGGAAAAGTCTTGTGGAAAAGTCTTATTGACGAAGATGAATCATTTGAGATAATGAGGGCGAATCACGATCTGAGGCTATCCAAAGGGTTCCGTCCCTGAGGTAATGCCTCTTTTTTTTACCCTTTTTTGTGCTCCAGTTTCTCTTTTAATTCATTCATAAAGACAATGTCCGTCATTAGCTTCCTGAACAGGGAGGAATAACTCTTCCTATTGGGGATCATGAGTTTCAGCAGTTTTTTATTCTTCAAAAGATAATCCACGAGGCAGTAGAAATCCCCGTCGCCCGTGACGATGAGGGCTTGGTCGTAATTCGGATATTCAATCATGGCGTGAAGGACAAGCTCCGCGTCCACATTGCCCTTCACCTTTCCGTCCGGCAGGGAAAGCGTCGGCTTGAAGACAAGGATATACCCGGCTTTTTGAAGAGAAGTATAGAGGGCTTGATTCTGCGGGATGAATCCGATGAACAGAAAAGCCTTGGCCACTTTGTATTTGTCCTTCAAATACTGGCGGAACCGACCGTAATCCAAAGCCCACCCTTGGTCACGGATGGCCAAATTCAAATTCTGGCTGTCGATGAAGGCGTAATTATTTTTATTCAGAGGCGGCGAGTTCATCCGAAGTTTGTAGTTTATTTTTCGAGGAGAGACAATTTATAAAATTCATTTAGTTCATTGAATAAAAAGGCCCCTTTTGAATGAAAAACTCGCACCAGTGGTGCGAGAAAGTGGGAAGGGTTGTACAGAAGTTATTCATCCAGATAGGCACGTCCTGATTCGGCTCGAATTTCTGCGAGAGTTTTTGGCCCGGAACTTTTGATTTTGCTCGGTAAGGAGGCATTCAATCTTTCCTGGGTCTTTTGTTTCTCCCGGAATTGCCTCTGATAAAAACCCAAACAATCTTTTCGGAAAGCCGCCACAATCTCATCAAGATGGAATCTCGGTTTGTTCCCGACATAATGAAACGGAATGGATCCGTCTGCCATCATGCGCTCAATTGTTTTAGGCGAAACGCTGAAGATAAACGCGACGTCTTCTTTTTCTAAAATTTTGTGCTGTAACTTGAGGCTAAGTGTGGTGAGAAAATATTTTTTCTGATCGATTTCCATAATTGGAGTTATTAGAATGAATTCCAATTAAAAGCCTAACTAATTTAAATAGTTAGGCTTTTTTGTGTTGCGTCCCCACGGGGATTCGAACCCCGGTTACTTCCGTGAAAGGGAGGTGTCCTGGGCCTCTAGACGATGGGGACGAATTTTGCGAAGCAAAATTCCCTCCATTTTCCATTATCCAGTGCTATTTTCCAAAACTAAGAAAATAGAAAATGGCATGAGAAAATAGAGGAATCCGCCAGAGGCGGATTGTGAGGCGCCCGGGGGTCGAACCCGGGACACCATCCTTAAAAGGGATGTGCTCTACCAGCTGAGCTAGCGCCCCAAAAAAACCTGCAATAAACCTTGTTTCGATGCTTTTTATACTTGAGGAGCTACCTAAAGCCCCCCAATTAAAAGTGGCGCAAGCTAGCAAACACAAATCCCCAAGTCAAACAAATCCTTATGTTGTGTGATAGTCGAATAAGAAGGCTTAAACCATGACGCCTATGAAAAAGAACATCCAAATCTATCATCGGAAATAGGATTTCATTTTATCTAAAATAAGATCGCGAGTTTTTCTAAAAGCTTCGAGATGTTCCTCTTCTGAACCTGAAACGCTGGCAGGATCGGGAAAGGGCCAGTGTAGATGTTTGGCTTTTCCCAGAAAGACGGGGCAAACTTCTTCGGCGCATAGGGTGATAACCAAATCGATATCTTTGGGATTAATTTTGTCAACGGACTTGGATTGGTGAGCAGAAATATCGATGCCGACTTCTTTCATAACTTGAATGGCCAACGGATTGACCTTTGAAGGCTGGGAGCCGGCGCTCAAGAACTTCGCTCGGTCTCCAAAAAAATGCCTGGCCAATCCTTCAGCCATTTGGCTGCGGGAGGAATTTGCAACACACAGAAATAAAATATTTTTTTTATTCATCGGCAGTTCCCGATCAGAACGTTATTTTGTTTGAAAAAACGCTTTCTGAAATAAAAAGATACGTTCACCAGTGCAATCATCACCGGTACTTCCACCAGGGGGCCAATGACGGCAGCAAAGGCGGCTCCGTGGTTTAATCCAAATGTGGCAATGGCCACGGCAATGGCGAGTTCAAAATTGTTGGAGGCTGCCGTAAATGATAGTGTAGAAGATTCGCTATAATTGGCGCCCATTTTCTTGCTCATCAAAAAAGAAAACACGAACATGATCACAAAATAAAACAGCAGAGGAATGGCAATCCGAAAAACATCCCCTGGTAACTGCACGATGTATTCACCCTTAAGCGAGAACATGATCACGATGGTGAAAAGAAGCGCAATTAAGGTCAGTGGGCTGATGCGGGGAATAAATTCCCGTGCATACCATTCTGCTCCCTTGATTTTCATCAGAATGAAGCGGGTCAGCATTCCGGCAAGAAAAGGAATGCCCAAATAGATGAAGACACTTTTTGCGATCTCGCCCATGGTGATATGAATTTGAACACCCTTAAGTCCCAACCATGAGGGAAATACCATCAAGAACGCATAGGCATAGGCTGAAAAGAACAGTACCTGAAAGATGGAATTGAAGGCAACGAGTCCGGCGCAGTATTCGGTGTTTCCTTCCGCCAGATCGTTCCAGACAACCACCATGGCAATGCATCGGGCCAGGCCGATCAGAATAAGCCCCGTCATGTATTCCGGTTTGTCTGAAAGAAAGAGAACGGCCAACGCGAACATGAGAATGGGGCCGAGAACCCAATTCTGTATCAATGATAGAACGAGAACCCGGTAGTTTTTGAAAACCAGACCCAACTCCTCGTATTTGACCTTGGTAAACGGCGGGTACATCATGAGAATCAGGCCAACGGCAATCGGAATGGATGTATTGCCATGTTGCAGCCGGTTTAAGATGTTTGAAAAACCGGGATAAAGATAACCCACGCCAACGCCCACAGCCATGGCCATAAATATCCACAAAGTCAAAAAACGATCGAGAAATTGGAGTTTTTTCATCAGGTCTCCTTATATTAAAAATCCCAAAAGGCCACCCCCCAATACGAGCCAGGCCGAGTTCAAACGGAATAAAAGTAAAAGCACAAAACTACCAATGGCCATCATCACTGTGGGCCAATCAATAAGAGCAGTTTTTCCCAATTGCCAACTGACCACGGCCATTAAGGCCAGCGAAGCAAGGTTAACACCATTTAAAAATGCCCCTGCCATGGGTGATTTTCTGAGGCGCGGAACAAATGGTCCGCTTAGGGCGACAAAGACAAAGGAGGGAATAAAGATGCCCAAGGTGGCCCACAGCGCTCCCTGGTTTCCGGCGATGATGTATCCCACGAAAGTGGCTGCTGTAAAGACCGGACCGGGAGTGAACTGCCCTACAGCAATAGCATCCAGCAGCTGGGATTGCGAAAGCCAATGCCGATGATCCACAAAATCGGCCTGTAAAAAGGCGAGCAGGACATAGCCGCTGCCGAAAAGAACGGAACCAATCTTCAGGAAGATCAAAAAAACTGCGGGCAGTTTTGATTCGACGCCCAAATTGGGAAGCAGAGTAGGGGTTCCCCATAAAGAAGATATAAAGAACCATAAAAAACCGTTTAACCTACTCGAATTTTTCCATGTTCTTAACCAATGCCAGATCAGGGCCAGAACTCCGGTACCAAAAATAACGAATATTTCATTTATTCCCAAAGCAGAGCCAAGTATGGCCATCAGACAAAAGAGCGCGAGTGTTTTGGTCTTGATCGCCGTTTGACCCAAACGCCAAAGCGCACAAACGACAATGGCGATGATAACCGGTTTTATTCCATAGAGAATATTTTGGATTTCGGGAAGAGTGCCGAAGCGCACATAGGCCCAGGCAATGCTCCAGACGATCATGACTGCGGGAAAAATAAAACACAGGCCGGCAACAATAAGCCCGACAAAGCCTGCTCTCCGGTGACCGATGTGGATGGCCATTTCGGTTGAATTAGGCCCGGGGATCAGATTTGTTGCCCCCAAAAGATCGAGAAAATCATCGTGGGAAAGCCATTTTTTGCGCCTTACCACTTCTTCCTCCATCATGGCGATGTGGGGCGCCGGGCCTCCGAAAGCAATGGTTCCGAGTTTTAGAAACAGGGCCGCCAGTTCGCTTAATTTTTTTTTCGAAATGTCAGTGGGCGAATTCATCGGAGCATTTTTCCAAGGAATGAATTTTTAGAGGTTCCTATCCTTAGGAAAATCCAGCCAATGATACCTGCGAGTGTTGAGGCCATCAGAATCCCAATTTTCGAGTAGGATGTAAGCGATGATTCACCAAAGGCCAGACCCGAGATGAAAAGTGACATTGTGAAGCCGATTCCACCCAAGCAGGCTACGCCAAAAATCATTTTCCATCCGATATTTTTGGGTAAGACTGCTACACGGGTTTTTACTGCCAACCATGAAAACAGGAAGATGCCGACCGGTTTTCCGATAACCAAGCCAACGATGATGCCCATGGTCACCGGATGTTTCATCGTCGTGAAAAGATCACCTTTTAGGGAAACCCCCGCATTTGCCAGGGCAAACAAGGGCAGTATGAGGAAAATGACCCAAGGTTGAAGGGCATGTTCTAGACGCTGAAGTGGGGGTTGTACTTGTTCGGTGCTCTCCTCCAATCCTGATAATGCTGCCTGTTGGGAGCTGGTTTTAAAAGCAAGCTTATTGGAAGAAGCTTTTTCGAATTCTTTTAAGAATCCCTGACTTCTGACCAAGAATTCCGATTCATCGATACGCGTACGTGCGGGAATGGTGAAAGCGGCAAGAACACCGGCAATAGTGGCGTGTACCCCTGATAAAAGAAAGGCAAGCCATAGGCCTCCTATCCCTAAGAGGGCATAAACCAGTGGATGGCGGATTCCCGCCCGGTTAGCACCCATGAGAAGCCCCAAAAAGAGAACTCCAATGCCCAGATTGGCCCACGAGATATAAGAGGTGTAAAAAAAAGCGATAACTAAAACCGCACCCAGATCATCCACAATTGCCAAGGCCGTCAGAAAAATTTTCAGGGGTAAAGGAATTTTTTTCCCCATCAGGGTCAAGACGCCAATGGCAAAGGCGATATCGGTGGCCATGGGAATTCCCCATCCGGCGGCTCCCGATTTTCCCATGTTAAAAAGAAGGTAAAGAGAGGCTGGAACCAGCATTCCACCAATGGCGGCAGCCAAAGGGAGAATCGCCTGCCTAAGAGATGAGAGCTCTCCAGCCAAAATTTCCCTTTTGATTTCGAGTCCGACAACAAAAAAAAAGATCGCCATCAGTCCGTCGTTGATCCAGTGATGGATTGGTTTGTCCAAGATCCACGAACCGATGCCGATGTTAAAGGACGTATGCCAAAGATCGAAATAGCTTTGTGACCACGGAGAATTGGCCCAGAAAAGCGCACTTATGGTGACCAGCAAGAGTATAATGCCACCCGCGGTTTCGGTTTTACTCATTTTTTTGACGGAGTGCAGGACAAATTTCATGATACCCCCTTTATTTTCAATAGTCCGGCGGGACATATATTATAATTCCATGGGATTGCCCAGTGTTTTAGGTGTGTGTTCTTATCCAATCTTCAGGATTGGGAAAGGCAGTTGATGCTTGAAAATTCGGACTATCCTTAGTAAACATTCAACAATGAAAATACTTTTTATCTGTGAATACAATGCCTGCCGAAGCCAGATGGCGGAAGGTATAGCACGTACCCTGTTTCCGGAAAGCTTTGAGATTCAAAGTGCCGGTGTGCATCGGGGAAGTTTGAATGAACTTACTGTTGAAGTGACCCGTGAAATCAACATAGATATTTCCTCTCATTATTCCAAACAGCTAGCTGCTGTCTCTGATAATCATTTTGATCTGGTGATTGTGCTTGCCGAACCGGCTTGGGAGGCTGCCTCAATACTCAAGGGGCGCAAAAAAATTCTCTGGGCCCTGGAAGACCCTGTGGCCATTCCTGGAGAAAAAGAGTGGCTTAAAGAAAAAATCAGGAGAGTACGTGAGGCTATCAAAAAAAATCTCGAGAAACTAAGAGAAGAGCAATTTTAATGCGTTATGGCATAGAAGAGGGAGTATAAATCAAGAAGGAGTTCACCATGAAACGGTATATTTTGACCATTACCATTTCTTTGATCATTGTTTGTTTTTTTGGGATTCTTGGTTTTTCTTATTTTCGTGTGACCAAGGAGAAAGAAATGCTTATGGACGATCTCAATCGTCGGGCACGCATCATTGCCAAAAGCTTGGCTCCTGCAGGCATGCGGTTTTTGAAAAATCCACCAGCGGGAGACGAGGAAGATCTTGCTGAACGTCTTGCAGGGCAGGGCAGGACGATGGGAATCCTTTTGTGTGGTGTTGATGGAAAAATTGTTGCGCGATCATTGGCCCTTTCCGATATTGGCAATTGTGAAGGATTTATTGCCGGTGATGAAACCGGATCAGGGTCGGAAAATATCGAGAAAGTTTTTCTTCATGAAGAAAGCGGAATGACGCTTCATACCTTGACCTACCCATTGAAAGATAAAAATCAAAACCTGATTGGCACTTTGACAATAGTTCACGAGGCCTCTTACATCAATGAACGTATCCGTTCTCTGATCGCCTGGACAACACTGAGTTTTGCCATTCTTGCTTTTTTTATTTCAGCCATGACTTATTTGATTTCGAGGCGGTTATTTGAAAAATCCATTTATAAACTTTTGGGTTGGATGAAGTTGGAGAAGGATATGGCAACTCCTCCGCCGACAGAATCTCTTTTAAAGCCTGTGGCGCGGGAGGTTGAGAAACTTACGGCACGCCTTCGTTCTGCCCGAGAAACGGCTCACGAAGTTTCTCAAGAAAAACAAGTTGCCAATCTTTGGACGCCCGCCCGCCTCAAGGCCCACGCCGTGACCCTCATGGGAAATAAGAAACTGATCGTTGTCTCAAACCGCGAACCATATATGCACGTGAAAGAACAAGGACAAGTAAGAGTCATCATCCCGGCTAGCGGGCTTGTGACTTCGCTTGACCCCGTTTTAAAAGCGACCTCAGGGCTCTGGATTGCGCATGGAGCGGGCGACGCAGATTGGGGAGTTACTGATTCGGAGGGCAAAGTTCTGGTCCCTCCCGAGGCACCTTCCTACACTTTAAAGAGAATTGCCCTCACCAAGGAAGAAGAGGAAGGATATTACTATGGATTTTCAAATGAAGCCCTCTGGCCCCTTTGTCATCTCACACATCACCGGCCCCTCTTTGAAGAAAAAGATTGGAGCCTCTACAATAAGGTGAATCAAAAGTTTGCTGATGAAATTGTCGCCGAATGTAAAAAAGAAAGACCGTTTATCCTGGTTCAGGATTATCATTTTACCCTTTTGCCCAAACTCATCAAGGAACGGCGTCCCGATGCAGTCGTTGGTCTTTTCTGGCATATTCCATGGCCAAACCCCGAATCTTTTCAGGTTTGCCCCTGGAAAAGGGAAATTCTGGAAGGGATGCTTGGTGCTGACTTCATCGGTTTTCACCTGCAATCGTATTGTAATAATTTCCTTGATACAGTGAATAGCTTGCTCCCTGTCCGAATTGATTGGGATCGTTTTGCGGTACTTCAGGAAAACAGCGCAACAGTTGTAAAACCTTTTCCCATTGGTGTGCAGCCCTGGACCGAAAGGCAAACCTTAAAAGAGGACGAATTTCTTAAACAAGCCTCAAAGTATCGTGAAGATTATGATTTGAAAAAAGTTCGTCTTGTCGTGAGTGTCGATCGGCTTGATTATACCAAGGGGATCCCGGAGCGACTGGGAGCCATTGACAGGTTTTTTGATAAACATCCCGCCTACAAGGAAAAAGTTGTTTTTGTTCAATTAGCCGCTCTTTCACGGGTTCATATTCCTTCCTATCGGGAATTGGTAAAACAAATTGAGGAAATGGCAGATGAAATCAACTGGAAACATCGCAGTCGGGGTTGGAAGCCTATTTTATTGCTCAAAGATCATCACAATGCCCAAACCGTTTACACTTTTCTTCGAATGGCCGATGCCTGTCTTGTAAGCTCTCTGGCTGATGGCATGAATCTTGTGGCAAAAGAATTTGTTGCGGCCAGGGAATCAGGTGATGGTGTTTTGATTTTGTCTGAATTTGCCGGGGTAGCCAGGGAGCTTCAAGAGGCATTACAAATCAATCCCCATGCACGAGCCGATTTTGCCGAAACCATCAGGATCGCGCTTGAAATGCCAGTTGACGAACAAAAACGTCGAATGGCGCGGATGAAGGCTCAAGTTACCGAGAATAATGTTTATCGGTGGGCGGCAGATTTGATTGGTGAAATGATCCATTCAGCCGAGGAGAATCCCAATGAAAAAAGAAAAACGCATGACGGAGCAGTTACTTTTTAAAATACAGAAATCATTATTTTTTTTATTTCCTCCGACATGCAAGTATTTCAGATTTTCAATAGGTCACTTCTCATAAGCGCCCATATCTACTTCGGGGCCTTGGGGGCGGAGAGTTCCTGTAATATCTTTCCAACCGGCCTCAAACATTAAACCACTATCTAATGCAGGTGAGGCACCTGTCAGGGTAAAATCTCCCGCTATGGTATTTGTAAACAGGGGATCTTCGGAAATATTGTTGGAAAACACGGTTGGGTCATCGGGCCTGAATCCCAATTTATTGTTTAGATTATTGATGGAGTTGATATCCAGCCTGGTTCCTGGGGGGCTTACTGTCTGGATATCTGAATAGAGTATTTCTGTAGTGCAATCCCCTGTAACAAAAATATCGTTGTTTTTGAATTCGGAGGGACTTGCCATGTTTACGTTTGCATCCGCCGTTGCTTTCATCATTTCTAACACACCTATTAATCCACAAGCCGCAAAGGATACGGATTTTAAACTGAAAATATTGTTTGTTACCGATCCTGGGGTCTGATTTATGTAATTGAGGAGACTGTCATCGCCCATGAAAAGCAGTCCGTAAGAATTTTTACCGTTCAAATCAACGGATAGGGTATTATAAAAAACATCGGTGTGACTCATAAAGCTTGTCATGCCGATAACCCCTGTCATCCTTGTATCCAAGGAAAGCACGTTATTTGCGATAATCGAATGTCCACGTGCAGGTCCGATGCTAGCTCCCACACCTGTTCCATCACCATCATAGATAAATTCGTTCCCGGTTACTTCAACAGATTCAATGAAATAATTTGGACCGGGAACTACGGCATCATCTATGAGTAGCCCTCCTGCCACACCGGAGGAGACACTATGGCTTGATGTCATGGAGAAGAAATTATTTTTCACAACCATGGTGATTTCTGAACGGGCATCGGTTGTGGGATCATCGTTGGGGTTGTCATCATTGTCCGCACCAAAGACGGCTATGGCCACTTCGCCATCTCCCTCGGAATCAAAGGTGTTGTCTGAAACATTCAGACTTAAATTTTTCAGCGCGGCATCTTCTGGCAACGCCACAACACCAAAATCTTTTCCGTTTCCCGCCAACCCATTTCCTGTCATGGTAAGCAGATTCTTGGAAACAGATACCACCCTGTTTTCGGTGGCCAGGGTTTCAATAATGACGGCAACAAGGCCGCTAACATCACGCGGAGCCAACGGAATTTTCTCCTGAAGTATGGAGTTTTTTATGCTGCCACCTGCATTGATTAAAATTACGCCAAAGCCGCTTTTATCGGAGTCTAGGATGAAACCATCCAATGTTGAGTTGCCGTTTTGGATGAGTACCGTGAAATCGACAGGAGAAGTGGTTCCATTAAAGGTCAGGTTCACTTTTTTGTCTCCATCAACGCCCAAAAGGCTGGCCCGCGCACTCGTCAGATTGCGTGCCCGTGTGCCGGAAGAAAGTAATTCATAACCTCCATAGAGATTGATGTCATTTTCCACGATCAAATCTTCGGCATAGGCTCCAGAAACAACATAGACTTGTCTGTCTGATACGGGAAGGAGGGCGGCCAAACTCAAAGCTTTTGAGATTGTCTGGACTGGAGCATCGATTGTTCCTGTAAAAGAATCATTCCCTTCAGTTGCTGAAACCCAGATTCCCTTGGAAATGTTCCCATCAATGCCGTCACAGTTTGAATCGGAAAAATCTTCATCGGGAAGGTCGGTGGCAGAAGGATTAATGGATGGGTCTGCATCGTTACAATCAGCGATGGTTTCTATGCCATCGTTATCAACATCCAAATCTTTGGAGCCGGATCCACTTCCACCCCCGCCGCATGCGCTTAGAAAAATTGAAATGAACAAGACCAAGTAAAGCGATGAGTTTTTCATAAAAAAATCCTTTCAAATGTTGAATTCATTTTCTTTTTCCAGATTGTTTAAGGCTTATAGGGAAAGGATTCAGATTAGATATGAGTATGATCATATATTATTCTGATTCTGGTCATGAGGTACCCAAGAAAAGGAGATTTTGTTTTTTTCTCTTTTCCTTTTGTCTGTCTAGTGGCATACACCAGCCGAGGTAACTTATGACCAACAAAGAAAATATCGAAATTTCCAAACCCCCTCTTAAAAATTTACGACAAATGATCACAGGCTTGAGGCTTTTCCCAAAGACTCATGATTTTTTTCTCTATTTTAATCAGCTGGCCGTTAATATTTCGGCAGGTTCCCGGTTGCTGTGCCAGATGATTGCCAAAAAGGAGCAAAGAGTTGATTTGCTTAAAGAGCTTAAAGATTGTGAACGGAAGGGTGACCGAATTACCCATGAAATTATTAATCTGGTGCGTGAAACATTTTTGACTCCCTTTGATCGGTCCGACATGCATAACCTTGTTGTGCGGATGGATGATATCCTTGACAGCATTTATCATATTGGCAATCGTCTTACGCGCTATGATGTTGATGCAATCCCGGATGAGTTGGTGGCTTTGGCAGACCTGGTTTTAGCTTCATCCGATCAGGTGGCTTTGGCGGTTAAGGATTTAAGCCATCCCAAAAAATTTCAAGATGTGCTCAAACATTGTGTTGAAATCAAGTCATTGGAAAAGAAAGCGGACATTACCCTGAATGCCGCCATTGAGCTGATTTTTAACAACGGCTCGGATGCGTTTCAACTGATCAAACTCAAAGAGTTGAGTGAAAAGCTGGAAGCGACGACGGATCAATGTAAAAATGTGGCCAATATTATTGAAGGAATCATTCTCAAACACGCATAAATGACGCTCGAATTTTTTTTTATAGTCAGTCTTGTAATTTTGGCTCTGGGATTTGACTTCATCAATGGTTTTCACGATGCGGCCAATTCAGTGGCTACTATTGTGGGAACACGAGTTCTTTCACCCAAACAAGCAGTTATCTGGGCGGCTTTTTTTAATTTTATAGCGGCATTTGTGTTTCAGTTGCATGTAGCAAAAACCATGGGGAAAGGCATTATTGACTCAAGTATTGTGGATGCTTGGGTTGTACTTGGCGCTCTTACAGGGGCGATCGTTTGGGATCTCACTACATGGTATTGGGGACTTCCTACTTCTTCCTCACATGCACTCATCGGTGGGTTAGTGGGTGCGGCTTTGGCAAAAGTTCAAACATTTTCTGTTCTTATTTGGGCAGGCATTTTCAAGGTAACCATTTTTATTCTCATTGCTCCTCTGATTGGACTGATCTTGGGTTTTATTCTGAGCACCGTTGTTAATTTTTTGTTTGCCCGCTCCAAGCCCATGCGCGTGGATAAACATTTCCGCCGGTTTCAACTGGTTTCGGCGGCTCTTTATAGTTTGGGCCACGGTGGTAACGATGCCCAAAAAACTATGGGAATTATCACGATGCTTTTATTTAGTGCAGGATACCTGGGCCCCGTTTTTTATGTGCCGTTATGGGTTATTTTATTTTGTCATTTTTCCATGGCCATGGGAACAATGCTAGGTGGTTGGCGAATTATCAAGACGATGAGTGTGCGCATTACGGAACTGAAGCCTTCAGGTGGATTTTGTGCCGAGACTTCGGCGGCCCTTTCACTTTTTGGAGCCACAGCACTGGGTGTTCCTGTTTCAACAACCCACACCATTACAGGAGCCATTGTAGGGGTAGGCTCGACCCATGGACTGGGAGCCGTACGCTGGTCAGTAGCTTCTAACATTGTATGGGCCTGGGCTTTTACCATTCCCGCTTCTGCCTTGATTGCCGCCATGACCTACGGCTTGGCACGACTTGTTGCGCATTTTGTGTAAAATCTTTTATCCGGCAAGAACACCACTTACATCACATCCATTCACGAATCTGTTCATAAACTCGTGGACTTCTTTGCAGACGAGCGTGCGAGATTCCCAGGATGATTTTGCAGTGATGTTTTAAAAAGGGGATATCGTTTGATGAAAACAACCCCCGACCCATACCGCTTGCCGGATGAACCATGCCGTCTCCAAAAAAACGGCCCATTTTTGAATCAGCTACTTTCGAAAGTGTGCCACAAATTAGATAGTGATCCGCTGTATCAAGAAGAGGGATTCTATTTTCATGTCTATAAAATAGGTTGTCCGCATTTTTTTGCTGCCAATCTTCATCGATTAAATATCCATGGCGCAGGTCTTTGATGCCGGCGCTTCGCAAATTACCCAAAGAGACAATGGCTTTGGTGACAGGGTTCGGAATCTGGCTTAAGACGGTGGTGGTCAGTTTTCCCAGTTTTTCAAGATGGGTTCCCAAATGGGGCGAACCCAAATAAAAAATTTTTGTAACGAGTTTTACCCATTTTCTTTTTTCTTTTTGCCCGTAATGACAGGCACTACGAAAAACCAGCCCTCCCATACTGTGCCCCACCAACACGAGCTCGCTTATCTTTTCTGGATGATGGCAAACAAGCTTTTCCAACAAGTCTGATAAGCGTTTGCCGTTTGTGGATATATGTAACCCTGAATTGTAACGCAGGAAAAAAGGGGTAATCTCCTTCTCTTTTTTTAGAAGGGAACCATAGTTATTTGATGGGTCCTCTTTAAAATTCCATCCTTTGATAGAACCACAGCTTCCATGGGCAAGGATGCAAATTTTCTTGTTATTTGATAGTTTGATTTCACTTAAAGATTTTTTTGTCATCGAAACCGGTTTATTTTCAACGTAAAGTTTCATCTTCATTGCAAGGGGCGTATTTCCTTTTTCTAAAATATCTCCCAATACTCCATTGAGAATGCAGAGAGTATGATCTGTTCCCTTAGATAGGGATGTGACGAGTTTTTTGATTTTTTCCATGAGGGTAGAAAGCCTTAAATTAAATGTTTCAGGGCCAGTTCGATCATGCGTTTAACCCCTTTGGTGTAGGGTGGATAAAAGTATTTGAGCATATCGATGGCCCCTTGATGAAGCACAGCTCGTTCATGGGATACGGCTTTGAACCCGTAGAAGCCGTGATAGTTCCCCATGCCACTGTAACCCACACCACCAAAAGGAAGATGGTGATTGGCCAAGTGAATGACCAGGCTATTGACACAAGTGCCGCCGGCAGTGGTGCCCGAAAGAATCTGTTCAATGGCCGATTGATTGGTCGAAAAAATATAGAGGGCCAAGGGTTTGTCTTTGGAACGGACCAGGCTAAAAAATTCATTTAAATTTTTATATTTAAGAATGGGCATGATGGGCCCGAAGATTTCGTTTTTCATGATGGACGACTCGGGCGTAATGCCTGAAAGCAATGTGGGTGAAATGTAACGTTCGGTCGCATTCGCAAAACCGCCAAACTCAACCTGGGCACCCTGACTTATGGATTCGTCCAATGTTTTTTTAAGGCCGTCAAAGTGACCATGACTCACCAGGCGGCAAAAATTGGTGCTAGTCTCAAGCGCTTCTTTGGTGGCTCCAAAGCGGGCCGTGATGACTTTTTTACATTCTTCGATCAGTTCCTTTTCACGGCTTTCATGAACCATCATATAATCAGGAGCCACACAAGTTTGGCCCGCGTTGATAAACTTGCCCCACATTACGCGTTCGGCCGCTTTTTTAATATCGGCAGTTTCATCTACGATGACGGGCGATTTGCCTCCTAGTTCCAGGGTGACGGGAGTTAAATGTTTGGCTGCAAGCCCCATGATTTTTTTGCCAACGGGAGGACTACCTGTAAAGAATATGTGGTCAAAGGGCATCTCAAGCATGGCATCGGCAACAGAAGCCCCACCTTCAATGACGGCTACTTCATTTTCATCAAATAATTTGTCCAAAAAATCCTTGATGAACTTGGCTGTGTGCGGAACTTTGCTAGAAGCCTTGATCATCACGCAGTTGCCAGCGGCAATGGCTGTGGCGACGGGGACCATGAGGAGTTGAAAGGGATAGTTCCAGGGAGCCAACACGAGAACAATCCCTTTGGCCTCATAACGGACTTCACTATGAGTTCCAAACAAGACGAGGGGGGTGCCGACTTTCTTTGGTTTCATCCATTTGGGAAGGTGGCGAATCATGCCATTGATTTCAGAAACTGTTGGATAAATCTCAGTCAGATCCACTTCAGAAGCATGCTTGCGATAATCTTCATAAATGGCCTTGTGAAGTTCGGCCCGTCTTTCAAAAATGGCGTCCCGAATTTTTTTGAGTTTGGCAATGCGAACACTGGCGGGAGTTTGCGATATTTTCCATCGATTGGCCTGTTGTTTTTTGAAAATGGAGTGGATGTCTTGCATGGGGCCCTCCTAAATGTGCAAAAGCGTATCAAACTCAAGAAAGTCTTACAAAGAATTAATCCTCGTATAAATAAATTCAGGTTTGATCAAATTTGACTTGTTGGCGCTATGTTTAAACCTTGATTATCTTAAGTAAGATTTTGTATCAAAAATCACGCAACATTTTTTTACTAATGCCGAGATTAGGAATGCAATCCAAAATAATTTAAACATATGACAACACTAGCACTTCGTCCCTATTCTTTTTCCAATTTTGGAATGACTCATACCGGAGCTTGGGTGGGAGCAGGCCTGCGGTTAGGCTCTAGGAAAAATCCGGGAGCAGCCTCTTTTTCTCAAATAAGACCCGAGCTGGCGGCCCTTGCTGGCAGGAAATCAACAGCGTCTCCCACAGTCGAATCTGTGACCCATCCATCCCAAACTTTGGGCTTATTTGGTCCAGAGGATTCAATGATAGGGGCTTCGCTCATGGTAGGAACCAGTGAAGCTGAAGTAGTAGCTTCTTCAGGAGGTGGGGATGGTCAAGGGACTGTTCAGGGAGGAGGCGGTTCTCAAAGAGGGGGCCCTTCACGTCCTGGAAAAATTTCAAAATGGCTTAAACGTATTGGTTGGGGTGTTGGTGCCTTGGTTTTGGGAGCCATTGTTTATGAGGGGATTTGGGATCTCAGCAAGGATGATTCTGAACGCTGGCGTGTAATGGACAATGGCCAAGAACGCACACTCAAAGTCAATGATGCAACCCATGGTGATTATGTTACCACCCACATTAACGGACAGGATGTAAAAATTCATTATTTTGAAAAAGGGAATCCTATCAAGCCGACTCTTTTATTGATTCCCGGATTTGGAAGCAATGCGTATCAATACAATTATATTTTTGATGAATTGGCCGAACACTATCACGTGATCACCGTTGATTTGCCGGGACATGGATATTCCGACAATCTTCCCGCCCAATACACCAATGAAAATGATGAGGGATATAAAAAGGTCTTTAAGGCAGCTGTGATTCCTGCCCTGGAACAATTCATGGCACAAAAAGGATTGACCGATGTCACTTTAATGGGAAGTTCAATGGGGGGTGGAGTGGCCCAAGACTTGGCCGCATCCAGTGCCCGTGTGAAACAAATAATCATTGTGGGAAGCATAGGTTCCGCGGGCGAAATA